>JAEEGF011253827.1_pt1 | contig 21462 bp, 18 predicted proteins | sample 9134171 | NCBI WGS metagenome assembly JAEEGF01 (sample SAMN16246542, study PRJNA631951) | gut metagenome | biome: gut microbiome; feature: rumen; material: AP-attached | host: Bos | place: Iran: Karaj | collected 2018-10 | reverse complement strand
AGTCCTTCAGCATCGAAGTACTCATGGCGGTAATCCAGCTTTGGTAATAAGCGGCGCCGGCACCAAACCCGACAACTTTCTGGACTGTGGAGGCGGGATCCACCGTGATAGATGCGGCAAAGGCGCTTGAAGCGAGCAATGCCGTCGAAATCAAAAGTTTTTTCATAACATCTCCTTAAATCACACACTAAAAATCCATACACCGAGAGGTAAAGATATAAAATACGGGTGCGAAATACAAGATTTAGTGGTCAGTGGTTAGTAAACAGTGGTTAGTACGCAGTGGTTCGTGGTGTGAACGTGTCATCCTGACGACCGAAGGGAGGAAGGATCCAGTGACAGTTTGTGGTCAGTGGTTAGTAAACAGTAGGCAGTAGGAAGGTGGAAGAATGCGTAGGGCGAACGTCGCGACAACGGTCATCCTAGAACGGAACGTAGTGAAGTGATGGGATCCAGTGAAGGTATGGGGTGTGGGCTCGGGGCTTACGCCCCTTCGGGGTATGGGGTAGTATTGTAATAATAATGCCCAAAGCCTTGCAAAGCAAGGCGACCTCAAAGCGAAGCGTGCTCAGAGGCTCAACGAGCCGACCTCATAGCTCAAAGCGAAGTGTGCCCAGAGGACCTCATAGCTTGCATTTTGAGAGGCTGTAGAAGTGGTCAGTGGTTAGTAAACAGTAGGCAGTAGGAAGGTGGAAAAATGCGTAGGGCGAGCGTTCGCGACAACGGTCATCCTAGAGCGGAACGTAGTGAAGTGATGGGATCCAGTGAAGGTATGGGGTATGGGCTCGGGGCTTACGCCCCTTTGGGGTATGGGGTGTGGGCGCGGTCGCCTAGGGCTCCCTTCGGGGTATGGGCAATGCTCGAAGCGAAGCGTGCCCAGAGGCACAGCGTGCCGACCTCATAGCCCAAAGCGAAGCGTGCCCAGAGGCACAGCGTGCCGACCTCATAGCTCGAAGCGAAGTGTGCCCAGAGGCACAGCGTGCCGACCTCATAGCTCAAAGCGGAGCGTGCTCAGAGGCTCAACGAGCCGACCTCATAGCTCGAAGCGAAGTGTGCTCAGAGGCACAGCGTGCCGACCCCATAGCTCAAAGCGAAGCGTCCTGTTTTGATGGCGGGAATGCTTATTGTGAGCATTATAATTTCTTGTTGTAACAAAAAACTTGCGTAATTATTACATCGAAATGAATCTTTGAATCCTTTTTTATGTAAAAAATCATTTAACAAAACGTGAAAGTATGCTTTTTTTAAGCTTGAATCAGTTTTTATATTGCCATAGTGTGGAAAAGTGGGTATATTTTCCACGTGTGATAAGTGTTGTGGTAAAATGTGTCAAATAATATGAGTTTCACATCTTTCATAGGACAAGCCCAGACGGCTATCGATGGAAAGGGAAGGACCTCCTTCCCTAGGGAATTCCGTCGTCAGCTTTTGGAGTCCGAAGGGAATGAGTTCGTGGTCACCCGTGGCCCGGATCGCACCCTCCGGTTGTTTGTCCTACCGGAGTTTGAGAAATTCATGGCGGACTTGGACAGCCGGTCCGACCGCCGTCAAGCCGACGTAGTTCGGAGAGGCCTCTGCCCCACGGTGGTGGAGATGGATGGCCAGAATCGCATTTTACTCCCCAAAATATTGCTGGAGTATGCCGGCCTTAAAGACGAGGTGCTTTATGTTCAGGCCCGCGGTAAGACTCTCGAATTATGGAATCCTGATCGTTACAACGAAAAGTATGGATTGCTGACAAATGAAGCAATCGACAACTTCGATGCCGCGTTCTATGGTGAAGGTTTGACGGAGGGAGTCAATGGCTGATAAGAACCTCCGCAAGCAAGTTCATATAAATGAAATTTCCGAAGCAGCGGTCGCTGGTGTCGCAGGGAAAATATTCTACCACGATCCTGTAATGCTTAAGGAATGCCTTGAAGGCTTGAATATCAAGCCGAACGGCACGTATTCGGACTGCACACTTGGCGGTGGCGGCCATTCCTATGCTATTGCCCAAAGCTTGGGCCCTGAAGGTACGCTCCACGCATTTGACCGTGACGAAGAAGCGGTGGCTTTTGCGACGAAGCGCCTTGCCGGTGTCGCTCCTAAGTTTATTGTCCATCCGGTTCCGTTTAGCGAACTCGGGAACGAAATCGAGCCGAATACGCTCGATGGTGTCCTTTATGATTTGGGCATCAGCAGCCATCAGGTCGATGATTCCAGCCGTGGCTTTACTTTCGTGGGCGATAATCCGCTCGATTTGCGTATGGACCGTCGCGAAAACGTGTCCGCCCAGGAATGGCTTCGCTCAGTTTCTGCCGATGACTTGGCCGCCGCTCTCCGCAAGAATGCCGATATGGACCGTGCATTTAAACTTGCGACCCGCATTAAGGATACCGTAAGCGAAATTGATGCCGAATGCCGCGATGTTCGTCCCAGCGACATCAAGACTGTTGTCGAAGCGGTGTTCCCGGACAAGCGTCGTGAAGCCAACAGCCTTTTGGCCCGCGTATTCCAGGCGATTCGCATGGAAGTGAACGGCGAACTCAAACAGATTGAAGATAGCCTCCGTGCCGCCGTCGGTTGCCTCAAGGTGGGCGGTCGTTTGGTGGTGATGAGCTACCACTCCGTTGAAGACCGCTGCGTCAAGGAAACGGCGGCTGAATTTGAAAAAGCATGCATTTGTCCGGAAAACTTGCCGGTGTGCATGTGCGGTGGAAAACACCAGCGTTTGAAGAAAGTGAATCGTAAGCCGATTTTGCCCTCGGCGGACGAAATTAACAGGAACAGCCGGGCTCGTTCTGCAAAGTTAAGGATCTATGAAAGAGTATGATCGATAATGTGCAGAACGAAACGGTAAAGACGGAAAAGCATGGCTTCTTGGGAGGCTTGATTCCGCTGGCAATCTTGGGCCTGTTAGTTTGTATAGTCCCCGTGTATATGCAGAATTGCATTAACAGTTTGTACGGAACGTACTATGGGCTTCGCGAAAAGGCGAACTTGCTCAACCGCGAAATCCTTTTGCAGGAATTCGAAATCAATAAGTTGACTTCGTTGGAATATCTTGCGGATTTTGCAGAACGTGCGGAACTCGGGCTTTACGATGTTCCGATGAAAATTATGGTAACAGGGGAATCTCATGAATAAGTATAGCGTAGATCCTCTGTTTGTACTGAAATGTCTGGTGCTTTGCACGATTGGCGTGCTTGTGTTGCAGACGTTTGATATTCAGGTTTTGCACCGCAATGTCTATCAGGTGAATACAAAGTCCATGGTAACGCATACTAAGAACTTGTATGCAGAACGCGGCTCGATTATGGACCGCAATGGAGTCGTATTGGCAGAAAGCATGCGCGATACGAGTGACAACCTGGGTTATAGCCGTTTGTTCTTGCAGGGATCGCTTGCTTCGCAGATTGTGGGCAAGGTGGGCTATAATGGCTCGGGCAGCATGGGCATGGAAAAGATTTACGACGAAAACCTCCGTGGCGACGAAGGCCTTCGCGTGAGTGTCCAAGATGTGAAGAAACGTGAAGTTTATTACCGCTCGAAGACCGTGGTCGAAGCGAAGTCTGGTTTGAATCTTGTTTTGACGATTGACCGCAACATGCAGGAGATTGTCGAGAAGGCTTTGAAGGATGGCGTTGCTGAATTCATGGCGACGAGCGCGAGTGCCGTTGTCGTGGATCCTTATACGGGCGAAATCCTTGCGATGGCAAGCTATCCGACGTTTGACCCGAACTCCAAAATCCAGGGTCTTGGACGTGTCGCGAAAAACGAGATTATTTCGATGTCGTATGAACCGGGTTCTACGTTCAAGGTCATCACGGCTGCTGCGGCTCTCGAAAACCGTGCCGTCAGCCCCGAAAAAGTTTTTGCGAATGAAGGCCGCTGCTGGCAATGGAACCCGAAATCCGAAAAGATTTGCGATACGCACGTCTATGGCGATATGGACATGAGCGAAGCGATGGTGCAGTCTTCGAATATCGTGTTTGCAAAGATAGCCTCCGAAGTCGGTGCAGAACGCATGTTCAAGATGGCGCGTGCGTTTGGCATTGGCACGAGAGCGTTTGACAATTACGACGGTGAAGAAAACGGAAAGCTTTTGACACCTGCGGAACTCTCTCGCGATGACAGAACTTTAAAGACGATGGGCTTTGGACACGCCGTATCGACAACGCCTATCCAGATGGTGATGGCTTATGCCGCTATTGCGAATGGCGGATTGCTCATGCGTCCGCAGATTGTGAAGGAATGGCGTAATTCCGAGGGCGAAGTGGTCGAAAAGAACAAGCCGGTGGAACTCCGTCGAGTGATTTCGGAAAAGACGGCTTCGAGAATCCGCAAGATGCTCAACCGCGTGGTGAACAGCGGTACGGCAAAACGCGTGGCATCGCACAAGCTTACGGATGTGCTGTTTGGCGGCAAGACGGGTACGGCTGAAAAGTATAATGCGGCAACGCGTTCTTACGACCGCAATTCCCAAGTGGCGTCGTTCATCGGGCTTGCTCCTGCCGAAGATACCCGCTTCGTCTGCTTGGTGCTTGTGGATGATCCGCAAGGCAAACACGTGGGCGGCCTTACTGCGGGACCGATTTTCCGTCGCATCATGGAAGGTATTTACTATCATCCGCAGCTTTCTCCGCTTGCACATAACTTAAAGCAAGTGAAGCTCGGTTCGCCTTGCGATAAGGATTTTTCCGGGATGACGACGGCAGCGGCTAAGGATTTTGCTAAGAAAAATCACTGTTCCGTCCGCTTTGAAGGAAAGGGCTATCGCGTGATTTCGGAACGGATTGATGCGGATGGCCCTGCTCAAAAAACGCTTTTGGTTGGCAACGCAATGGCGAGCAAGATGCCGAACTTGCAAGGTCTTTCGTTGAAGGATGCTCTCGAAGTGATGGGGAACATCCGAATGAATGTTGAATATACAGGAAAGGGTCGCGTAGTCGCCCAGGAACCCAAGGCGGAAGAAGCCTTGCAGAAGGGTGTCGTATGCAAGTTGACCTTAAAGGAGAAAAGCTGATGATTTCGGAAGGACTTATGGAAAAGTTGTCCGTGACGGGGCTTTGCGATGATTCCCGCCGTGTGAAACCGGGGAATTTGTTCTTCTCCATTCCGGCGGATGGCTATGAAGCATTTGCCCGCAGTGCGATTGCAGCTGGTGCTGTTGCTGTCGTGGGCGAGACTATGGCTCCGGAAGGGCTTACGTCCAAGTGGATTCAAGTCTCCGATGTCAAGGCGGCACGCCTTGAAGCGGCAAAAATTTTCTACAAGGATCCGTTTAGCAAGCTCACTTGCCATGCGGTCACAGGCACGAACGGAAAGACGACGAGTGCGTTCCTCATGAATGCGATGCTCGAAGCGGCTGGCCGCAAGACGGCTTTGCTCGGCACGATTTTGAACAAGGTTGGCGACAAGTCTGTTCCGGCGACGCTTACGACTCCGGGGCAGCTCGATTTGTTTGCTTTTGCGGCGAAAGCGGTTGAAGCGGGTTGCACGGACCTCGTGATGGAAGCGTCTTCGCACTCGCTGCACCAGGGCCGCGTTGCAGGAATCAAGTTCAGAAGCGGTCTCTTTAGCAACTTGACGCAGGACCATCTCGATTACCATAAGACGATGGATGCGTATTTCGAAGCCAAGAAATTGCTCTTTACGAGTTACCTCGCCGATAACGGCGTGGCTGTCATCAACATCGATGATGAACATGGCGAAAAGCTCTTTAACTTTCTTGATTGCCGCAAGGTGGCGGTTTCGAGACTCGGCAAGGCTAAGGCGGACGTGAAACCGTCTGGCGAAGTGAAGAATACCGAAGACGGCCTTGAATTTACGCTGCCTTCGATTGCGAAGGAAAAGTTCGAGACTCCGCTCTGTGGCGACTTTAACGTGGATAACGTGCTCTTGGTGCTTGCTTGGGCCGATGCTCTTTGCATTCCCGAAGACGCGATGCGCAAGGCGATTGCGACGGTTCGTGTTCCTGGCCGTTTCGAGAAGGTCTGGAACAAGGACGGCAAGCATGTGATTGTCGATTACGCCCACACGCCGGATGCTCTTGAACGAGTGCTGAACACGGCCCGCAGCCTCTGCCGCGGCAAGCTTTCGTGCGTGTTCGGTTGCGGTGGTGACCGCGACAAGACGAAACGCCCCATTATGGGATCCATTGCTGAACGTATTGCGGACAAGGCTTGGCTCACCTCCGACAATCCGCGTACCGAAAAGCCAGCCGACATCATTGACGATGTCCGTGCGGGAATGACGACGGACAAGTTCGAAGTCGTGGAAAACCGCGAAGAAGCAATCAACCGTGCTTGCAAAGAATTGCAAAACGGCGACTGGCTCGTGATTGCGGGCAAGGGCCACGAAGATTACCAGATTATCGGCAAGACCAAGCATCATTTTGACGATCGCGAAATTGCGATGAAGGCTATGGAACAATGCTAAAGCTTGATTTGACAATTGGCGAAATGCTAGAGATTCTGGAGACCGAAGCGGTTGGCGTTCCGGCCCGCACCTTGAAACGCAAGGTGAATCTCTGCATGGATTCTCGTGAAAAAGCCAAGGGCGTTGTCTTTTGGCCGATTAAGGGTGCTCGCTTTGACGCCCACCAGTTTGTATCTCAAATGGAAAAGGATGGAGCTCTGATGAGCGTTGTAAACCAAACTGCTATCGATCCGAATTTCAAGATGTACGCTCCGGTCGATGATACGACCAAGGCTCTCTTGAAGCTTGCCAAGGGCTATCAAAAACTTTTCAAGTTGAAGAAGGTCGCTATAACCGGCAGCAACGGCAAGACGACTACGAAGGAAATGACGAAGGCCGTGCTTTCGATGAAGTTCAATACCCATGCCACGCAGGGGAACTTCAACAACCATATCGGCGTGCCGATGACGCTTTTCCAGCTGAAGCATAGTCACGAAGCCGCTGTTGTCGAAATGGGTACGAGTGGCCCGGACGAAATACGCCCGCTTTCGTTAGCGACGGAACCCGATGTTGCCGTGATTACGAACATTGGGGCGTCGCATTTGGAACGCCTTGGCGATTTGGACGGCGTGTTCAACGAAAAAATCAACATTACGGCAGGCCTCAAGAAGGGCGGCACGTTGATTGTGAATGCCGATGACGAACGCCTCTGCAAGGTGAAAGCGACCAAGAATTACAAGGTCGTGACGTTCGGGGTTCGCCGTGGTGTCGTGAAGCCGGAAAAGCTCAAGTGGAACGAAAATTCCTGTGCCGATTTCTATGTCGGTCGCACGCACTTTACGCTCAACGTTCCTGGCGACCACAACCTTTACGATGCTCTTGCTGCGATTGCCGTGGGCGAAACGTTCCGCATTCCGAAGGCGGACATTGCAAAAGCACTTGCAGGCTTTACCTCCACGAGCATGCGTATGGAAATCAAGGATGCGAACGGCTTTAAAATCGTGTCCGACTGCTACAACGCGAACCCGTCTTCGACGAAGATGGCTCTACAGACGCTTGGCAACATGAAGGTTAATGGGCAGCGTATTGCAGTGCTTGGCGACATGCTTGAGCTTGGCAAGGAAAGTGGCAATTTGCACAAGCAGATTGGCGCTATGGTTCCCGAAATGAATTTTGACTTGCTTCTTGCGGTCGGCAACGATGCGAAGAAGTACGTCGAAGGTGCGAAAACTAGAGGCATGAAGAACGTGTTCCATTTCGATTCGGTCGAGGATGCTGTGACTCACTTGAGCCAAACCGTTGCCGAAGGTGACGTGGTCTTGGTGAAGGGAAGCCGTGGCATGCACATGGAACGAGTGGTAGATGCCTTGTTGCACATGGTGCCGGTGCTCAAGTTTTAAGGTAAGGTTTTTGAAGTAAGATGTCGAACACGCAGTCCACAGGAATGAACAAACTTTTGCTTATCGTCACATTAGTATTGATGTGCGCAGGCATTGCTGTTATCTATTCTGCTTCAGTATCTGTGGCTGCCCAGAACAATGTGCCGCCGGAAGTTTATTTGAAAGACCATGTCACTAAAGTGATTGGCTCTGTGGTTATTCTTGTGCTTTTCTCTAGAATTGACTATGCTTTGTGGAAAGTGTCCGCTCGCTTGATTTTTGTTGTCGGTGCGGTTCTCACGTTGGCTGCAATAGTATGGGGGGTCAAAGTGAATGGCGCCTCTCGCTGGATTTTTGGTATCCAGCCGTCCGAAATTTTGAAGTTTGCCTTTATTGCATGGGTTTGTTCGAAACTTTCGGATGCGGGAGATGAAATCAAGACGCTCAAGTGCTCAATTATCCAGCCAGGCATACCGATGTTGATTTCTGCGATTTTGCTTGCACTCCAACCGAATTTCTCGATGCTCATCATGTTCTGCGTGCTGTTGCTGGTTCTTCTCCTGGTTTCGGGGGCGAACTACAAGTATGTGGGCTTGAGCGTTTTGGTGAGCATCCCGATGGGATTTCTTGCGATGCTTTGTACGTCGCATACCCGTGCTCGTATTCTTGGCTTTTTATCCGATGAAGGTACTATGAAAAATGCGCAGTATCAGGTAGATCATGCTCTTGCGGCTCTGGGTAATGGTGGCATTTTTGGAACGGGAATCGGTATGGGCGAACAGAAATTAGGATTTTTGCCCGAAGCCCATAAAGACGTTATTTATGCTGTGATTGGCGAAGAATTTGGCTTTGTCGGGACTTTCTTTGTCCTCATCGCTTTTGCGATTCTTTTCTCGCAAGGGTACAATATTGCGAAATCTTCGTTGACTCGTTTTGGCCGGTACATGGCCGTCGCCTTGACGACTTCGCTTTTCATGAATTTTGTCATTCATGTTTGTGTTTGCGTAAGGCTTATTCCGGCAACAGGCCAGCCGCTTCCGTTTATCAGCTATGGCGGAACGAATTTGCTGATGTCGGCGGCATTTATTGGAATTTTGTTGAATATCTCTCGCCCGACTACAGGCAAGAGCATTCGCGAACCTTACATGAGCAGCCCTGTATCTTTTGACATGGGACGTTTGTCGAATTTTGGAGCAAGAAGGAGATTTATATGAAAAAATTCCTCTTTGTTTGCGGTGGCACTGGTGGCCATATATTCCCGGCGGTGGCTATTGCCGAGAGTTTAAAGAAGATGGGTGTCACTCAAATTACCTTTGCGGGCCGTAAGGATTCCATGGAAGAACGCCTTGTTGCAAAGAACTGGCCGTACGAATATATTTCGGCAGTTCCTCTGCACCGTGGACCGTTCCTCAAGAATTTGAGTTTGCCGTTTAATTTGCTGAAGTCCCTGGGACGTGCAAAGAGTGTCGTGAAGAAGGTGAATCCGGATGTCGTTGTCGCTACGGGCGGTTACGTTTCGCTCCCGATTGTGCTTGCCGCAGGCTCGATGGGTATTCCAGTTTATTTGCAGGAACAGAATGCTGTTGCCGGTGTTGCGAACAAGGTGGGTTCGCGTTACGCCAAGATGATTTTTGTAACCTCCGAAGAGGCGATGAAGGGATTTCCGATAGAAAAGACTCGCATTTTGGGCAATCCGATTCGCGACTTGCCGGCAGCCGATTCTTTGGAACGTCCGATTGAGTTCCGCGAAGGCCGCAAGGCGGTATTTATCGTCGGCGGTTCCCAGGGTGCTGCTGGCATCAACAACAAGATTGAAGAAAGCATTGGCCGCATTGCCGCTCACGAAGATATTAGCGTGGTGTGGCAAGTGGGCGCAAAGAATGTCGATGGCATCAATGAACGTCTTGGCATTTTGCCGAATGTCGCAGTTCGCGGATTCCTTGACAACATTTATGCTTACATGAAGCATGCTGACATTATTATCAGCCGTGCAGGTGCTTCGGGACTTGCTGAAATCCTTGCGTTTGGCAAGCCTTCTATTTTGCTCCCGTACCCGCATGCGACTGCAAACCATCAGGAACACAACGCCCGCGTTGTCGAACGTGCGGGTGCTGCTCTTGTGGAACTTGATGATGAACCAAATGACCTTTGGAATAAAGTTGAAGCGCTTCTTTATGATTCGGAGCGCTTGGCGCAGATGGGCGAAGCCGCCAAGACGCTTGGCATGCCCGATGCCGCTGACCAGATAGCGAAAATTATTCTGGATATGGAGAGAACGTAATGCAGATTAATGATTGTAAACGTGTCCGTCGCCTTCATTTTGTGGGCATCGGTGGTGCCGGTATGTCGGGTATTGCCGAAGTGCTCCACGAAAACGGCTTTGTGGTGACGGGTTCCGATATGGGCGAAGGCGCTGTCATTGACTATTTGAAAGGCCTTGGCATTCGCATCGATCCGAAGCACGAAGCGAAGAACGTTGTTGATGCGGACTTGGTCGTTTATTCCTCTGCGATTCCGTATGACAATCCGGAACTTGTCGAGGCTCGCAACCGCCGTATCCCGGTAATTCGCCGTGCGGAAATGCTCGGTGAACTCATGCGCCTCAAATATACGCTCTCCATTGCGGGTACGCATGGCAAAACGACCACGACGTCTATCGTTGGCGCTATTTGGGAAGAAGCGGGCCTTGACCCGACGATTATCGTGGGTGGCATTGTTAAAGGCAAGTGCAGTGGTGCCAAAGTGGGCCACGGCGACTACCTCATTGCCGAAAGCGACGAATTCGACCGCAGCTTCCTTTCGATGATGCCCTCTTCTGCGATTATCACGAACATCGATGCCGACCATCTTGATACGTACGAAAACATTGATGCCATCAAGGATGCATTCACGCAATTTGCAAACAAGATTCCGTTCTACGGTCAGGTGATTGTATGCCTCGACGATCCGAACGTGCAGCAGATTTTATCGCACCTCAAGAAGCCGGTGATTACGTATGGCTTTACGCGCCAGGCGAAGTATCGTGTTGAAAACCTCACGTTCGTGAAGGGTTATCCGCAGTTCGAAATTCTCTGTGACGGCAAGAGCTTGGGTGAATTCAAACTCCAGATTCCGGGGCGTCACAACGTTTTGAATGCGACCGCCGCTGTAGCGCTCGCTGTGGAAGAAGGCATTTCTATCGAAGTTGCCCGCAAGGCCGTTGCCGCATTCGAAGGTGTCAAGCGCCGCTTTGAATTCATTGGCGAAAAGAACGGTGTCATGGTCTTTGACGATTACGCTCACCATCCGACGGAAGCGACTGCAACATTGCTCGGATTCCGCGAAGCGTTCCCGGACAAGCGTATCATTGTCGCTTTCCAGCCGCATTTGTTTACGCGCACCCGCGACCAGCATGAAGCTTTTGGCAGTGCGTTTTCCAACTGCGACGTGCTCTTGGTAACAGACATCTACCCGTCCCGTGAAAAGCCGATTGAAGGCGTGACTGGGGCCATGGTCGCAAATAGCGCTGCTGACCGCGGTCACCGCGATGCCCGCTTTATTGGTGAATTGAATAACCTGGTTCCTGTTTGCAAGGATTTGCTCAAGCCCAACGACGTGATTGTTCTGATGGGAGCCGGTAACATCTGGAAACTTGGTCAAACGATTTTGGAGAGCATTTGATTTTAGAAAGTACGAACATGTTCGGTCGCCGTATCGGCTACAACGAACGCAAACGCAAGCGTAAGCGTGCCCGTGTAAGACGGATGCGCGTTGGCGGTGCTGTCCGTTGGTACAAGCGCAAGGGCTGGGTTTTGACTCTGCTCGTTGTCGCTGCCGTTGCCGGCCTGTGGCATAGTCGTTTCTATCTCCAGCAAATCAATCCGCTTGAACTCCGGCATTTGCAGTACATCGAAATCGAAGGCAACCGCATGCTTTCGTGGGAAGATGTTGTTCAAAGTGCCCAAGTCGAAACGGGCATGCTCATGTCTGAACTCGATGCCGACTCAGTGAAAAAATCGCTCTTGCGGATTCCGCTCATCCATTCTGCCGAAGTCGAAAGCAAGTTCCCGTCGTCTTTGTACATCAAGTTGCAAGAGGCGTCGCCTGTCGTGTCTGTGCTCGAAGGCGGAAAAGGTACGGTCTATTCAGAAAGAGGGCTTTCGCTGCCGATGTCGATGATGACCGCGATTCATTTGCCGATACTTGAGAAGGAATCTGTGGGGAAGGTTAAGCAGGTAGCGTCTTTCTTGTTTGCCATGCGTAAGGAGAACAAGGCTCTTTATGATCGCGTGTCGCAGATTGGATGGTCTGAAAAGGACAAATCATTTGACGTTTATTTCAAGGATGTGGGATTCCGCGTGATGTTCCCTGCCGTAGATTGGAATAAGGAATTGTTTACTTTGTATGATGCTATCGGAAAAGGATTCCGAAAAGATATTCTTTGCGCTGGCGAGGTGGATATGAGATTTCATGGTTTTGCGTATATAAAAAACATCGATAAGAGGTGTATCAATGGATGACAATAAGCAAATAGTCAAGAAAGAGGACTACATTTTCGGGCTCGATATCGGTGCATCGAAAGTGAATTTGTTTGTCGGCATCTCGGAAGGAGAATCTGTCCGAGTCGTGGAATGCGGTGATTTCCCGCTGGAATCGTCCGATGAATATGATTCCGTTGTTGAAACATTGCAAAAAGCCGTCCATATGCTTGAATCGTCGGCAGGTGTCGATGTTCGCGATGTCTATGTGGGCATCGCCGGAAAGCACGTGTCCTCGTTCAGCTACAAGGGCTTGGTGACGCTTCCGACAAATGAAGTCCGCGAAGAAGATATCATCAATGTTCAAAGACAGGCGAGTACGCTTCCAGATAAAGCGGGCGAAATCATCCACATCTTTCCGGGTGAATATACGCTGGACGATAGAGTGGGTATCCGCAATCCCAAGGGCTATTCTGGCCGTCGCTTAGGAGTCGAAGTTCAGGTAGTTACCTCTCGCCCGAACGCTCTGCAGGATATCGCCAAGTGCGTGAACCGTGCGGGTCTCAACGTGGCTGGCTTTGTACTTGAACCGCTCGCAGCTGCTTCTGCTGTTCTTTCGAATGATGAACGCGAATTGGGCGTTGCTCTCATCGACATTGGCGCAGGTTCTGCAGACGTCGCCGTATTCGTGAAGGATTCCGTGCGTTATACGGCATCGCTCGACATGGCAGGCAACATTATTACAAGCGATATCAGCAAGTGCCTTGAAGTTCCGGTTTCGCTTTCGAAAGCGGAAGAAATCAAGAAAAAGTACGGCACATGCTCGCTTAACAACTTGATAGAAGATGAAACTTTCCCGGTCCCAGGTGTGGGCGACCGTGGGGAAGTACCTTGTTCCCGTAAACTTTTGGCCCGTATCATTACGGCTCGTGTTGCGGAAATATTCAAGATTTTGGCAAAGGATTTGGAAAAGCACCACTTGGATTCCGTTATCGATGGCGGTATCGTGCTTACAGGTGGCTGCTGCAACCTTGTCGGAATCGAGGATATTGCGACTAAAGTATTCAAGAAACCCGTCCATATCGGTAATCCCAAGGGCATGAGCGGCATTCAGGAAGCGTTCCAGAATCCGTCTTATGCAACGGGCATTGGTCTCTTGTATTACGCGAACAAGAAACATCGCGAAAGAAAACAGCGCGAAACAGGAACCCAGTTGGCGGTTTCGGTCAAGAAGGGAATTCAACGTTTCCGCGATCTTATCAAGACTTATTTTTAACAACATAAACACTCAAATCAGGGAGATAAACTATGAGTGACTTTGCTAATATCAACTTCGAGGCAAAATCTCGTATCACAGGAGATGATACTCCGTTCAGAAACGCTAAGGTGAAGGTGTTCGGTGTCGGCGGTGCCGGCGGCAATACCGTGAACCGCATGAAGCAGATGAATATTGAAGGCGTGGAATACTATGCCGTCAATACGGATGCTATGGCTCTTGACCAGAGTCTTGCGGATCACAAGATTCTCATTGGCGAAAAAAGCACGAGAAATCTCGGTGCTGGCATGGATCCGGAAATGGGCCGCAAGGCTGTTGAAGAAAACATCGACGACTTGAGAAATGCCATGAAGGGAGCCGACCTCGTGTTCGTGACTGCGGGCATGGGCGGTGGTACCGGTACGGGTGCCGCTCCGGTCGTGGCAAACATCGCACGTGAAGAAGGTGTGCTTACTGTCGCTGTTGTCACTAAGCCGTTCCGCTTTGAAGGTAACGTTCGCAATTCTTTGGCTCAGAATGGTGTTAACGCACTTCGCGAAGCTGCCGATACCATCATCGTTATCGAAAATAAGAAACTCTTGAACCTTATCCAGAATACGAACAAGAGCGCTACTGTTGATGAAGCGTTCAAGATGGCTGACGAAATCCTCGGCAACGCAGTGCAGAGCATCTGCAGCATCATGTTCCGTCACGGTCTCGTTCACGTTGACTTTGCCGATATCCGCAAGGTTATGCTCAAGGGCGGTTCTGCTCTCATGGGTACGGGTACGGCTGAAGGTGAAGGCCGCGGTGTTGCCGCTGCTGATGCAGCCCTTTCTTCTCCGCTTCTCGAAGATATCGACATCCAGGGTGCTTCAGGCGTGCTTATCAACGTTTCTCATGGCGAAAACTACTCCTTGCTCGAACACAACGAAGCAATGGAACATATTTACGACGCTGTGGGCGAAGAAGGCTGCCCGAACATTATCGTGGGCGACATCACGCTTCCGGAACTTGGCGACAAGGTTTGCATTACCATTATTGCTACGGGTTGTGGCGGCACGAACAATGCTGCTGCCAAGAATTACGGTGGTTTTTCTGGTGCATTCCCGCAGACTTCTGTATTCCAGCAGCCGGCTCCTGTGCAGGCAGCAACTCCGCGTCCGACGACGAACTTTGTGGCGCTCGCTGGCCGTAACACTGCTGCGATGCCGTCTGCAATGCAGGCTGCTCCGACGGTTGCCGCACCGGCTGTCACCCAGCGTGTAGTTCCGGCTGCTCCGACATCCGCCATGTCTGCTACCTCGGCTTATGGCGCTCAGACTCAGGCTTATGCCGCTCCTGCTCCGTCTTATGCCGCTCCGACGCAGAACCTTGGCGCTACTCAGCAAAGTTATGCCGCTCCGTCTCGCCAAACTCCGGCAACGCCGATTAACCAAGCTGCAGCAATGTTTGCTCCGGATTATTCGTTTGCATCTCCGAAATTTGACGCTAAGGCAGGTTTTGCCGAAGAAACTGTGCCTGCTCCGACTGCTTCGACTTTGCGTGAAGCCGAAGAAATGCCTGCAGCTGCGGACACTGACCCGCTTTCTAACGGCAACTACACGGGTTCTTACATGAAACAGGAACAGAACGCTGAACAGAATGATCCGTACAAGACTCCTGCTTTTATGCGCAACCAAAATAATTATGACGCATTGAAGGAACGCGATATCGATTACGATATGCCCGCCTTTATGCGTATGAGTTCTGATATGTTCTAGTCGTGAAAACGGTTAGAACAATGATGTAGTGAGAAATTCGACAGGCATGTTTGAATGTTTTTGAACGTGTCTTCGATAATACACACACACCGGGTACGTGAGTGCGTACCCACCACAACACAAGGGATCACCCGGGTCTCCCTGCCTGGGTGGTCCTTACTGTACACCGCTCCGCTTTGAATCAATAGAAAAACTCCGTCGGCGCTCCGCTCTCGCCACCATGCCTCGTTAATACGAGGCACTTGTGGCTCACGGTGTGCCCCGCTCGGCTCTGTAGCAGGTATGAATCAAGGTTGGTGAGCCTGCCGAACCACGCCTCGCTCTCGCCAACACGGCACGCTTACTCCGTGCCGCTTATGGCTCACGGTGTACTCCGCTCGGCTCTCTCCTTCTTGTAAAAAAAGTTAAAAGCACAATTTTATTTTACATATTAATTCATTTGGAATGCCGCATCTCTTGAGTTTGATTTTGTAGGTTGCTTTTATAAAATCAATTTGGGAGGTGTTTGTATGAATATCTTGAAAACCGTAGTATTGTCTTTATATGTTTTTTTCTGCGTTGCATGTTCGGATAAAAATTCTGGTGAAAAAGTATTGCTAACGGAATCCATTCCCGTGACGTTCTCCGGTATTGTGTATGGTGAACTTAGCGAAAATGGATTTGTTAAACCCATGTATCCTAAAATACCATTGATGGATTCTATTTCTTCTGCTAAGGAAAGATCAAAGCTTATAAATAACCGATTGTCGCGAGTCATTAAGGCCTATGTGATTAAGAGTTCCATGACTGAGAGTGACTCGTTGAAAATTCGCTTGTCTATGCGAAAAGAGGACAAGACTCCATACGACTTTAAACCGGTGAATCTTGTGCTTTATAGAAATGGCGAAGAAGATGGTTTTTATGTATTCCAGACGATGACCAATTCAAAGGGCAAGCCATTGCTGTTTTCGAAAAACGAAAATGATATCGGATATTTCGATGATGCCATTGTCTTGTGCATTAAAAAGTTTACGGATAGATTTTATTATGACTTGCTAGAATAGTTGATGGAAAGATTATGATGAAAGTCTTGAACATAACAATGTCGGCTTTATGTATGTTCCTCTGCATGGCTTGTTCGGACAAAGGACCGAGTGCAGAAGAATTGTTGAACAATCCTCAAAGAAATGTTGTCTTAAATCGTGGTTCTTTGGGCGAGGAATATTGGCTTGAAGTCGAGAAAAATGAGTCTGTTCAAATTTGTTTAGACAGCCGTGTTCGCGAATGGAAAACTTCGTTGACATCAAAGGTCGTGAATGATTCCTGCTTTGCGTTTATTGTCCCGACACTTATTGGTGTTGATACGATTAGCGTTTATTTCCCGAGTTCCGACAGTTCCTATAAAATTAATCTAGCTGTCGGGATGAAGTATTTGAATTTCAAGGATGAAGAAACTTTATACGGCAATGACCTTCGTCAAATGCGACCTCATGAAAAGAAGATTGTATACGTCACGGGAACTTATCTGGCAGATGAATATCCTGTAACCAATTGCGAAATTACACAGTTGATGTGGGATGAGATTCCCTTAAATCCAAAGGATCATCAGATTGAAAAGGAATGGTCTGAAAGAAAAAAGTCTAGCACGCGTAACGGAAAATGCGACACCCATGATTCTGCTGCAAATATGATTTCTTTGTACATGGCAATGAAGTACGCCAATGTGCGCAGCATTCGAGAAGGACTGAAGCCATATTATCGTTTTACAGCAACTACGGAAAAGCATATACATATTATTACGCCTTATCACAAAAATCGTAAAGACATTACAGTCAAACCGAGATACCAATACATTGAATTTTTTTATAACTTCACAGGATACGAGGAACCGATACATCAATATGTTATAGCTCAATACGATTTCACAAATCATGAAGATTCAACAATTCTTGTGATGGTTGATTCAACATCAGATGGTTATCGGCTACCATATTATGACGAATGGATGATGCTTGCTCGCGGCGGAGAAAAGAATGCTATGACGCCTTGGTGCAATAATTCCGCTAAAATTAAAGACGTTTCAAAATATGCAAGATTTGCCAAATATAAGGATGAAGTCAAATCGGAACCTGTAGGCCAGCTACAACCTAATGAATATGGTTTATACGACATGTTAGGTTTGGTAGAAGAACATGTTCTTTTTGAAGAGCACAATTGGCCAAGACCTGAGGTAGATTTAATTTATACTTTAATCCCTTTTAGCCAAGAAAAAGAATCTTTCAAGTGCTATGATGAGGACTGTCCTTCCTGTTTAAAAGGTGGTGGACTTTTAAGTGATTGGAAAAAAATCAGCTACAGTTATTCTACCCCTGATTATTATAATGATTATTCCGCCGGTTTCCGCCTTATCCGCAACATCGGCAATAACGCTGAATGGAGCGAAATCAAATCCGATTCCATCAAATAGCTTTTAAACGATTGCGTTATTGAATTTATCGTAAGCAACAAAAAGTTCTTGATTTCTTGAATATGTTGACAAAATCAAAGTGTTGGAGTATATTTTAATATGAAGTTTGCTGTTGAAAAATTATCTTCAGTTATTGCTGAAATTAATGCATTAGAAAAAGAACAGCAAGACCTTTTAAACAGAGATTATGAAATCATTGAAAAACAAGGTATTGAATATGTTCGTGTACGACATCTTCAAAAAGAAATCTTTGAGATTAAATCAAATGAGTTGCGCTCTTTGTTCAAATACAAGGCTGGAGCCATTATCGTAATTGGAGTAGTTTTCGTAAAAAAGACTCAAAAGACTCCAAAAGACAAAATCAAACTCGCCATTCAACGATTGAAGGAGGCTTAGCGATGCAATACGTTTATGTAAAGGATTCCGAAGGCTATGTTTTCAAGAAAAAGGAATCGGAGGTTACATCGGATGAAAAAATCATCTCCGAAAAAGAGTATAAGAAAAAATCTGGATTAGCCTTTTACGAAAAAAAATTTGGACATGGTGGTGCTCGTGAAAATGCGGGTCGAAAGATGAAATTTGCTTCGCCTTTGAAATTTCAAATTCGAGTCACGAAGGAGGAAAAAGATTTTTTGTCTTATGCGAGAGAAAAAAAATTGGATTTTACCGTATTGATGAATATCGCTTTGAAAGCGGATGTATAAAAAATGCCCCCGATCGGGGGCATTCTCTAATTGTAACCTTCGGCAAGCTCAGGGTGCTTGTCAATTCTTAATTCATAAACCCGGCAAAGATGTTGTTGCTCAGGAACGGAACAAAGCCGAGGAGGATTACCGCAATGCTCAGCAAAATGATGACTTCACGCTGGCGCTTGGTGAGGCGGAGCGGCGTGAGGTGACCATCGGGTTCATCGACCCAGGCTGCCTTGATGAGCTGCAAGTAGTAGAAGAGCGCAATGACGTTGTTCAAAACAGCGAATGCGACGAGCGTGTAATGTCCCGTGGAAGCTCCGCTGAAGAACAAGTGGAACTTGCCGAAGAATCCTGCGAGAGGTGGGATGCCTGCCAAGCTGAACATCGAAATCGCAAGGGCGATGCCAAGGCTCGGATTCTGCTTAGAAAGTCCGCGGAGCGATTGGAATGTCTCTTCGCGGTGGTGCCCGATGATGCCGAACACGAAGAATGCGAGGTAGTTTGAAACCGCATAGACGAAGAGGTAATAGATGATTGCCGTCTTTGCGATTGTTGCAGGGCCAAGCAATGCGACCATGATGTAACCGGCCTGAGCGATGGAGCTGTAAGCCATGAAGCGGCGGAGGCGGCTCTGCTTTAATGCGCCGAGGTTTCCGACGAAGAGTGTTACGCCTGCGAGGAGCGCGATGAGCGGTGCAATTTTATCTTGAATCGGGGAAAGCGGGCCATAGACGAGCACGACGAGGAAGGCGATGGCTGTTGCTTTTGAGGTCACGGAAAGCACGGCGGTAACTGGTGTCGGAGCCCCTTCATAGACATCGGGTGCCCACGTGTGGAACGGGAAAAGCGTAAGCTTGAAACCGATTCCGCAGAACAGGAACAGTACGGAAACCCACAAGAGCGGGTTAGAACCGTTTGCTACAGCGGCTTGGATTTCGTCGAAGTGGAGGCTTCCGGAAAAACCGTAGAGGTAGCTGAAGCCGAACAGTTCAAAAGCCGTCGCGACGGAACCCATTAAAATGTACTTGGTGGCAGCTTCGGAACCGAACTGGTCGCGTTTGTTCCAAGCGGCGAGCGCGTACATCGGGATGGTCGCAATTTCGAGGCCGAGGAAGAACGTGAGCAAGTCGCAGGCACTCACGACTGTGAAGCCGCCGAACGTCGCGAACGCGATTGCTCCGATGAATTCGGCGATTTGGTGCATTTGCGGTTTGCCGTCTCCGCCGTGTTCAAAGTAATCCTTCGAAAGCCACATGCCGAGCAAAGCGCTCACCATGAGCACTTCACGCATGAGCACGCCGAAGTCATCGACTTTCCAGTTGCTGATGAAGAACTTTCCGATTCCATCGTCGAAGGGAATCAAATTCAAGAGGATGAAAATGGCGATAAAGCCGATGTTCGCCATGCGCCAAGGAATCTTGGACTGCGTTGTCACGAAAAGGCGTATCCCGATTACGACGAACGGGAAAATCAGCAGCAAAACGTCAGGTAGAATGAAGTTTGAATTGTTAAACATAGGTAGTAAACAGTGGTTAGTAAAAAGTGGTTTATAAAAAGCGGTTGGTAATGTTAGGTCTTAGGTTTTAGGGGTTAGGTTTTAGTTTTTCGCGGCTTCGCCGCCTTATATCGATGTATGAAATACATGTTTCTGTTCCTAATACCTACAACCTATAACCTGTTACCTATCACCACCTAATCATCGGTGCGATGCTCTGGTCTAAGAGTTCCGAAATCCAGCCGGGGCAAACACCGATAAACAACAAGCAGGCGACGAGAACGACAATGACGAGTTTTTCGCGGAAGCATCCATCGGTGAGACCTTCGTATTTCTGCGGGAGCGGGCCGTGAAGCATGCGGTTCGCCGTTTGCAGAATATAGACGGCAGTCGTCGTGATGGAGAGAATCGCGAGAATCGTCACGATGCGCGTGAGCGTAGAATCTTGCTGGAACGCTCCGATGAAGATTGTGCTTTCGGCGATGAATCCGCTAAAGCCCGGGAGGCCAAGCCCTGCAAAACCAGCAATCACAAAGCCTACGCCGAGGAACGGCATCTTGCGCATGATACCGCCCATTTCCGTGATGTCACGGGTGTGGGTGCGTTCGTAAATCATGCCGATGGTCGCGAAGAAGAGCCCGGTCAAGAATCCGTGCGAAATCATTTGGAGGCTAGCGCCGCGAAGTCCAATCGGAGTCATGGCTGCAAGGCCCAAGAAGATGAGGCCCAAGTGGCTGATGGAACTGTAAGCAGTGATGTACTTGAGATCTTTGTGGCGGATGGCGATGAAGGGGCCAAGTACCACGTTGAAAATCAAGAGTGCGACAACGTAGGGAAGCCAAATCTTGGCGGCTTCGGGCATGAGGAACATGGCAACGCGCAAGCATCCGTAAGCGCCCATTTTCATCATCACGCCGGCGGCGAGCATCGAAACGGCAGTCGGTGCGGCGGAGTGGCCATCCGGGCTCCAGAAGTGGAACGGGAAAAGCGAACTCGAAACGGCGAATCCCATGAACATGAGCGGGAAGGCCCACATCTGGAAATCCATCGGGAGAGTCGTCTTTGAAATTTCGATGAGGTTCCAGCTTGTCGCACCGCTTTCGAAGAAAAGCCCGAAGAGCGTTGCAAGAATCATCGAAGAACCGAACGCGAGCGTCAACGTGAGCTTTTTACCACCGTAGTCGCGCTTGCCGCTGCCGTAGCAGGCAATCATCAGGTACATGCAAAGTGCTTCCATTTCGTAGAACACGAAGAAGAGCACCAAGTCAAAGCTCATATAGACGCCATACACGCTTGTGGCGAGGAGCTGGATAAGTGCAAAGAAAATCTTCTGGTTTCCTTTGATGTGGAGGCTTACAAGCACGCCTGCCCAGACGATAAACGCCGTGAGCGCAAGCAACAGCATGTTGAGCCCGTCTGCACCGACAATGTAGTGTGCACCCATCATCGAAAGCCACGGAATGTCCGTGAAGAATCGGAGCGCAAGCGGTGCCGCCGCAGAGGGACTTGGCGTTCCCGAAAGTGAATAGACTACGTAAGTGAGGTAGCAAACGATTGCAAGCACAACCGATGC
>JAEEGF011751474.1_pt1 | contig 21468 bp, 19 predicted proteins | sample 9134171 | NCBI WGS metagenome assembly JAEEGF01 (sample SAMN16246542, study PRJNA631951) | gut metagenome | biome: gut microbiome; feature: rumen; material: AP-attached | host: Bos | place: Iran: Karaj | collected 2018-10 | reverse complement strand
TAGTCAGTAGATTTGACATAGTTGTAAGTGCCGCCGTAATCGGCAACATTGGATTTGATAAGTTCGGTCGTCAGATATGCCGCCGCTTCCGAAATGACCTGTGTCGATTCATAGCTTGGCGTGATGGGCGATTTGCCGTTGGCAAATTCAATCCGTTCGACGGTATGAGGCTTATTGTAGACGCCATAGTTCATGATCGCGGTATAAGCGCTTGCATGCTGATATGGACTGACCTCGCAGGTCGAACCGCCGACCGCATACTGGACATTGAAATCATCCAGGTTGAAATCATAGCCAAGGGATTGCGTATAGTTGACCACGTATTCATATTTCTTTTCATTTAAGACATTCTGCAGCGTCTGTATCGCACAGGTGTTGATGGACTGCCCCAATGCCTGTTTCAATGTGACATCGCCCACATAGGTTCCCGAATCGTTATAGACGACGATACTGTTGCTGGCATCGAGCCACATCGGGCGGTCGCACAGGACGTGATCGGTCGCCCAGCCGAGGTTTTCAAACGCCAGAGCGTAGTCCAGGATCGGCTTGATCGATGAGCCCGGCTGCTTATACTGTTCTGTCGCATGGTTCAGCAGCAGCTGTCCGCCATTGGCGTAATTTCTTCCGCCTAAAATGCCTACGACTTTTCCGGTGCTGTTTTCGATGCAGACAGAAGCGACTTCGAAATAAGGATCCGGATAGTACAGATAGTCATCTTCAAAATTGCCGGCTTGGATATCGTCCATCTGTTCCTGGATGCCTTTGATCATATGCGTATAGATATGCATCGTCGTCGTATACGGATCAAGACCGGTGAGATCGATGACTTCGGATACGACGGCATCGATATAAGCCTGATAAGGGATGCCTTCGCCATCGCCTTTGGAACTGTATGGGTCTTTCAGCAGATCTTCGATACGTACCGTCTTAGCCAGATCATATTCCGCTTTGGTGATATATCCGTGATGATACATCTGGTAAAGAACCTCGATGATACGATCCTGAGAATCCTCCAGATTGTAGAAAGGATTGTACCAGGCGGGGGCATTGATGACGCCGGCGAGAAGGGCGCCTTCCACCAGGTTGCATTCGCTGATGTCCTTGCCGAAGTAGTACTGGGCCGCTTTCTGGATGCCGCGGATATTGGAACCGCCGAAATTCAGTTTATTGATATAGGATACGAAAATATCCTGCTTGCTGCGATAGTTTTCCAGTTCCATCGCCAAAGCGATCTCCTGGACTTTACGCCGGACGCCGCTGATGCCGCTGCGGGCCGCCTGCTCGCCGGTATCGTCATTAACGAAATAGGTATTCTTGACCAGCTGCATCGTGAACGTAGAACCGCCCTGGCCGAAGGATAGAGTACGGATATTCTCCAGCATGGCTTTGGTGAAACGCGGAACATCGAAACCGTTGTGTTCGAAGAAACGTGAGTCTTCGATCGCGACAAAAGCATCGACGACACAGTTCGGGATCTCGTCGTATTCGACATTCTGCCGGATGACCGTGCCAAGATTGGCGATCTCGTCGCCTCTGCTGTCATAGATGACCGATGATTCTGCCTGTTCGAAATCCGCCATATTTAGATTCGGTTTATCCTTGAGCATCAGCATGAGAAAAACGATGCCTAGGATCAGTCCGATCATCGCCATGATCGCAACCATCGATACGATCACCGCCCAGAGATTGACGGCGTTGATCTTTCTTTTTGCTTTCTTTTTCGTACTCATAAGCCTCCTATAAGTCAAAGACTTCTTTTAATGTCGCAAGATAGTCGCAGGGTCTCTGATAGTTTCGCTGAATCAAAAACCCTTTTTCTTCGATCCAGTCATAAGGAAGAGATCTCCTTGCGCCTGAATCATGGAAATCAATGAAATCATCTGCTCTAATTAGAAAGTCTTTATCATAAGAAGTCATTCTTAATATAATAAAGGCTATTGCCCCGTGCCGCAGAACATCCTTGAGATGTCTGATCTGATGCGGATGAATCGATGAGAAAGGGAATGAAGTCCGGGACTCGCATTCCTTCGCTTCGAAGTCGATATATTTCCCCAAATATATCCCGTTGTAGTCGGTCGTCGAAGGAACCTTGAAATAGGCTTCCGTGATCCTGGCAGCGCTCCGTTTCGGATAATCGACTTTCACGATCGTGACCGGAGTCGGTTTCTTATGGACGACCGCCATCTCGTGCGCGAGATAATAGCGGTTGCTTATGTTTATGTCTTCTTCCAGAGACATGCCCCGGTTGGAGGTCGTTTCTTTCGGTTTGACATAAACTCTGTTGCTGTTAGGATACTTCATCTTTTCACCTTTAAATATTATATAATAACTGTGTACTGATTACCAGTTTGCTTGAATGTAAATATTTTTTGTATTATTATATTGAAACAGGAGATGGATATGGAAAAACTGAATTTAACACCGGAGGAAATCCTTAACAAACAGTTTAACGTCGATTTCAAGGGCTATGATCCTGCTGAAGTTGATGCTTTTCTGGATACCGTTCTAGACGATTACCAGATCATGGAAGCAAACGTGCAGCAGCTGCTGGATACCGTATCTACATTACAGGAAAAAGTCAAAGAACTGACTTCGAAGAATATCGAGCTCGAAAGCAAGAAGATGGTCTTCGATCTGTCTTCTACGACTTCCTACAGTTCTGTAGATCTTTTAAAGAGAGTATCCAGACTCGAAGAGATCGTATACAACAAATAACATTCAGACAATCGCTGAATTTCAGAGGAAAGTCCATGCTCGCACATCCTGCGATGGATGTAGTGTTTATGCCAAGTGAAACGATAAGCTTGGGCAGTTTCGGCTGACGGCTGGCAAAAGTCCTAAAGAGCGATCCACGGATGGAGCCTGTAAAAGTGTCAAAGAGACGAGTCTTATAGAAATATAAGAGTGGAACGTGATAAACCCCATAAGCGAGAAACCCAAATTTTGGTAGGGGAACTTGCAATAGTGAAATGAAACGATTTGCGAGGCACCTTGGTGCAGATAAATGATTGTCCAGTACAGAACATGGCTTATTGAATGTTATTTGATCAAACCACGCAAGTGGTTTTTCTTATACGTTTCATGAGCTACTAGAAATAAATTCTTGTCAAAATGAGATTTGTGGTGCATAATAATTGTGTTAGAATGATTGTATGAATCTACCAAATAAACTGACATTATTCCGCATACTGCTTGTACCGATCCTGGCATTGGTATGGCTATTTCCTTATGATCAGTTCAATATCCATCTGGGTTATTTCATGGTCGGAAATATTACGCTTCCTTATCTGAATCTGATCGTTCTGGCGATCTTTGCGATCGCGTCGATCACCGATTATTTTGACGGGAATATCGCCCGGTCAAGAAATTTGGTGACTACGTTTGGAAAGTTCGCCGATCCGATCGCCGATAAGCTCCTTGTCAATATGATGCTGCTGATTCTGTCTTACAAGCATATGATCCCGCTGGTCTGCTGCATCATCATGATCCTCAGGGATATCGTCGTAGACGGCTGCCGGATGATCGCGGCGCAGAGGGGGATCGTCGTATCTGCGGGATTGCTGGGCAAACTGAAAACGGTATTGCAGATGTTTTCGATCATTCTGATTCTTCTGAATAATCTTCCTTTTGAAATCTGGTATCTGCCGGTAAGCGAGATCATGATCTGGTTTACTTCGTTTATCTCTCTGGCAGGCGGTTATTCCTATTTCATGCAGGTAAAACCGTACATTTTCGAATCGATGTAGGAATCCGGAAGATTGCTGTGAATAATGTATAGGAGGGAATCTCGTTATGGCTAAAAAAGAGGATGAAATACAGGATATCAGCGCGGAAAAGAAGGAACAGCTGCTGAATGAAGCGCTGAAGACCATTGAAAAACAATATGGCAAAGGTTCGATCATGAAACTTGGCGAACATGCCAATGTGGATGTCGATGCGATTTCGACTGGTTCGCTGGCAATCGACTATGCGTTAGGTGTAGGCGGACTTCCCAGAGGAAGGATCGTCGAGATCTATGGTCCCGAATCTTCCGGTAAGACTACTTTAGCGCTGCAATGCATCGCGGAATGCCAGAAAAACGGAGGCAAAGCCGCCTTTATCGATGCCGAACATGCGATCGATCCGCGCTATGCCAAAGCCTTAGGCGTGGATGTCGATGAACTGGTCCTCTCCCAGCCGGATTCCGGTGAACAGGCGCTGGAAATCGCCGAAGTCCTGATCAAGTCGGGAGCGATCGACCTGGTGGTCGTCGACTCGGTTGCCGCTCTGGTGCCTCAGGCGGAACTGGATGGCGAAATGGGAGATTCCAATATCGGTCTTCATGCCCGTCTGATGTCCAAGGCGATGCGCAAACTGGCAGGCGCGATGAATGCCCACGGCTGCACGACGATCTTTATCAATCAGCTTCGTGAAAAAGTCGGCGTCATGTTCGGAAATCCCGAAACTACGACCGGCGGACGCGCCTTGAAGTTCTATTCGACGATCCGTCTGGAAGTCCGTAAATCCGAAGCGATCAAAGACGGACAGGAAGTCATAGGAAACAAGGTAAATGTCAAGGTCGCTAAAAACAAAGTCGCTCCGCCTTTCAAGACCTGTCAGGTCGAGATCTATTATGGCGAAGGCATCTCTCATCTTTCCGAGATCGTCAATCTCGGTACGGATATGGGAATCATCGAAAAATCCGGTTCCTGGTATTCGTACAATGGCGAAAAGATCGGCCAGGGTTCGGAATCTGTCCGGGCTTACCTGAAAGCGAATCCCGAGATCGATGCCAAGATCACGGAACAGATCAAAGAAAAGATGTATAGCAAAGACCAGGCCGAAGCCTGATCATTAAAGATATTTCGAAACGATTTCCGTTATAGGAGAATGATTGTGATCCGCCTCAAGTACGACATCACAATCTTTTTTTATATCTTCTGAAGCATTCGCTACCGCGATCGACAGTCCTGCCATTCGCAGCATGCTTAGATCGTTGATGCTGTCTCCGACGGCAATCGTGTCCCGGATATCGATGCCTAGCCGTTCGCATAGTATTTTCAATGCCTGGCCTTTATTGACGCCTTTTGCGTTGAATTCAAGATAGTGATTCGAAGAAAGGGTGATCTCGTACTCATCTTCCAGGTCCAGCTCTTTACGAAAACGTTGAAGAAAACCGAAATCCTCATCGGCAAAAAGAAACTTGATAATCTGTTTCTCTTTGAAAAAAGAGGAAGAGATTTCATCGATGAGCGTGTAATCCATATGGCCTTTCAGATAAGCAGTCTCTTTCGGATAGATCTTATAGATATAGACATCATCCGTCGTATAGATGTGCATGCACAGATTTTTCTCCAGACCGATCGCAGCCAGTTTTTCCAGATCTTCATAATGCATATACCTGCTGAAAATGACCTTGTTGCCTTTGTTTTCCGTAATGACCGATCCGTTATAGGAAATAACGTAACTGTTTTTTCTGTCAAATAGGCCGATCTCTTTCAAAGTGCCCTGAAGAGAGTCGAAACCGCGACCCGAAGCAAGAACGAAAAAGATGTCATCCAGCTGTCTGATCGTTCTGACATCCGCTTCGGATACTTCGTGACGGACGTTCAGCAGGGTCTGATCAAGGTCGGTCGCCATCAGTCTGTACATGACAAAATTGTACAATAAGCAGCAGGGATATTGTGAAAATAGTGCGAATATTATACAATTATAAGGGGTTTTCCCTACTTTATTGTGTTGATTTAATGGAGGTATAGATATGAAACTTGACGTACCTTCCATTTTACTAGGTATCGTTTTCGGCGCTTTGCTGGTATTCCTGTATTACATTCTGATAGGAAAGAATGCCAGAAAAGAAGCCGAGAAAATCTTAGAAGATGCAAATAATCAAGCTAAAAACACTGTAAAACAGGCGGTTTTAGATGGTAAGACACAGGTCTACGATTTAAAACTGCAAGCGGAAAAGGAAATCAAGGAAAAGAAGGGCGAGATCATCGAGCAGGAAAGCAAGCTGCAGAGACGTGAAGATTCGCTGAATTACCGTGATGAAAACCTGACGCAAAAAGAGCGGAAATTAGATGATAAGCTAAGAAAAGCAGAAGAAAAAGCTGCTCAACTAGATAAAATGGAAGAAGATCTGCAAGCGCGGATCGATGGACAGATCGTTCTTTTGGAGCGCGTTTCCAACATGAGCGCGGAAGAAGCCAAAAGAGAACTGATGGAAGTCGTTGAAAACAAGATTTCCGATGAAGTCGCTGCTTATATCAGAGAGCAGGAAGAAGAAGCCAGAGAAAAGGCACGCGAGAATGCCCGCGAGATCATCGCGACAGCCATTCAGCGTTATTCTCAGGAAGAATCATTGGATCGTACGATTTCCGTCGTAAGCCTTCCTTCGGAAGAAATGAAGGGCAGGATCATCGGCCGTGAAGGACGTAATATCCGAGCCATCGAGCAGGCGACAGGCGTCGACCTGATCATCGATGATACGCCGGAAGCGATCACGGTATCCTGTTTCGATCCGATCCGAAGAGAGATCGCCAGATTGTCTCTGGAAACGCTGATCCGCGACGGACGTATCCAGCCTGGAAGGATCGAAGATGTGGTCAACAAGACGACCAAAGAAATGAACGACAACATTCAGAAGTTCGGCGAAGATGCCTGCTTCCGTCTGCAGATCGGCAAGATGGACAAAGAACTTGTCAAGCTGATCGGCCGCATGCGCTACCGTTATTCTTACGGACAGAACGGACTTGAACATTCGATGGAAGTCGCTTCTCTGGCGGGAATGATGGCTGCCGAACTGGGTTTGAATCAGAACCTGGCGAAACGTGCAGGATTGCTGCATGATATCGGTAAGGCTGTCGACTTCGAACAGGAAGGAACGCATGTCGAATTAGGTGCGAAGCTGGCGAAAAAATACCATGAGAGACACGAAGTCATAAATGCGATCGAATCGCATCATGGCGATGTGCAGGCAGACAACCTGATCTCGATCCTGGTTGCCGCCGCCGATACGCTGTCGGCCGCAAGACCGGGTGCCCGTTATGAAGGCATCGAAAACTATATCAGCCGTCTGGAAGCTCTGGAAAAGATCGCCAATGATTTCGATGGTGTCGAAAAAGCCTATGCGATCCAGGCAGGCCGTGAAGTCAGAGTCATGGTCGTTCCGGAAAAAGTCGATGACAACAAGTGCACTTTGATCGCTCGCGATATCAAGGAACGCATTGAAAACGAACTGACATATCCCGGACAGATCAAGGTCACGGTCATCCGTGAAACTAGGGCCAGCGAAACGGCCAGATAAATGAAACTGTTATTTATCGGAGATATCGTAGGAAAAAGTGGAAGAGACATCGTTTCTTCCACTTTGTCTTCTATAAGGGATGAGTACGACCTCGTCATTGCGAACGCCGAGAACTCGGCACACGGAAAGGGCATTACCCTTAAGATCTACCAGCAGCTCAGGTCTTTCGGGATCGACTATATGACAATGGGGAATCATACCTATTCCAAGCAGATGATCAACGAGCATATGTCCGAGATGGACCGGCTGATCGTTCCCTATAATCATGAAAAACGAACGACGGGTAACTATTACAAGATCATCGGCTGCAAAGGGATCTCCATCTGTCTTTGCAACATCCTTGGATCGGCTTTTATGAGCGAAAGCAACATGGAGCCGTATCCCGCATTTGAAAAGATTCTGGAAGAAACCGAAAAAGAAAAGATCGACTTCTATATGGTCGATCTCCATGGAGAAGCGACTTCTGAGAAACGTCTGTTTCTGGAATACTTTAAAGAGAAAGCTAAAATCGTTCTGGGAACGCATACCCATGTTCAGACGGCCGATGCGGATATGATCGGAGACTGCGCGTTCATTTCCGATGTAGGAATGTGCGGCGCTTACCATTCCATCATCGGCAGAGGCATCGAAGAAACGATCGAGGCCTATATCCGCAAGAACCCAAGCACGTATACGATCGCGGAAGGTCCGGCGATCTTCTGTGCCGTTGGAATCGAAATCGACGAAATGACCAAACGACCGGCATCGATCGAACGGATCCGGTTCAAACCGAAAGAAAACTGAGCATTTGCTCAGTTTTTGTTTTTATTGATCTGTGATGCGATTTCCGCCAGATCGAGCTGGTTTTCGCTGAAACTTATCTGGATGCCGTCATTTTCATCGTAACGGGGAATCAGGTGCACATGGACATGCGGGATCGTCTGTCCAGCAGCTTCATTGGTATTGATCAGAACATTGATACCATTGGCGCCCATATTTCTGACGATCTGATCCGCCAGCATCTGCGCTTTTGCCATGAGATTCTTGAATTCTTCTTCAGGCATCTCCAGCATATTTGCATAGTGTTTCTTAGGCATGACAAGGGTATGGCCCTTTGTTGTCTGCGCGATATCAAGGATCGCCAGCATTTCGTCATCTTCGTAGACTTTTGCGCTCGGGATCTCGCCGGCAATGATTTTACAAAACAGGCACATTATTTGAGACCCTCGTATTGCGAAGTGACTAGATCATAGAGATCCTGATCATAAAACCTTATCTGATGCTTGTTCAGGAAGTACTCTTTCACTGCATCGGAAGAAGCGGTTGCCGCAGCTGTTTCGATGTATTCGTCTTTGAATTCGGCAGCATCGCGGCTTTCGATATTCAGGACGTAGTAGGTTGCTTGTTCGACATCGTTTCCTTCGTCGTCCGTCGTCGTCGTTGCATAAGTGATGATGCTGGAAAGACCGGTAGAATCCGTTGAATTCAGGTATTCTTTGACTTCGTATACCAGGGTAGTGTCATCATCGGTATAGATGCTGCTCTGAGGCGCTTCGTTGGAATTGCTGTTAAGAGCGGCCATATCAAAGGAAGAACCGTTGCTGTATTCGTCGATGCACTGCTGCGCTTCTTCCAGAGTGTTGAAGGAAGCGACCTGCATCTTGACCGGTTTATCTTCCGCGACAAGCTCATCATATTTTTCGATGACATATTCTTTTGCGAGCTCATTCAGAAGCATATTGGTGATATAGGTCTCTCTGAATGCTTCCATCGATCCGTAATATGTGTTGATATAAACTTCATAACCCATTTCGGTATATTCAGCGATCACATCATCGGCTTCTTTTTCGATTTCCGACATGTCATCGACATATTTCAAAGCGATATTTTTCAAGATGTCATTGACGATCGCATCGACGGAAGAAACCTTTAACGATTTATAAAGATCGTCTTTCGTATAAGATTTGTTTGATCCGCTGAAGATGACATCTTTGCCATCGCTTAACGATGAATAAGAATTACTGTTTGTACAACCTGCGATAAGCAGCAGACTGAAGAGAATGATAATTATCTTTTTCATATGATTACTCCTCGCTTCCCATTTCCTGATCGATCAGCGACTTGTGTTCTTCATCCTTGATTTCGAAACCAAGCTCTGTCGCTTTTTCCATGATCGCTTTGATCGACAGATCGGAATGATTGCTTTGAATATCGTTGACGAAATTATAGTCGTTCAGCATTTCTTCCGGAACGGAACCCATATTTTTGATGATATGATACCCGAACTGAGAGACGACCGGATCAGATACCTCGCCATCGGCGAGCGCCATTGCGGCATCGGCGAAAAACTGGTCGTAATTCTGGCGATTCTCTTCGTTGATCGCGCCGATATAGCCGCCGCTGGAAGAAGAACCGTCTTCGGAATACGTATAAGCTACATATTCGAAGCTGTTTTCTCCGGCGGCCAGTTCCGACAGGATCGAATTCAGCTTGTCTGTCTGTTCCTCGGTAGGAACTGCATTATAACCGATGATATTGTCTTCTTCATCATAGATCGGCTCGACATCGCATTTTACCAGGATGTGATAGATCAGACGTCCGTTGGTACCGACGCTGTCTTTCAGGTATTCGTCCTGATGATTCAGGATGCAGTCTTTCAGCAGCAGTTCCTGTTTTTCCGAATCGATGTAATACTGTGTCAGATCTTCGATCCCGTTCACATAGCCCATCGCTTTCAACTGTTCGACAAGATAATCCTGTGAATAATAAGACAGGATGCTTGCTGCGTTATTGGCTGCTTTGGTTTTCATCTCATCCGTCGTTTCATAAGCGGCATCGAAAATCGATCTTTCAAAAGCCACGATCGCCTGTGAAGCGCCGCCGTCTTTATAGAGACTTGCATAGAGATCATCCGCATAGACAGGTTCATCATCGATCGTGTAAGCCACATATTTCCCATCGATCTGTCTGTTCTTGATGACGACATCTCGGTTCTTGTATGCATCATACGAATAATAACCGATGAAGGCGATCAGCAGAACAGCGATCAGACCGATGAACCAATATTTCTTGATCAGTTCTTTTTTATCCATAAAAACCTCCAAACGTTATTTATTATATTATTTTATTAAGCACAATACAAACCGAAAGAAGCGTAATTCAGCGAAAATTCAGATTTTGTGAATGAATAATTAGGATAATATTAGAAACATTAAAATTGAAAACGACTATAATAATTTATGTGGGTGAAGCATATGAAAAAATTAGAAATCAAAGATCTATTCGTATCCGTAGAAGATAAACAGATCCTGAAAGGTATCGATCTGGAAGTAAATGAAGGAGAGATCCATGCCTTGATGGGCCCTAACGGCAACGGGAAATCGACGCTGCTGGCGGCGATCATGGGAGATCCTTCCTATCATGTCGACCATGGTTCGATCCTGTACGACGGCCAGGATATCCTGAGCCTTCCGGTCAATGAACGAAGCAAAGCGGGCATTTTCCTGGGCATGCAGTATCCCCAGGAGATTTCCGGTGTCACAAACAGCGATTTCCTGAGGGCGGCCATCAATGTGCGAAGAGAGAAACCGATCTCATTGTTTGAATTTATAAAGACGATGGAAAAAACCATCAATGATCTGCAGATGTCAGAGGATCTGGCGCACCGTTTCGTCAATGAAGGGTTTTCCGGCGGAGAAAAGAAACGGAACGAGATCGTTCAGCTGGAAATGCTGAAGCCATCGCTGGCGATGTTGGATGAGATCGACAGCGGTCTGGATGTTGATGCGATCAAACTGGTCGCCGATGCGATCCGTAAGATACAGGAGGAAACGAATATGGCGATCATCATCGTTTCCCATTATGAAAGATTCCTGGAACTGATAAAGCCAACGTTTACCCATGTGCTGGTCAATGGAAGGATCGTCATGTCGGGGAATGCCGATCTTTATGACAGGATCGACAAAGAAGGCTACGACTGGATCTATAAAGAACTGAATATCGAGAAGGAAACGGAAGAAACGCCGGAGTTCACACGCGTGTCATTAGGAAACTGCGCCGTTGCTGAAACGATGAAAGGTCAGAAATGATGCGGATAAACGACGATACGGTCATCGAACTGACAGGCGTTTACCGGAACCTGACGATCGATGCGGATCATGACATCGATATCCGGATCGATACCAAAGCCGATACGGAACTGTTCCTCAGGATCGAAAGAGCCAGAAGGATAAACATCGATGCCGATATCAGGCACAACTGCAGCATCCTTTTCTGGAACGATGCCAAAGAAAAGATCGAAACCGTGGAAAACTATCGCATTTCTTCATCGGCCGATCTGAATGTGGCTTATGGAGAATGCAACGGTGCCGATACTGTAAGAAAAACGGAAATACTGCTGGACCATGAACATTCCAGCGCTTTGCTGAGCACGGCAAGCCTGATCGGCACGGAAAAGAAGTACGATATCGTGCTCACGAACAATAAACCCAGAACCGATGCGCAGATCAGGAATTATGCCGTCGTATTAAACGGGGGCAAGCTGATGATCGATGCGGTAGGGAAGATCGTCAAGGGAGCCAGGAAATCCGAAAGCCACCAGGTTTCCCGCGCTTTGTCTTTTGAAGAAGGACAGTCTGCCACGATCCTTCCTGAACTGCTGATCGATGAAAACGACGTACAGGCATCCCACGCGATGTCCATCGGCAAGGTCGAGGAAAAAGATCTGTTCTATATGATGTCCAGAGGATTGTCCCTGAAAGAATGCACGAAGCTTATTTCACTGGGCTATCTGCTGCCGATCACAGATACGATCAGCGATCCGACGCTGAAAGAAACGCTGCAGAACGAATTGGAAAGGAAGATCAGCGAATTATGTATGATGTAGAAAAGATACGTAACGATTTTCCGATGATCGTCAATCATCCCGAACTGATCTATTTTGATAATGGGGCGACGACCTATAAACCGCAGTGCGTCATCGATGCTCTCACGGGATTCTATACCGACTATACCAGCAATGTCGAGCGCGGCGATTATGCCACGGCCATCAAAGCCGACCAGGCATATGCCAGAACACGCGAAGTCATTGCGAAAATGATCAACTGTGAAGCCAAAGAGATCTCGTTTCTTTCCAATATTACGGCAGTACTCAACCAGATCGCTTACGGTCTATCTGCCGAGTTGAAAAAAGGGGATACGATCCTGATCAGCTATGCCGAACATGCTTCCAACGTTCTCCCCTGGTTCCGTTTAAAGAAAGAACTGGGCGTCAATATCCGTTATGTTCCCCTCGATAGCGAAGGGAACGTGATCCTTGATGAACTCGAAGAGATGTTCGATGAAAGCGTCAGGATCATTTCGCTGGCGTATGTGACCAATGTCTTAGGCTCCATACAGCCGATCCGGGAGATCACGGAGATCGCTCACCGGCATGACGCGCTGGTCGTCGTAGATGCGGCTCAGGCGATCGGGCATCTGAAGATCGACGTGAAAGAACTGGATGTCGACTTCCTGGGATTCTCTTCGCATAAGATGTGCGGTCCGGATGGCGTAGGCGTATTGTATGGAAAATATGAACTGCTTCAGAAGATGGAACCGATCTTCTTGGGCGGAGGCATGAACGCCCGTTTCGATATCGATGGAAATGTGATGCTGAAAGATGCACCGGAACGCTTTGAAGCCGGCACGCCACATATCGAAGGGGTCATCGGACTCTCTGCCGCGGCGGAATATCTGATGAGAATCGGATTGGACAACATCCATACCTACGAGAACGGATTGCGTGCCTATCTGATCGAAAAGATGCTCCCATTGGACAATGTCGAAATCTACAATCCAGCCAATCCGAGCGGTCCCGTATCGTTCAATGTGAAAGACGTATTCGCCCAGGATGCGGCATCGTATCTGTCAACCAGGAACATCTGCGTACGTTCCGGAAACCACTGTGCGAAGATCCTGCACAATCTGATCGGAACCGATCAGAGCATCCGTGCCTCTTTGTATCTCTATAACACAAAAGAAGAGATCGATCGTTTTGTAGAGGAAGTGTCTAAGATCACTCTTGAAGCGACCATCAGCATATTTTTATAGGAGTTGATATGGCAAATATAAAAGAGTATTTCAATGATCAGAACCTGATGAGGGAACTGTTGCTCGATCACTATAAATATCCGCATAATCACGGACTTTTGGAAAAGGAAGGCTATCGGTCGAAACGAATGGCCAGTGCCAGCTGCATCGATGATATCACGGTCCAGCTTGATGTCGAGGATGATGTCATAAAGGATATCCGTTTCGATGGCGTGGCTTGTACGATATCGACAGCCAGCACTTCCATCATGTCGGATCTGCTGATCGGCAAGACCGTCGATGAAGCGGAAGAGATCATCCGCAACTACCTGAATATGATCGACAATAAAGAATACGATCCCGAGATCCTGGAGGAAGCCAACGTCTTCCAGAATGTCTATAAACAGGCAAACCGCATCAAGTGTGCGACGATCGGCTGGGATGCGGTCGAAGAAATGCTGAAAGAAAGCGGTAAACAGGATGAGTGACGAAAAAAGAAATAACGAAGCCATCTATTCGCAGGATGATTATAAATACGGTTTTCATGACGATATCGACTCGATCATCGACACAGGCAAAGGGATCAATGAAGACGTCGTACGGAAGATCTCGGCGTATAAGAACGAACCGGAATGGATGCTGGAATACCGCCTGAAAGCCTACCGCGCCTTCGCATCGATGCCGATGCAGGAATGGGGTCCCGATCTTTCCGAAATCGATTTCGATGATTTTACCTATTACCGCAAAATGTCCCAGAATACCGAAAAATCCTGGGACGACGTTCCGGAAGAGATCAAGAACACTTTTGAAAAACTGGGCATCCCAGAAGCGGAGCGCGAGTTCCTGGCGGGTGTGACCACCCAGTATGAATCGGAAGCGGTCTATCACAATATGCTGAAGGAAGTCGAAGACAAAGGCGTTATCTTTATCGATATCGATTCCGCTTTACGATTGTATCCCGATATTTTCAAGAAATATTTCGGTACGATCGTGCCTTATACCGACAACAAGTTCGCTGCGTTGAATAGCGCCGTCTGGTCCGGCGGAAGTTTTATCTATGTTCCGAAGAACGTCGAGTTGGAAAAACCTTTGCAATCTTATTTCCGCATCAATTCCGAAAGCATGGGGCAGTTCGAACGTTCGATCATCATCATCGATGACGGAGCGAAGTGTTCCTATGTCGAAGGCTGTACGGCACCGCAGTATTCAAAGGATTCCATGCATGCGGCCGTGGTCGAAGTATTCGTCGGAAAAGGCGCGAAATGCCGCTATTCTTCGGTACAGAACTGGTCGTCGAACGTCCTGAATCTCGTTACCAAACGCGCGAAAGTCGAGGCACATGGAACGATGGAATGGGTCGATGGCAATATCGGTTCCCGGATCACGATGAAATATCCCGCCTGCATCCTGGCGGGAGAATATGCCCATGGGATGTGCATTTCGATTGCGGTCGGATCTAAGAACCAGATCCAGGATTCCGGCGCAAAGATGATCCATCTTGCGCCTCATACGTCTTCTTCGATCATTTCAAAATCCGTATCACGCAACGGCGGAGTGACCAACTTCCGCGACTGGATCCATTTCAGCAGGAAAGCGGACTATGCGAAAGCCAAAATCGAATGCGATACGCTGATCCTCGATGAAATATCGAAATCCGATACGATTCCAAAGAATACGAATGACAACCATCTCGGCATCATCGAACACGAGGCCAAAGTATCGAAAATTTCAGAAGAAGAGATCTATTATCTGATGTCCAGAGGATTATCGGAAAGCCAGGCGACGGAAATGATCGTCATGGGCTTCCTTGAGCCGTTTACCAGAGAACTCCCGATGGAGTATGCCGTCGAACTGAACCAGCTTCTGAAAATGGATATGCAAGGTTCGATCGGTTAAGTTCTATAATATAGATATGTATCTTATTGAAGTATACGTAACGAATTCCAGTCTCAACGTGAATAGGCCTTTTACTTATGTCTATGACAAGCCTTTGGCGAAATATGTCAGAGTAAAGGCCTTTTTCAACCGATCGCAGAATATAGCGATCGTCGTTTCCTGCCGCAGTACAAACCAGACAAGGGAAGAGATCGATCAGACTTACGGTTTCAGCGTACAGGAGATCCTGGAAGTGGTTGATGAAGAGCCGGTGATCTCTGAAGAGATCTTCGAACTGGCTTCCTGGCTGTCGAAGACCACGATCTCGCCGTTCATCGGCTGTCTCAATGCCATGCTTCCGAAAGCATTGAAAACATCCAAGTCTCTCAAGGGACCGAAAATGATACGCAAGCTTCATAAGAATGAAGGAGATTTCGCTTTTACGAAACGTCAGAGAGAGATTTATGATCTCATCGACGAAGGCATGATCGCGGCGGAAGCACGCAAAATGAGCGTATCGGTCATCGGCAAGCTGATTGCTGTGGGCGCGTTGACCGAATACGAAGAAGAAGCGCAGTACGAGAATACCGATGTCGAACGGAAAGCGTTCAAAACGCTGACCGATGAGCAGCAGAATGCCTATGATAAGATCATTTCGACCGATCAGATCGTATCCTTGCTGTTTGGTGTTACCGGATCAGGCAAAACGGAAGTCTATCTGCATCTTGCGGATCATTTTCTGAAACAGCAGAAAGAAGTCCTGATCATGGTGCCGGAGATCTCGCTGACCCCGCAGATGATCGAAAGAGTCAAGGAACGTTTCAATGACGTCATTTTCTATCATTCCGAACTATCGGATCAGGAACGTTACGAGCAGTATAGAAGAGTTAAGGAAGGGGAAGCGCGCATCGTGGTGGGCACACGCAGTTCTGTCTTCCTTCCGTTCCATGATCTGGGGATCATCATCATCGATGAGGAACATGACAGCTCCTACAAGCAGGATAACGTGCCATGCTACCACGCGAGGAATGTCGCCATCCGGCGCGCGATCACGCATCATGCGAAAGTGCTCCTGGCAAGCGCGACTCCGTCGTTGGATTCCTATTCCCGCGCATTGAAAAAGGAATACCAGCTTCTTGAACTGAAAAACCGCATCAATCTGAATCTGCCTGAGATCAGCGTCATCGATCTGACGAAACAGATAAAGAAAAAAGATTCCTATATCATCTCAGAACCCCTGAAAGAGGCGATTTCCGAGACATTGTACAATAATAAACAGGTGATCATTCTTTTGAATCGACGAGGCTACTCTCCGATCATCAAATGCGCCGAATGCGGAACGACACTGATGTGTCAGGATTGCGATACGCCTTTGAATTATCACAAGGACGAGAATGTCCTGAAATGTCACCAATGTTCAAGAACCTACAGGATCCCCAAGAACTGTCCATCCTGCGGCAGCGGCAAGCTGATCTATTACGGTTTCGGTACGAAAAGGGTGGAAGAAGAACTGCAGAACATGTTTCCTAAGGCGCATATCGACCGAATGGACCGGGATTCCGTAAATCACAAAGGGGCTCACGCAAAGATCCTTAAGGCTTTTGAGAAACATCAGACCGATATCCTGATCGGCACGCAGATGATCGCGAAAGGCCTTGATTATCCCGATGTGACCCTGGTAGGCATACTGAATGCCGATGCCGGACTGATGCATCAGGACTACAATTCCGCGAAGATGACATTCGACCTGCTGATGCAGGCTTCCGGCCGTTCCGGCAGGGCGGACAGCACGGGAAGGGTCATCATTCAGGCTTTCAACGTGGATCATTATGCCATAAAAGCCGTCATTAGCCATGATTATAATTATTTCTATAATATCGAAATGAACTACCGTCAGAAGACGGGTTATCCTCCGTATTCCCATCTGATGGAGATCATTCTCTCGGACATGAATGAACGGAGGCTTCAGGATTCTTTGGACTATTTGGGCAGACTGACCGATACGCTGTCATACAAAGTCTATCGTCCGTACCGTCTGCCGAAACAGCAGAAGCTGGCACGTTATCGTATCCTGATCATGGGAAAAAATCTACGAAACATGCTCGATGAGATGCAGAAGATCATCGACGGCTATATTTCCGAAAAGAATCTTTCGCATATTAAAATAGACATAGATCCTCTGTATCTGGAGTAAACAATGAAACAAAGACAGATCGCATTCAATATTCTTTATAAAACCATCGCCGACGAATCGTATTCGAACCTTTTGATGCGCAAGGAATTGAATCAGCTGGAACCTATGCAAAGGGCTTTCGTCACGAACCTGGTCAATAACGTTCTACGCAAATATGAACTGCTTGAATATCAGTACCGGGAAGAGGTCAGCGATAAGACTTCTCTGGCGAACCGCATCATTCTGAATATGGCACTGTATGAACGGTTCTATCTGAAGGAAAAAGACTATGTCGTCAATAATGAGTATGTCGATCTTGCGGAAAACCGATATGACAGGTCGTTCATCAATGCGATCCTAAGAAAGACAGACAGCTTTAAAGATGGCGAAGGTGCGACTGCCGCCTGTCTTCCGGAATGGATCTACAGGCTCATAAAAGCCCAGTATGACGATGAAAGCTTTGAAAGGATCGTCGAGATGTATCAGACGGTTCCGACGGTCTATTACCGTCTGAACAAGCTTAGATGCGGCTATGAGGATCTGAAGCATCTCGATATCAGGATCATCAGCGAAGACAGTTTCACCAGTGAAAACAATCTGCTGAAAACGAAAGAATATGAAAAAGGATACTTCTATATCCAGGATCTCAACAGCTCATCTTTATATCGGCATCTGCAGCTGCAGAAGGAAGACAGTCTGCTGGATGTGTGCAGCGCCCCGGGTTCCAAGCTGTTCAACTGTCTCGATATCATCGATCCGGAAAACAGCTATGCGAATGATGTGAACGAGAACAGGGTAGGACTCATCCGGAAAATGGCAGAGAAACTGGGATACAAAAGGATACATTACCTGAACCATGACGGAAGAGAACTGAAAAACGTACTGGATCGGCAATTCGACAAGATCCTGCTGGATGCGCCTTGTTCGGGTCTGGGCGTCATCGGCAGAAAACCCGATCTGAAATTTCATATTAAGCCGGAAAGTCTTGACGAACTGCAGCTTCTGCAGAAGCAGCTGCTGGATAGCGTGGATCCGCTGCTTAAGGATGGAGGCATCCTTCTGTACAGCACCTGTACTTTAAATAAAAAAGAAAATGAGAAGCAGATCTCCCGCTTCCTGAAAGAGAACCCGAACTATCGGCTTTTGGAGCAGGAAACGCTCATCAACGCTTCAGGCGATGCCTTCTATTATGCTACGATAAAAAAGGAATAACTATGGAATCGATCTACAGTCTGTCGTTAAAAGACCTTGAAGAATATCTGACTTCCCGCGAAGAGAAGGCTTTTCACGCAAAACAGCTTTACCGCTGGATCTATGACAAACGCATCGATGATTTTTCGATGATGAGCGATATTTCGAAACATCTGCTGGAGAAGCTTCAGCAGGATTTTACGATCGACCGTCTGACCGTAAAGGAAAAACAGATATCAAAAGACGGAACGCAGAAATACCTGTATGAACTATCGGATGGAAGCCTGATCGAATCCGTGCTGATGATCTTCGATTACGGATACAGCGTCTGCGTCTCTTCCCAGGTCGGCTGCAATATGGGCTGCCGCTTCTGCGCTTCCGGCTTGCTGAAGAAACAACGGGACCTGACTCCCGGCGAGATCGTCCTGCAGGTGCTGATGATACAGAAAGAACTGGATCAGAAGGATGCGCGTCTGGGGAATATCGTCGTCATGGGCACGGGAGAACCTTTCGACAACTATGACAATGTCATGAAGGCCATGAGCATCATCAACGATCCGTATGGCCTGAAGATCGGCGCCAGACACATTTCGATCTCGACCTGCGGACTGGTGCCGGGGATCGAACGATTTGCCAAAGAGAACCTGCAATACAATCTGGCGATCTCTTTGCATGCTCCGAACAACGAACTGAGAAGCTCGCTGATGCCCGTCAACAACGCATACCCCTTGGAAGAACTGTTCCGGGCATTAAAAGACTACAGTAAAGACAACAACCGCCGTCTGACGTTCGAATATCTTCTGCTGAAAGGGATCAACGACGAAAAGGAACATGTTCTGCAGCTGAAACAGCTGCTGAAAGGCATGAATGCCTATATCAATCTGATTCCTTACAATACGGTCAAAGAAAAGGACTACGAATCCAGCGGGGAAGAACGGGCTTTGCGTTTCTATGACATGCTGAAAAAAGAAAATGTCGCCGTCACGCTGCGTACCAGGAAGGGTGACGACATTGATGCCGCCTGTGGTCAACTGAGAGCCAATAAGTTAAAATAAGACTATGGAATATTCTGCCGTTACCGATATCGGAAATCTTCGAGAAATGAATCAGGATGCCTTCCTGACGGTTTCCAACGCTTATGACGATCTTCTGCTGCTGGTGGCGGACGGCATCGGCGGAGGCAAGGCCGGGGAAGTCGCCAGCATCGAGACTGTCGCTTATTTCGAGCGTATTTTCAAAGAGTCCGGACCTTTCAGCTGTCTTGAAGATATCCGCAGTTTTCTAGAATATCATATCGATGCCGTCAACGGGCACATCCTGCAGATGTCAAAGAAATATCCGGAATACGAAGGCATGGGCACGACGCTGACCGGCATCATGGTCACTTCCTTGGGAGATGTCGTGATCAATTGCGGGGATTCCCGCGTCTATGGCATCGATGATGAACGGATCCTCCATCTGACGAAAGATGACACCTATGTCAACCAGATGCTGGAAGAAGGAAGGATCACTTACGAAGAAGCTTTGGAACATCCCAAAAAGCATTATCTCGTCAAAGCGATCGGCATCTATGAGAACTGCCATGCCGATATCCATGAAATCGAACCGATGGAACAGTATCTGATCTGTTCTGACGGTCTGCATGCCTACGTATCGGACGAAGAGATCCTGGAGATCCTGCAGAACGATGAAGATACGCTGGAAGTAAAAACGAATCGGTTGAAAGATCTTTCTTTGGAAAAAGGCGGTTATGACAATATTACCGTCATATTGTTTAAGAGGTGATCTCATGTCGGAATACATTGGAAATCGTTACAAGATCGTTAAGTTGTTAGGCAAGGGAGGCATGGCGGATGTCTATCTTGCTTATGACGAGATCTTGAAAAGAGAAGTCGCAGTCAAGATAATGAAAGCGGATATGGCCGATGATCCTTTGGCTCTTGAAAGATTCCAAAGGGAAGCCGGAGCCGTCACGAAGCTTTCACATCCGAATATCGTAGATGTCTATGATGTGGGAGACGACGGAGATAAGCACTATATCGTCATGGAATATGTCAAAGGCTATACCCTCAAGCAGCTGATTCAGAAGAGGGGACCTTTGCCGGTCAAGGAAGCCGTATGGGTGATCCGCCAGCTGGCAGGCGCTCTGATGGAAGCGCATCGCAACAACGTCATCCATCGCGACGTCAAATCGCAGAATGTCCTGATCAAAGATGACGGAACAGTCAAGCTGTCCGATTTCGGCATCGCTGTCGCCAACGATTCCAGCCAGATCACGCATAAGAACGCCGTACTGGGTTCCGTTCATTATCTGGCGCCTGAACTGTCCAAAGGCAAGCAGGCTACGATGCAGGCGGATATCTATGCGTTAGGCATCGTTTTCTACGAACTGCTGACGGGAGACGTACCGTTCAAAGGAGAGACCCCGGTTCAGGTCGCATTAAAACACATCAAAGAGAACATTCCATCGGTCCGCAAGATCAACAGCGAGATCCCGCAATCGGTCGAGAATATCATCATCAAGGCGACCGCCAAGAATCCGAACCAGAGATACCGGAATGTGGCACTGATGCTGCAGGATCTGAACGAATGTCTCAAGAAAAGCCATCTCAACGATCCCAAGATCAGTCTGGGCAGCTCAGATAGCGCTTTGAATGATTCCGATCAGCAAAAGAATAGAGGCAAAAAGGACGGGAATCCGTTGTTTTCGGTGGTATTCCTGGTCTTTGTTTCGGTATTCTCCATTTCGGTCCTGCTGCTGATCCTGCTGTTTACGGGTGTATTGGGGTCCAAGAATAAACTTGTTGCCGTGCCTGATGTAAGGAATATGACCGTTCAGGAAGCGAAGGATCTTTTGGCAGAGTACGATCTGGAAGTCGATGATGCCCGGATCGTA
>JAEEGF010962761.1_pt1 | contig 21476 bp, 18 predicted proteins | sample 9134171 | NCBI WGS metagenome assembly JAEEGF01 (sample SAMN16246542, study PRJNA631951) | gut metagenome | biome: gut microbiome; feature: rumen; material: AP-attached | host: Bos | place: Iran: Karaj | collected 2018-10 | reverse complement strand
TCGAGTACCACGGAGATGAATTTCGCATCAAGTTTTATACCACTTTTAAAGCGTCAGCCACTAAGTCAATTTCTCTATGTTTTTCATCCTCTGTAATATGAACATACAGATTCATGGTAATACCGATGTTGGAATGACCTAAAATCTTCTGCAGGGTCTTGGGCTTCATTCCACCCTCAATGCATCTGGTAGCAAAAGTGTGTCTAAGAACATGCATTGAAAATCTCGGAATGCCTACACGGTCACAATACTTGAACAAGCCCGTATCATAGGTGCTGTTCTTGACCGGTGTTCCCTTTCTGCAAAGAAAGACGATATCTTTCCACTCCATCGGAACGAGCTTTAAGCTCTTATTCTTTGATCTCTGATTTTCAAGAATACGAATCGCTTCGTCTGTAAGAGGAATTGTACGGTAGCCGGATTTGCTCTTAGGTGGACCAACTCTCCACTCACCTACCTTATAGCGATATTCCATCGTCCTTTCGATCTTCATAGTACGATTTTCGAAGTCGATGTCGCTCCACTTAAGTCCTATAAGCTCACCTGTACGAAGTCCGGTCTGTAATACGAAGCGGTACTGATTCTCATAGCTGTAACCCACCACAGCATCTAAGAACTTCTTCTGAACGTCAATCGTAAGGGCTTCTTTCTTATCTGAAGGTTTTCCCATATCGCTCTTTAATGACTTCTTGCAAGGATTCGTGATAAGCACATCATTCTCCCTGGCAAACTCAAACATATTATAAAGAGCAATCCGCGTCTGGTATATGGTAGTCGTCTTATAGCCCTCATCAGCCATATCTGAAAAAATCTTCTGGCAGTGAATGGGCTTCACATCAGTTAAGAGTTTATTGCCTATAACACTCTTGATATTACGCTCATACCGTTCCGAATAGTTTCTGACCGTATTTGGTCTCACTGTCTGCTTTTTTATCCCTATCCAATAATCGAACCAGGCATCAACGAGCATATCCGTTGCCTGGTCGAGGTCACTGTGTTGGTCTATATACGTAGCATCAGCGAGCCACTGTTTTACCTCTTGAAGTTTCTTGGATCTTTTCGTTCTGCGCTTCCCAAATTTATCAACAAATCTGGCGAAGTATGTCCCATTGGGTTGCTGAACGATTCCCGCTCCAATCTCCTTTCCTTTGAGATCTTTTCCCATTTAAGGCTCCTTTCTAAGCTATAAGAGCCCCAAATTAGCACGCTATATTATACACCAACCGGGGCTCAATTGCAATGTTATTTCATTTTTTTGATAGCCGACAAACCGCGGAATCATCACGTTTGTCGGAGATGCGCTATATCTCAATGTTGTCCGAAATGAACTTCTCAAATTCCTTTCTCTTAACAAGTTTTTTCTTGCCCACATATAAGACAAAAGGACATCTCGGAGAACGAAGCAGGCACTCCAACTTGTTGATACCAATATTGGAATACTCCGCAGCTTCTTTAATGGTGAGTGCAACTTTACAATGGATAGGAACGGTCTGAACCTCCGCCTGTTCCTTGGCATACATGCCGGATTCTTTGTAATCTCTGTCAGATATAACGTTCATCTCACTCACCTCCCCTGCAGTTCATTTCAAGGCACTCAAGCATTTCCTCACGGATTTCTGCGCGGATACGCTCCATGCGTTTCTTGATAGCCTCGTAGGTTCGGCCTTCATCGTCTGCGATTTCTTTAAAAAGCCGTCCTTCAAGTAAATACTGTTTCATAATCTTGGAATCACTCTCATCCAGATCCTCGATGATTTCTTCCAGCAGCTCGAAATCCATACGCATAAGACTTACAAGTTGAATTTCTTCCTCATATATAGAAGCATCCTTGATTCCTTTAAGAAGGCCTTTGTCCACTTTGCCGGTCTTAAAAGCATCTTCTATCATGATGTTGGTAGAAGCCTCATTGAAGGTCGGGTCACTTGTGCCGGAGGTCTGTACCCTAACTCCAAGCTCGCCTCTTGCATGGCTTCGTAAATACTCTTTTTCTGATTTAATCTTGTACTGAATCTTCTTCTCAGCTTTGCGGATGATCTTTGGGAAGACCGCATAATTGTTAAGCATTATAGACAGTCTTCCCTCAGCATCATTTGAACGATAGCTGCAAAGGATATCAGTTTCTTCGCCGTTAATTCTCATCTATCGCCGCTCCTTTACTGCAATTTCTTCATGTAGTACCACTCAAGGTATCTCTTGCGCTCTTGAAAGTCAGGAGTCGAAACCAACAAGCCGATATCAACTCTCTGAAGAAGGTCAATGGCCTCAATCTGTTTCGTGGTCAGATAAGGGCGAATACTTGTCCCAGCCTTAAGTCCATGCTCTTCACGAACCTGCTTTGCTGTCTTTCCAAGAACAATGCGATTTAAAAGATCCGCCTCATTACTGAAGTGATAAGGTTTGGGAGTTTCATGGATCAGCATGATGTTGTCCGTAAGCAACGGGAACTCTGTTCTTGCCTCAAGTAGGTACTTGATGAACTCTTCCATCTCGTTAAAGCGCTTGATGTAGGCCTCTTTGAAAGAAGCTGCCTTTTTGCCTCTGTATCCCATTACCAGGAACACGAATCCGTCACGGGTCATGTTAAAACAAGGCTGCTTATGACCCTGTGCATTGATGTAAGTCGACTCATCAAAATTGATGAGTCGGAACTCATCGGAACAATCAAGGTTCCTGATGTCACGAACTACATTTGCGTGAAGCTTGCCAAACATCTGAGCCACCACAAGGCTGTCCGCTCTCACAACACCGTTAGCATCTGCATAGATACCAAGTTCGTTTTTTGCTACAAGATTTTTCTTCATTGCTCTTCCTTTCCGCCTGTGACCTGCGGTCGGGATACAAAAAGGAGCCGGTAGCCATCCACCGACTCCACAAGCCCTAAAATGGCACAAGAAGTAACGGTGGGTGCTTCGGAGTCAAGACTCGGTTAATCCGAAATCTCGAATCTCCTTATGCATCCCGCCGCCTTAATGGCCATCTCAGGCATTGAGATTATTTTTTAACTGTTACAAAACAGCTTCTATAAAAGCTAACTCAATTCTACGAAAAGCCCATGAATACTGAAACAAGCCCACTTGGGATAGATTTGGGACGATTTGGGTTAGAGTTGGGAGAATGAAAAAAGCATAAAAAAAAGACCTCTTGCATCTCTGCAAGAAGCCTTTTAAACCAGAAAACTATTCTACAAACAGCTCCGGAATATTAAATTGTATGTCTTGTGCCTCAGTTTCAACTCCGATATTACCGCACTCCAGGATGCTGCGCTTTATCTTCTTCTCTCCATCCACATCCGTCACATATTTACTGTAATTCGACGGCGTTTGGATATAGATAGAAGCCTCTCTGGAAAATCCATTTTGCTGCAAGAAGATTGTTATAGGGTTTGTTGTGCCATATTCCACGTATTCATACCAATCATTATCAAAGTTTTCAACTTGATGCACTGCTTTGTACTCCATAGAAAACTTTCTAAAATAGTTCGATATACTGAAAAGAAGCACATTCTCTATAACACTAAGCGATTCTGCTATGACGAGGTTTTTATGCTCCTTCGATTCCGGGTTATATCTTTCCTCAACCATATAATCCCCGGACCATACCCCAGTCCACGGATTTTTCTCCTTATATCTGATAGCACTTCTAACGATGGTATTAAGCCCATTACCTCTTATCCAACGGAGTAAAATAGTACAGTACCATTTGATAACAGATTTTTCATCATCAGTTCCGCGTCTGCCAATGGTTTTCTTTTCATAAATATCCCACTTAAACAGACTTCTCAGCTTCCACATGAAGTCTACAAGTTCATCAAAATCAACTTCATCATTTTCGCCGGTAAGTTTTGGGTAGGTCATTCCCCGAACAATCGCATCATGTAAATTTTCAGCCTGGTCATATGAAAGAGTGATATCCTCGTTGGTTTTTTCTATCGGGAAATTCTCTTTAATACGTTGCTTCTGCTTCTCATTTACATACTTATCGATAGTTTGCGTAATAGGAGTAACGTCACCGGTAGCTAAATCACGTGCGTAGATAAGGCCAAACTTACGCAATGCTTCAAAATCCGTTTCCTTCGCAGCTTCATGACAAGAACTCATCTCTATATCGCCATCAGCCAAATCTCTAACCAGAGCATTGATACACGAAGCATTTTCCTTTATATCAATAGAAAGCTTCTGAGGCGGAACTTCAGATTTCAAAAACTTTGTATACTGCTCTTCTGTTAGCCTTGTATTCTCTTCTCTAACAAGTACTACATTGCCGTAGAGATTATATTTAATCCTTCCAACTCGACCAATTAAGTTCTTAAAATCCACCTCGCTCATGTTACTTCTTCCATTTTGATAACTTGTAACAAACAAATTATCAGCAGGAAGATTCACGCCTTCAACAAGAGTGCTAGTACAAAAGATGGTTCTAAGCTCTCCGCTTTCAAAGGCGTTTTCTATCCTAAGGCGTATATTAGCAGGAAGATATCCCACATGATAAGCAACTCCTCTGATAATAAGGTCTGCCAGATAACAATCGTCATGAACCTCTCTTTTTATCTCAGCTGCCAAAGTCTTCAGCTTATCGTTATCTATAGGATCTAAATCCTCCGCATATTTTACGGCATTTTTCAAGACAGAGCGTCTGGAACTGCAATATACCAAATTCTGTCTGTCTTTCCCTACACTTTTTACTATATCACTGAGCCCACTTCCCTCTGGAAGTGTATAACAGAGCTGCCGTTCTTTTGTGTAGTCGTTGAAATAATATGCTTTCCTTGACGGAAGATCCAAATAGTATTTGAATTGGCATACCGGAGCAAAACGCGAAGCAAGCCTATTCATCGGTCCATGCTCACATCCGGGGATAATATTTAGATATACCTCAGGATTCGGAATATTAGGAGATGCCAAAACAATCGTCGGTAATTCCTGCATCTTCCGCAATTGGGTCATCACCTTGAAATAGTATGCGCTTCTGCCGCCTCTTCCTGATATTTTATGAGCCTCATCAATAAACAGGAAATCTATGCGAATATTCTCACGCTCAATCATCATGTGATGAAGACGTTCCGGTGTCATCACAAATATAAAATGATGATCCTGCTTTAGTACAAGATCACCGGCAGAAGTAACTATGCGGTAGTTCTTTTCTTTAAGGTATTTCTGTAGAGCACCTATCAGATTGCTTCTGACCTCATTTATCAGCGCTTTAGTTGGCACCAATATTGCGAAGTTCTCTGTAGAACCGCTTTTCACTTGTTCTTGTACGTATGTCTGAACCACAAAGGATTTACCCATAGATGTCGGTCCGGAGTAACTAAACACCTTCTTGTTCATGCCTCGGTAAACAATCATTTGATCATGAAAGAAGTATTCTTCTTCCTTACCGGGGATTCTATGCTCATACATATCAAACTCATAGAAAATCTGATCCAATAAATCGGTGCTGGAATATTCACCTACCGCCTCAGATTGCAAACCTCTGAAATTACCGACAGCTGAAAGAGATGAGCCAAGATAATATCTTACGACCTCATCTTCCGGATATAGTAATCTCATAAGTATAGCTATTTCCTGCCCCCACAGCCTGTCTCGGTCTGCCGTAGGAGTATATGTAGACTTTGACAGCAGGTCAGAAAAGCGCAAAGCATCCCTCATAGGGATTTCTCTTGGCCTTCTATCCAGGTTAAACAGCTTTAAAGAATAGTTATAAAGCAAATCGCCATAGATTTCGTTCAAATATTCATCTTTATCAATATCACGATATAGAGCCTCAGCAAGAGTCTCATTTCTTGGTACTTGAATCACTTTAATTTGCACCCCCTGACAGCATATCCTTTATAATACTCACTTTTTCAGTGGGGGCATCATTAAACGGAAGCACATAGAAATAAAAGCTATATCCGCTTAGTCCATGTTTTAAAATCAAATCAGATATATGTGGCTGTACAGCTTCAATATCCCTAATTAATTGTTCTCTAACAGCCTTCTTGTACTTTTGAGAATCAGTTTCAGGCGGATCTATTTTTATGGTATATCCCAGGAATGCACCGAACGCCATTTCCGGGATAGATTTTCCGCCCTTATGCGGTCTCATAAGTTCGACCATATATTTTGTTGTTTCAGGGTCATAGATTGTCCATTGAGCAGTATTCTCAACCATGCGTAGTTCTTCATCAGCATTGGCTTCGATTTTAACGATTTTATTAAACGCCCGATCAATCGCAGCAGATAAATCGCCAACAATATCCGATGCACCAAATACCAATTGGTGAATAGGCTGGCCTGAAAGATTAAGTGATAGCAAGTGCACACCATCACTTTTACTTACTACTCCACGGGTTTCTTCCAATTCAATCTTGGTCATTATCTTTGGGGCATCCAATTCTTGTTCAAGAAAAATATATAGCAGAATTTCGCCCAAAACTGTTTCAGCATCAGACCCATATCTTTGCATGAACTTTATTATTGCTTGTGATCCAACTGCTTGTTCTGTTCCCTGAAATTCTACAATCCTATTTTTGTCAGCTCTTGAAAATACATAACTTCCAATATTACTCGAAATAAATGATTTAAGGTCACGGAACCTAAACTGGCAATTCATAGGATCAAGATAGTAAACACACGCCCTAGCAGGATTAGTCATGCCTGTAATCGTGACGTCCGTTGCTTTCAAGAATAGCCGGTCAAACGCAGGGCTTTTAAGCGTTCTTTTTAGTGGGCAAACCTCGTCTTGATTAATAAGTTTACTGATAAAGTGGATTTCTTCTCCACTCGTCAAAAAACTATCAACAAATTCTTTGCCAATCTCCGCGATATTAGATGCACACACATCATTATCTATGCTGGCTATAGCATACGTAAGCACATTTGCCAAAAGCATAGATTCATAATATGAGTTACAGTTTAAAATGTTTACCTTTTCATACCCCTTGATTCTTCCTATAAGCGCTCCGTCAGTAAAAGAATCTTCTCGTAGTACAGCCTTTATTGCTCGAAAGAATGCAACTTTCTTTTCATGGTTTATCAAAGGTAAAACATACTCTTCGACGCCCTTGTCAATATCATCCATCGACATGGTTCGTGCGGCAGATACCAGTTCCTCAGGCGCAGGATCATGCCCACTTCTTAAATGACCAGGTAATTCCTTGTTATAGTTATCAATTTTCAGTCCGTAGGCCGCAAAAATCCCGCCACATACAGATTTGTAAGTATCAGATCTTCGTATGCGGCTCTGATATATAAGCGTTATCATAGTCCCAAAACATATACGCTTCATTGCAGCCTCCTTCTCTACGGCCTATACCTTAAACATCATGTGTCCTCTCTTATGTCCATAAATCAAGCATCCATCTCAAATGGTTCTATCTTTTTCATGAGCATACTGCTCGTAACATTACTTCTATTCTCAAACCTCATGCAAAAATCCTGCGGATTCACATTACAAAGAACGCTATTTTCAAAAATATTCCTTGTAAACTTTATAGAATAGACATATTCATCATTAACCGCACCCGCTGCATTCCGACGTTGTGTATAACCTGATATTACTATCCCATGTATAGCGGGGCTGACGTTAAAAACATTAGCTGATATGAAAATCGCCAATCCAAATACAAGTTTGACATATTCCTGCTTAAGCGTGGCTTGTGTCTTTTTCTTTTCTTTTAGATTTCCGCTGGCCAATCTTACAATCTCATCTTCAGGAATATCTTCGATCTCAGGCAAATCGACATCAAGATACATTATGTGATTGTCTTGATGCCACTCATAATCTACATTGATTTCAACTGGTAATTCACACGATGAAATCCAAGATTCCACACCTTCGCTAACTGCCTGTTCTTCTCCATTAATCAAATCTTGCATATACTGCCGATTCGAATTAAACTCAGCATTATATCGTTCCGTTTCCGCAATTTCGTTTTTAGACTCTTCTAAATCAAAGGCTTCTTTTTGTTGAGTCCATGATAATACCTCTGAGTTAAAACGACTTTGAAAATTCGAGGCCACATACTCTTTGCGTAACTTACCAACTGTAAAAAGACTTCCCTTAACTGTCTCCTTTGCTTCTTTTGTAAGCAGGTCTCTTACAAAACCTTCAGTCGGATAAGGCACTTCGTACTGTTTCCTTTGATAAACAGGCGGTCTAAGACTGTTTAATATCTCTATGTACTGTTCTTGCTTGTCCACTTGAGGAGACAGTTTATATATTTCGATGAATTGATTATTTTCGGCCTTAGCTTCTTCATATGCTTCAGCTAATTTCTCTTGCCGCTGAACCTCAAGATTCTGTACCATTTTTTTGTACGAATCAGTTGTCTTTATTTTTCTTATAACAGACTGATCATAAATAGGATTTCCGCGGCCATCAAGAATTACAACCTTTCCATCCTGATCCATTTTCAGTTGAACAGAGCTCGGAAGCGTTACACTTGATTTTCCCCTCGTGCCGGTCGAAGAACTTCTATGTGACGACGGACTTGATTTATGATGGCTCGTCAAATTTGTGCTGTAAGATAATCCAGTGCCTGGAATTCCAACCGTTGCTCTTGTGCCACGTTTCCCAAAATTCATAGAATGACCGCGACCACCCAAAGAAAGGCTCGCACCTGATTTGGAAAAATTTACCTTTACTCCTTTACAAATCTTGACAGATTTTCTAAAACGCAATCCCATAAGAAACACCTCACACTTAAATTTTAATCAATAAAAAGTTCAAATTTATATGTTGATCCAGAAGGTGTATGTTTTATATAAACTGAAAAATCACCCGAATCTCCTTTTATAAGCGTATTTAATTCATCTGGTCTATATTCAGAGTATTCATCCTGTATCATCTCCACTGTTATTGAGGGATCAATAATCGGAATAATCGTCTCAAGTGCTTTTTTCGCCTCATCTGCATCATTAAAGCTTCCGTATATCCTTAAATTTCGATATGTTAAAGTTCCACTAGAAAACATTCCCGGTTTAGATGCAATTATTTCAAAAGTTGAGTCAGTAGCTTCTCCAAACGTACCGACGCTTTCATTAAAAGCCTGCAGACGGTACTCAGTCCTATAATGTTCTTCGTGAATATCATAATTTGTTGTGTTGATAATTTTATTATCAGCAACAGAATTATATTCTTCTACAAAATCAGCTATTAAAGAATACATGTCATCCGCTGTAATTTCTTTATCCTCTGAAGTTTCTTCCGTAACTGTATCAGGCTTCACGTTTTCATCTGCTTCGCCGCTATCAGACGTTGTTTCTGTACTACTCTCCACTGCAACCGTTCCAGTATTATTTGTTTCCGTATTCTTATCATTACCAGCACCAGAAAGACCTATAAGTAAATAAATAATCCATGCCGCTGCTATAAGACCATATTTTAGGACGGGCTTCATGCTCTTTTTTCTAACCAATAATATAGTAAGCGGCAATGGGAAAATACATATCCATCCAAGCACCCAAAGCCATGTTTTCCTTTTTTTCGAAGGCTTTTGATTATTGCTATTAAATTGTTGCATATGTTCTATCTGTGCGCGCTGTCTTCCCTTCTCAAACTGATATCCGGTTTCTTCCGCATTATCATATTGAATATGCTGCACCTCATCATCAAGATACAAATTATTGCCACAATAATTACAGGTAAGATTCTTTTTATCAGCATCAACTTGTATTGAAGCTCCACAATTAGGGCAAACCATACTAACTATCTTCATTTCCATAAACCTCCTTTTCTCAATTTTTATCGGATTCCTTCTTGATTAATTCTTGAACCTTTTTCTTTCTTTCAAGCAAATCGTCTCTGTGCCGGTTGTTTTTAGGTACATTTAAAAGCCCCGCATTTATCACTGATAATTCCTCTTCGTACATACCATACTTTCTTAAAAGGATTGCTGTTTCACGATATAAGGCCGGAGCGTCAAATCGTTTACCTATTGAAATATAAAACTTAACCAGTGCCTCCTTGTCTCTTCCGGTAGCCTTTAAGTCAAGCCCCTGCGATTCCTCATCATATCCATCGCCCGGAAGCTTAATGCCTTTATCTATTTCACTCTTCTTTGACGCAAGATAGGAGCGCACTTCCTCTCTCTGCTCGATGTAGTTGACTTTTTTATCTGTTTGTTTCTTGGACTCATTTGGCAATGCATCTGCCATATTCACACCAAAGCGCTTTTTTTCTATATCCCCGACGATACTACGCCAATTCGTTGCATCTCCATTTGGAAACAACTTATTGATGTCCCATACAGTAAATGTTTCACCAAATCGACCATCTTCGGTAGTCAAATGATTATGCTTATGCATATATGGAACATATCCATTTTCTTCTAATTCAAGCTTCCCAAGTTCAGTTAATTCATACTTCGGACTATAATCTGGAATAACGAGCTTTTCCTCAGGAACGCTTTCTATAATTCGATTTATAAGGTCTGCCTTTTTTCCGTTGGTAGATAGCTTCTCACTCAAAAGAATCTGTTTCAACTCATCTACCTTCAATCCGTCAAGACTTCCCTTCTTTGAAGCCCATTGGATAAATCCCCTATCCTTCAAAGATTCTAGCGCATGACCAACATCACGAATACCATATTTAAACCACCAAAAACCAGGATAGCCGCCCTTGGGCTTAGGATATTTCCCATATGAGCAGTATTCCAGCAGCATTATTTCAGCAACATACAAACCTCTTACAGAAGGGAATGTTGATTGCTTTCGTTCATCAAAGGATATCACTCTAATTGACATATCGCTTCCAGGATAAGAATAGTACGTATAATAATTATCCGGTTGATAATATGGTCTCTCGTCTGGAGCTATTGATTCAGAACTCACAAATGAATTTGGCGAATTTCGGATATCCTTTGTATTATCTGCAAATGTTTTATTCACCCCACTAATATTTTTGAATAAATCAAAAAAGCCCATATTGCTCTCCTAAACAATTAATTATCTCTTTGTTCCTTATAATGGTATGCCCCATCCCTATACTCCAAATAATCTGTTGTCGTTCGGTTAATCAGATCAACAGCCAAATTTTCCGGATAGCAATCTACCATGTACCAGTAGTAATAATCTCCTAAAATCAAGTAATTGTTCTTGTGTCCGTAGAAATAGCCCACAACAGACTCTTTATTGATAGTCTGAACCAGCCTTTCAAACAAAAGTCGTTCATCCTCCGGTAACCACTTCTTCACAAGATACTCATGAGGAGCAGTCTTCGCATAAGTTGTAGCAAATTTCCATTTGTGGTTCTCCGCAAATGCCTTTGCTTCTTCTACAGAAAATGCCTCTGCAGAGTCTTCGCTAAGTCTCTCTGCTTCTATTGCATCGAGTTTTTTCTTCGCCTCGGCTTCAGTATCAAATACCAGAGGCTTAAAGTCTTCCGTTAAGTGCTGCTTACGATCTTTTTTGTCTTCGTAGAACAATCCCCACTTCGCTATTCCATTGTCTTCACAAGTAGAAACATAAACCTTGAACATATTACTCAAATACCCAATACGTCACTTATTACATTTTTTAAACTTGATTTTGTTTGCTCAATATCTTCTTCAAATATAAATGGCATCCTAACAAAGTGAATAAAAATATCTCCACCGGCACCACTACTTTTTGCGACCGGATAACTTGTATCTACATCCTCAAATCTGAATTGCGGGTAAAGCAAGTAAACATCTGTAGCCCCTCTTTTTCTCGCATATTCACAGACTTGATATACATCACCTTGATGAGATTCATTTCCAATGATTTGTCTTGCTTCATCAGGATTTCCCTCAAATCTGGAAATCATTTTGTACTTTGTATCAAGAATAAATACCTTATCTGCATACTCAACAAGGATGTCATGTCTCATTGTAAAAACGCCATCATATTCTTGTCCTTCAATTTGTATGCTATCTACAAGTTTCATGTCACTCTTTTGCAAATAAGCTTTTCCGCCTTTGTTTTCCACAACTTCCTGCATAAATCCGCCTATAAATCCTTCAAAAAGAAGATCCGTAGGAAATAGAAAACAAAAGGACTCATTCATATCAATCGCATAGTTCGATGTTTGATTCAGCAAAAACATTTTACTCATGCTAATGATAATTCTATAGTTTCCATTCATTCGGCTAAGTCTTATCTGATCACAATCCGAAGGCTTACAAGCCCAATCAGATACCTCATTTAGCCTTATAAGAATATTCCGAATAATCTGCTGACTTCTGCTCGATTCTGTAATATTCAATAGCATTTTACAAGTATGCTTAATAATCCTATTAACCATGTTGTCAAATTCAAATGTCGAATAGGTACATTTAAATTTATCCGCCTGACCATTAGGAATCTTATTAACGTAATAATCCTTGATATCAAACTTTCCTTTAATACAGCTGATATCCTCTGTCTCTTCTACATACTTGTAATACAAGCCTCTCTCTAACGCACTACGAACATAGCCTACATATAAACTGATAAATAATTCCTTTAGGTTCTCAGCATCTGTAAGTTCAGTCGATATGTTTATAAATGGGTAAGCTATACGGTTGCAATACTCAAGCCATTTAACAAGGTTATCCATCAAATGCGCTTGCGTGAGCTTATCCGTTTTATAATCGCTGCTTCTCCGTTTGAATACCTTCGGAAAAATGTTTAGTTGTTCCCCATTGTAAACTACGGTTCCAATATACTTCTTCGTTCTTAATCCAAGATGTCCGGTAAATCCTATAAACTGCTGTTTAGAATCTACTTTTCCATCTTCATAAAAAACCGCTCTTTGTTCCCAGTTGCGCTGAAGAAATTCTTCAAAGTCATCCTGATCTCTTTTTGATTGCCAGCCTTCCGGCAAATCATCATTGTCAATCTCGGATTCTTCAAACACATTTAAAACCATATGATTTATTCCTTCTCAATGACAAAGATTCTACCCGTTTTGTTATCAACTACTGTATAGTCCACTTTTCCCATAGTATCTTCGATAGCCTTGTTAACATTTTTCTTATTGTCATAGAAGTACTCATACAGTAGAGGGATAATATTATCATTCATAATATTAGGTAAATCTGCCGCGGTCTTTCCCATAAAATATGAATGTCCCACAAGCAGATCAGCACTTCCTAGTGAATCATACAAATAAGCATTAAGCCTTTCGAAAAATGCCTTGAGTTTAGGATCTGTAATCAAATCCGCATTTGGACGTTGTTCCTTAAAAATGAATCTACGTCTTAACGCTGCATCGATAAGAGAAATTGATTTATCTGCAGAGTTCATCGTTCCAATTATGTACAGGTTGTTTGGCACAGCAAAAACATCACCAGACTGCAACGTAGCACATGTCTCGTTGATTTCACCCCAACGTTTGTCATCTTCAATCAGTGTAATCAATTCTCCAAACACTTTTGAAATGTTGGCGCGGTTAATCTCATCAATTATTATTACATAATTGTTTTCAAGATCATTGAGCGCTCTATCCGCAATTCTCTTGAATACGCCATCTACCGTTTTGAAAGACATCTTGTCACTCTTTGTATCAGGTCTTAAGCCTTGAATGAACTCTTCATAACCATAGCTCTGATGGAAGGTAGTAAACACAATTTGTCCTTTTCGAACAAGATCGTTATACGTTTTCATAACATCTTTTCGGTTATCCGGAAGAGGTGCGCCTATAATCTTTAATGCATATTCTGCTGTGCCATATGTCTTTCCCGTTCCTGGAGCTCCATATACAATTAAATTAAGTGGATATGTTTTATCAGTTCTGGGCTCTCTATCTATTTCGAGGCAATTCTTCATCTTCTCTTCTTCCTCCAAAGCATTATCATCTTCTATGTCCATTTCATCGCCATAATAGTATTTCTCATACAAAAACATTACGTTTTCTTCTTTTTTAATTTGAACACATGAAGTTAGCAATCCTTCGGACTTGTTTGGTAATTTTTCATCGGCATCAAATGGAGTTTTCCAAGTACCTTTTTTAATATTTGACATATCAGTAGAATCATCAAAATAGTATTCGCCTATGTCATCAACCAAGCCTATTAACTTTTCTCCATCAGCTACAACAAATACCGAATTTTTATTAGACTCGTAAAACCGTATTAGTTCGCCCGCTTTTCTTGATGAAGTAGATGAATCATCTGGATAATAGACCTCCTGCATCTTTGCTGAAATCTTAGATTTATCCAGTCCTCCATCCTCATCTTTATAGTCCTCTAAAGATCCTATTCCAGGCCAGCCGATTGCTATGACAGAATTCTTTTTCCATTCAGAAGCATATCCTTTGCTTCCATCGGACGAGCCCAGTCGCAAAAACTGCTTTATTCCTCCAAATTTTTGGAAGAATATATCTCCGAGTTGTCTATACCACCAGCCACCAGCTTTCTGAACCATCGAAATCTGGCCACTTCGTGCATAATACTTCTCACTAGGTTTAATCCTTAATGCCCACAAAACATGCTTTTGCCATTCATTAGAATGGTAGGAACTCAGTTTATCCGGGAAAAGGATTGAATAATACTTATGGAACCAAGCCCAATTATAATAAATTCCTTCTTCGGATACTTCTGCTTGCAACTTATCATCTAACTTCTCGTAATCTTCAACGGATTCAAGCGGGGTTTCTCTGATTATAGCTGCACCTTTAAGAAGTGCTCCAACAATTCTTTTTCCAAGCCTTATCGCTTCTTCATATGTCAATTCTTGAGGCTTGAGAGGACCACCTGTAACCCATTTTCCATTTTCTTGTTTTTGGAATAATCCAAATTTGTAAGCAGATCCTCCTGAAATACTACCGAAGAATTGCTTGCACTCCTTATTCATCTCAATCCAACAGCATAATGACTCCGTATTATCGCCCTGTGTGTAAAATACTTTTTCAAGTAGTTCTTCATCCGACAAACTCTCAAGTTTTTCTGGCGAGAATCTAATCAAAAATTCATCTCTTGCCTTTTCTACATCAGCTAATTCTGTTATATCTAGTGCTTCAATAGTTTCAGAAAATTTCTTCAACACTCTCGCTGCCCGAGTATATTCATCGCAAGTGTCATCTTCAGCAACACTTTCATCGTTATTCACATCGTTTTCATTGTTTATTAAAGCTTCAGCATCAACTGCGGTAAATGTATTATCTTTATAAAAATGGTTGTTAAGCGCATCCCATATAGCTGAATCTGCTGTGGTTTTCCGAATAGCTATACAATCATAAGCTATAGACTCTTTACGTTTGAGCATGACAAAATAATCGCCTTCATGAACAAGCCTTCTAAATGCTACAAACATTCCATCGTCCATATTGGTAAGCGACAATTGCACTTGATCTGCCTGATCATTTCTTCTTCCCCTAAAAACGCAAGCATGTACAGTAACTGTACCGTTGTCCTGAAATGTAAACATAGACAAATCATCTGTAAGTTCTTCAATATTCTTTTTGTATAATGTCACTGGCACTCTCAAGGTGAAATACTTTTTCAATCCTTCATCCCGTTGGGCATAAGCCGGTGTGAAATAGCCATCAGCTTGAAGATGCGGAAAAAAATCCATCTGCTCACCAGTTATAGCTATATGGGTTTGATTTGTGGTTCTTCCCTCATCCAATGTATTTGAGGCACCAAGTTTTTTTACAATAATCCCATCATAAGCCTTATCAGAGTAGCCATGAACGATTTGCTTAATTGAGTTCCATGCTTCACTATAGTTCACTTGAATTACCTCCCAAATACTTTTTAACCACGGATGCCACAGCTCTACCAAGAAGCGGTGGAACCGAATTTCCTATTTGCATATATGTTTTTGTATATGCGCCCCTAAAATAATAGTCATCCGGATATGATTGCACTCTTGCTGCTTCTCTAGGCGTTAATCCTCTTGCTTGAGTCGGATGTATATACATATTGCAGTCAAATTTCATATGTGCAGTTATTGTTTTACAAACCTTGTCTTCCTCAAGTTTGAAATACTTATCTTTAAAAATATCGTTTCGTCTTGCATATGGCATTATGTCTGCAATTTTAGGATCATCGGATTTATCCCCTTGATATAATCTTCCAAAGATTTCTATATCTCTATCATTGTTGTATCTCGCCTTATGATTAAGTGTAACTGGCACTTCTCTGCCCTGGTTTATATATGAGACATATTCATTTAATTCTCCGGTAGCATTATTTTTTTCAATTCGATATCCGGATTCTACAGAGCCTTCTTCAGTTGCATTCTTCTTTCGTGATGCTTCGAGTTTTCTTAAACCTACCAAAGCATCTTTCAAAACATGATTAGGAATTTTCTCTGCAAGCGTAAAAATCTCTCCAAATATTTGCTCATTGTCCACGCCAAGTCTATTTCCAATATAAATTAGTCGTTCCCTGTTTTGTGGCACACCATAGTCTTTAGCATTCAAGATATGACACTCAACTTCATATCCAATATCTCTAAAATCTTCCTTGACCTGATCTGATACAGAAAGCATACCCTTAACATTTTCCATTACGAAAAACTTGGGCTGAACTCTTTTGACTATTTCAACATAGTTTTTGTATAAATGATTTCTCGGATCATCAATCAAACGTTGCCTATTTGCCATACTAAATCCTTGGCAAGGCGGACCACCAACAACTATGTCAATTTCCTTATCCTTAAGCAGTTCCTCAAGATGATCCATCACAAGTCGAATATCGCCAAGAACAATGTGATCTCTCGGAGTCTCTGGATGGTTATGAGCGTAAGTATCAACGCAGCACTCTTCAATATCATTAGCTAACGCTGTCACAAATCCCTCTTGCGTGAATCCTAATGACAATCCTCCTGCTCCGCAGAACAAATCCACCATCTGAAGTTTTTCCCGACTAGCATTCGCTCTCACTTCAGTTATGTACTTATTGCAATACTTTCTTACGACACAATTTGAGCAACTTTTTCCATCACATTTTGTTGCAAGTTTTCTAAAAGCATTTACAAGCGCAGGATTGGATTGGATTTGACTTTTTACTTCCTCCGCCCTTTCCTGTAAAAAATCTTCTGGTATTGATTGAGTAAACCTTTTTAAAGTATCCTCAAATGCATCATTTTCTTCTTCTATGCAAGCTTCTATAAATGAGATAATCTCGTTTATATCATTTTGATAATTCATTGTTATGCCCACTCTCCCATATTTTCTAAACTTGCTCGAACTGATTCTGCAACTGCTCTTGAAACATTTACCGTAACAGCATTCCCAAATTGCTTATACGCTTGGCAATCAGATACAGGTATAACAAATGAATCATCGAACCCCTGAAGTCTTGCGCACTCTCTAGGCGTAAGTCTTCTCACACGTCCTTTTTGAGTTACATAGTTATCCTGACAAGCACGATGCATCTTTGCCATTGTTGCACACAATGGTCTGGCAATTTTTAAATCTATTTCAGATTTTGCTTGATATCCGCCTGTACCATTCGAAAGAATTGTAGGTAATATCTTATCAGACAAAAAATACTTCGGATCCACATCAGGTTCCAGAATATCTTGTAACGTCTTTTTGAGTTCTATCGTACTTGGAAATTCATATTCAACTTTTTCATTTGCGAAACATACAATATAGGTTCTGTTTCGGGTTTGTGGCACTCCATATTCAGCCGAATTTAAGATTTGATCATAAACCTTATATCCAAGATCCTCTTCTAAAATTCTTTTTATCGTGGAAAAAGTTTTCCCACCGTCATGTGTTCTTAACGCCTTAACATTCTCAAGTATAACTACCCTAGGTTTTTTACCTTTTTCAATTTTGTTTTTTATTATTTCAGCTATTCTAAAAAATAAAGTACCCCTGGCATCTTCAAACCCTCTTTGTTCTCCCATCATACTAAATGGTTGACAAGGGAATCCGCCTATTAAAACATCACAATCCGGTATGTCTTCAAAATCGATGTTGTTAATATCCCCACACACAACCGGATTATCATAGTTAGCTTTATATGTTTCTACAGCATATTTGTCAAAGTCATTTGCCCAAACAACGTCATAACCTGCATCCAAAAAACCTTTATCTAACCCACCTATTCCGCTAAATAAAGAAACCACTCTCATCATCTATTCCTCGCTTTACTTATTTATCATCTACCATTTCCATAATATCGGATATGTCACATTCTAAGGCGGTACATATTTTCCTTAAAATCTCTGTATTCACATTTTCATTCTTTGACAGTTTTGCTATTGAAGTCGAACTGATTTCTGCCTTTTCTGCCAAATCTTTTTTCAACATGTCTCTATCAATCAATAATTTCCACAACTTTTTATAGCTAATCTGCATGACTACCTCCGACTAATTGAAACAGTTTTTGCCTCATTAGCAATGATATCACAATACAGCAAAAAAGTCACTTCAAAATTACGCGTTCGCTAAATTGAACTTTGTCCTGACAGATTTTGTCCGTGTCCTGACAAATATGAACTCCATCTTTATCTATCTCTTTTCTCCCACTATCCATTATCCACATTTCATGTCCGTTAAAACGGACTCATAACAAAGTTTTTTCATTTTCGCAAGCAGTGCCTCGATTATCATCGACGCTCCTTGCTTGTTGGCTGGCTTTGCCCCCAATCCCCTAAGAACCTCGTTTCACTCGGAGCTACGCACCACCAAGTTGGCGCTAAATGCATTTTGCCCGGAACGTAAAAAAGAGGGGCAACCCCACTTCTGTTAAAAGTAGAATTGCCCCAAATCTCATCTGGCCTTTGTATTCTGTTTTTGCTTTTCCGCTTGTTTCTCCTGCTCCTCAGTCTGAAGGAATCGGTCGATATTATACTTCGCCGTTTGATAATCTTTCATCTCCTGGCGAGCCTGCCGGTATTCAGAATATGTCTTTTTCTTCTCTGCAAGAACTTGAGCATATTCCGCATTCAGTTCTTTAATCGTAGGGATTTTCCCTTTGATTTTGGAAAAGGCATCTTTGGCCGCTTTATGAAGAGTGATTTCTTCACGATGGGCCTCATAGAACTTTTTGCTGTATCCGCTCTCACGGTAAGCTACATAAATCTGCTTCGTCTTGGAATAGTTGATGATGTGCTTTTTATGATCTGCAATCTCTGTAAGTCTTGCCTCCAACGATTTTTGCCGTTCTGTAATCTCGGCAAATCTGTCGGAAACCGACTTGGCCTTGGCTGCAAGTTCATCATAATCTCTAAGATTATGCTCTTCCAAAAACAGAAGCGTCTGCGCCATCTGCTTAATGTTATGAACCTTAGCCCATCGTTCATAGCCGGGACCTTTACCTTTGGCAATCATCTTCTGAATATCAAGAAGCATATCAAGCTTAGGCTCATTTTCCTCTTCAGCGGTAGCAACCTTCTCACGAGTTTCGCCCGCAAAGATACGTTCCAGATCCTGCTCCCGGTATCCTGCTCCGAGAGAGCGAAAACGTAGAAATTTCTTCTGCCCCTTACCTTTTACTGAGACATATTTCCCGCGTTTACTCTCATATCCCATTTCAAGAAGGAGCCGCAAGAGCTCATCCATATCCTTGGGATTTTGTTCAAGACAGGAATCAATAGCGTCACGAATATCTTCACGAAAGCTCCGCCTGTCAGGATACTCGGTACGCTTAACTCTCTGGCTTGGCTTTACCGGTTCTATAACAGAAAGACCATTCTCCAAACATACAAGGTCACTGAGCCTTTGAAGAGCCACGCCACAAAACCAAAAGTTTCTAAACTTCCTATCACAAGAAAGTGTCGTTGAGTTATAGATAATATGATTATGAATATGTGCCTTATCAACATGGGTAGCAACGATAAAAGCGTGCTGCCCCTTTGTCCAGCGCATTGCCGTTTCATAACCGATTTTATTTGCCTCTTCCGGTGTAATCTCCCCGGGCTTGAATGACTGTCTGATCTGATATGCAATAATATCCCCGACAATCTTTCTTCCTGTTATCTCAAGATATTCCTTCTTTGAAGATGCAAACTGTTCCTCTACAAACTCAGGATCACATTGGTAGCTGCTGACCAGCTCGCCGCCTTCAGTCTTTTCAGGATTCTGAGCATAATCGGTTCTGTCCTTCAGGCATTTCTGAAGGGAACGACCTTTGTTCTGATGCATGGCAATAAGCCTGGTCGCAGCCAATAGTCATCACCTCTTTTCCTAAATCGTCAAAAGCCGCTGATAGATAGCTTTTAACAAATTGCATAATTCCTCATGCTGACGCTTGAGTTTTTGGATATCTCCGTAGTAGATACTGCCATTGGTATTTGCCTGTTTAGCGTACTGATTCAGATTATTGGAATTTATATGAAGAAGGCGTGCCACCTCATTCACATCCGAAAGATCCAGGCGAACCACATAACCATCAATAGCCATCTTACGGATATAGGCGGACATATTTTTAATGCCCGCCTCTTTCATCCGCTCTTCTATCTTTTCGCGGTCGCCCTTCTTAAGCATGACTCGGATGTAATCCGTATACTCACGCATTTTAGATTCTTTCCAAATCTCCGCACAGCACGCATCCCCTGGCAGGCTTTGGAGGTTCAGGAGCCGGAGCTTCCTGTAATTTCTTAAGAACAGATTTCTTTTTCTGTTCCTGTTCTACTACCTCAGCAGCATCAACCTGGCACACAGGCTTAGGTTCAGGCAGATTGTTAATAACCCCATCAAAGGAATTATCATTCTGCTCAACCATGTCTTCGATGCCACGCATGGGATTTCTGCTTACGGAAGGTCCGGCACCGGGAGTCTCATCAAAAGAATCTCCGATAGTCTCAACCTCAGTTTCGACTGCGCCGCCTACTTCATCCCATTTTTGAATCTTGTTTTTTCTCTTTTTCTCCATATCAGATTGCCTCCCTCATATCTTTATCTGCGGTTTTCTTAGGACTTTTGGTTTTGGCAGACTTGGCTTTTTCAGCTTTCAGCTTTTCCTTTACAGAAGTTTTCTTCTTTTCAGCCTTCTTCTCCGGCTCCTTGTCTGCCTTTTCTACAGAAAGCTTAATAGGCCTCTCGGGCTCATCCTTTCCAAAATCTACCGGAGGTTCGATCTTGATGTAACCGACAGGACGATCTGCCTCCGGATTATCGAAAGGGAGCTCTTCACCGTGAGCCTCCATAAACTGATCCATTTCTTTTACCGTGGTAAGTGTCTGCACCTTTTCATCAATCTTTACGATGAGCTCCGATGCAGTTCTTCGAATTGTATCAAGTGATGCCTTGAGTTCAGGTACTTCCTTATCCGCAGACCATGTTGCCACATAAGGAAAAGAATAATCCGAAGTATCAATGCCATAATGCTGGCAAACGACGTAAGCTACAGATTCAGCTTCCGTCTCTTTCTGATTCTTGGATTTCTTCTCTCCTGCAGAGTCCATAGCCTCTTTGGAATGAAGTGCCTGATGCGAAGCCTCATGAAGCAGCGTTTTAACAGTTTGCGCTTCACTCATGCCTTCCTGCACTACAATTCTATTCTCTTCCAGGTGATAAAAGCCCTTGGCTCCCGAATCAATCTGCTCAAAAGAAATCGGAACAGGAACCACTTCTTTGATTGCAGCAAGAAG
>JAEEGF010024144.1_pt1 | contig 21480 bp, 18 predicted proteins | sample 9134171 | NCBI WGS metagenome assembly JAEEGF01 (sample SAMN16246542, study PRJNA631951) | gut metagenome | biome: gut microbiome; feature: rumen; material: AP-attached | host: Bos | place: Iran: Karaj | collected 2018-10 | reverse complement strand
ATTGTGGTGTCCGTTGATCCAGAGGAAACACTCTGTGTCTATTGTTTTCAGTTGTTCAAGCATTCAATTTCTCGAATATCTTGTCCTTCAGCTCGTCGATGCCTTGGCCACTGACGGCACTGATAAACACCGCCTCCACCCCTTTGGGAAGGTGACGTTTCAACTGTTTCTGCATGTCGGTGTCTATGATGTCGCATTTGGTGACAGCCAGAATCCTTTGCTTGTCTAGCAGCTCGGGGTTGTATTTCTTCAACTCGTTGAGCAACACATGGTATTCCTGTGCAATCTCCAACTGCTCGCAGCTGACCATGAAGAGCAGGATGGAGTTGCGCTCGATGTGGCGCAGGAAGCGCAGGCCCAGCCCTTTGCCCTCGGCGGCCCCCTCGATGATGCCGGGGATGTCGGCGATACAGAACGACTGGTCATCGCGGTATTTCACGATGCCCAGGTTGGGCACCAAGGTGGTGAAGGGGTAGTCTGCAATCTCGGGCTTGGCGGCGCTGACGGTGCTGAGGAAGGTGCTCTTGCCGGCATTGGGGAAACCCACAAGGCCTACGTCGGCCAGCACCTTGAGCTCGATGATGACCCAGCGCTCTTCGGCGGGCTCGCCGGGTTGGGCGTAGCGTGGTGTCTGGTTGGTGGCACTTTTGAAGTGGTCGTTTCCCAAGCCACCGCGGCCGCCTTTGGCGATGATGAGTTCCTGGCCTTCCTCGGTTACTTCGCCCAAGTATTCACCTGTCTCGGCGTCTCGGCACACACAGCCTAGAGGTACTTCTAATACCTGGTCTTTGCCGGTGCGCCCCGTGCAGAGAGTCTCTCCTCCGTGTTCACCGTCCTCGGCGAAGACATGCTTGGTATACTTCAGGTGCAGCAGTGTCCAGCGCTGCGTGGTGCCACGCAGTATCACGTGGCCGCCACGTCCGCCGTCGCCGCCGTCAGGACCCGCCTTGGCATTGTATTTCACTCGGAGAAGGTGAGCGCTGCCGGCACCTCCTTTCCCCGAGCGTACAAGTATCTTCACATAGTCTACAAAGTTCGAGGTCATATCGATAGTCTTCGGTTTATCTCTTTTCGTAAGCCTCTTTGGCGTCGGCATAATCAGAGGTTACACCGTCGTCGGTCATGGTGTGTACAAAGAATGGTTTCGATTCCTCTTCTTTTTCTTTAATTTTCTGCAGTTTGAGCTTTACGTGATAGCTCCAGGAACCGAAGTCGTACCATCCACTCGACCACTCATCGTTGGGTTTGAAATCATGGTCGGAGTTATAGCTGTTGTAGATGCGGAAATGGGCAACCTCGTCGTCAGTGCCCAAGAAGGTGACCACCACCGAATGATACCCGCCATAGTAGGGGTCCCAAGTCACCTGTTTGTTTTCCACCATCTTGCTGATAGGGCAGACATGGGTGGTGGCGCCACCCATGTCACGTCCTGTAACTTCACATTCTTTTTGATCGGTGGCTATCAGCACCATTTCATAGTTTCCCCAATTTATTTTCATTCGGTATGGTTTTAGAATGGAGTTAGCCGATGGCTTCGCGGATGCGGGCGGCGATGACTTCGATGGTGCCGAGGCCGTCGACCACCTTCTGTTTGCCCTGCTTGGCGTAGTAGTCGGCCACGGGTTTGGTCTTGTTGTTGTACTCCTGCAGGCGGTTGTTGATGGTCTGCTCGTTGTCGTCGGCGCGGCCCTGAATCTTGGCCCGCTCGAGCAGACGGCGCATCAACTCGTCTTTCGGCACCTCGAGCTGCACCATGCAGGTGAGTTCGCGGCCATGCTTGGCAAGGAGTTTGTCGAGGGTTTCTGCCTGAGCCACGGTGCGGGGGAAGCCGTCGAAGAGCATGCCCTTGGTGTCGGCGGAGATGGCTTTGTCCATCATCTCGACAACGATGTCGTCGCTCACCAGTTGGCCGTTGTCCATGATGTTTTTGATGCGCTTACCGAGTTCGGTCTGGTCGGCAATTTCCTTGCGCAGCAGGTCGCCCGTGGAGACATGGGTCAAGCCGTAGGTCTCAACGATGAAGTCGCTCTGGGTGCCCTTGCCGGCGCCGGGAGCTCCGAAAATAACTATATTCTTCATTTTACGCTAACAATTTCGATATCGAACACAAGGGGAGAGTAGGGAAGGATGACGGCACTCATCTGGCGGGGGCCATAGGCGAGGGCCGAGGGGATGACGAGCTGAAGGACAGTGCCTTCGGGCTGACCCATGACACCCTGTTCCCAACCCTCGATGAGCTTGTCGCGACCCACAACATAGGTCATGGGTTCGTAGGGACGCTGGGGATTGTAGACGTTGCCTTGACGGGCATCGCTTTCAACGCTGGAGTCAAAGATGGTGCCGTCGAGCAGGCGTCCGGTGTAGTTCACAGAGATTTCTTTGCCGGTGGCCACCTTGGGACCGTTGCCGCGCTTCTTGACGATGACATAGAGGCCGTCGGCGGTGGGCTTGGCAGTGATGTTGTTGTCCTTTATGTAGGCGGCAATGTCGTCGGGCTCGCTCTTCATGCGCTCATCCATCGAGTTGTTGAAGTTGAGGCGTTCCTGCTCCATTTCCTCGCGCGAGACAATGTCCTGAAGGCTGATTTCGTAGTAGAGCTTCTGGCCGGTGCCTTCCTTGTAGTTGGCGGGCATCAGGTTGGGGTCGACGTACTTGGCAGCCGTGTCGGCATCCATGGCAAAGGTAGCCACGTCGCCCACATGCATCATCAGCAGACCCTCGCCAATCTTGATTTCGTAGTTGGGAGTGGCCTGGGCAATGCGGCGAGCCTCGCCTTTGTTGGTGAAGATGGTGGTGGTGTCGAAGCGAATCGTGAGCTCGCCCACCAGCACATCGCCTTCCTGGACCTGCTGGCCATCTTTGTTTTGTTTGTCGAACCTGTAGTACAGGCCGTTGTCGGTTTTCTTGAAACCTTCCTTGTCGCCGTTACAGGCAACCATCATAGTTGCGGCAGCCACGAAAAGGGCGGCCATTTTGATACTTTTTTTCATGGTATTTTTAATGTACATTAATTTATATTCTATTTGATTTTCAGATTCTTTGTCTTTTTCACCTTCATTATCTCCATATCGCAGACAAGTACCATGCGACTTTTCACTCGGTGGCCGTCGCCAGCCACTCCGTAGGCTTGTTCCGAAGGAAGAATGGCCACGGCCTTGCTGCCTTCATTGAGGGTGAGCAGGGCGGCATCAAGGCCGCGTGTGGGTTGCTGCCGGCCGGCAACGACGGTATCGGTCAGTTTCTCATAAACGATTGTGCCATTGATGGCTTCAACTCGGTAACGGAAGATAACACTGTCCTCATAAGCCACCTTGGGGCCGTTTCCGTGGAACGTTTCCATGATACGGGCTCCGCCAACCAGACGTTTCATCTGCCAGTCTCGACGCGACACATAAGCGTCGATTTGTGTTTCCTCACTGTGTGCGATAACGCGGTTGGCATTGATCAAGTTCTCTTTCAATGTGTCGCCTTTGGCAGGGTGGACTTCCACTACCGGCACATCGCCGCACGAGGATATGGTCAGGCATGCCGCTATCATCGTGAGCAGCAGTCCGAGACGTTGCTTCACTTTCTTCACCGTTTCGGCCAACGGGAGGTGGCTTGTAGCGCCGGCGGCACGCTCGTGTCCGCCTCCGTCGAAGAGGCTTGCGGCCAACTGATTGACATCGGTATGGCATTTTGAGCGCAACGAAAGACGCACCCGGTCGTCCTCTTCACGGATGAGCACGGCGCAGTCTATCATATGGAGTTTCATTACCTCGTTGATAAGACCCGTGAGTTCCGAACTCTCAACATGGTAACGTTCCATGTCTTCCTTGCGGATGACCATCACCGCGGCTTCTTTCTCCGGGTATACCTCCAAGAGTTCACTCATGGCGTGACCAAAGAACTTCAGCCTATTGACGGTGAAAACATTTTTTATTTGGTGGTTGATGTCCATGGGGTCGATACCCATCTGCGACAACTCGGCGGCAGCCAGATAGACGCTCTTTTGGCGGTTGCTGTAGCTGAAGGTGCCGGTGTCGGTACAGATGCCGGTGAAGAGACTCTTGGCGGCATCGGCGTCGATGGCCTCGCGGCCAAAGGTGATGCTGGTAGCCCAGAAAATCAGTTCACAGGTGCTCGATATATCAGGGTCGGAGACCACAATGTCAAAACTTTCGCGGGCAGGATTGATATGGTGGTCGAAAAGGATTCGGGGAACTTTTGTCGCACGCAGGCTGTCGGCCAGCACACCCGTGCGGTCGAGGGTGCTGAGGTCCATGCAGACTATCAGGTCGGCTTCGGCAATGGCTTTGCTACAACGTTCGCCATCCGTTTTCCCATTGAGGATTATGTCGGTATGTGGCAGCCAAAGCAGGTCGTCGGGGCAGCCGTCGGGCAGCATGGGCGTGAGTTTGGCGCAGCTTACATGCGAAAGAATGGCATACATGGCCGTCAGCGACCCAACAGCGTCGCCATCGGCATTGGTGTGGGCTGTCATGACAATGCTACGAGCATTGCCGACCATCTGTCGCAATTCTTCAACGCTCCAGCCATCGATAAATCCAACCGTATTGTTGCATTCAATCTTCATGTACATCAAACAATTACGCTATCTTTCCCGTACGGAATCCGAATGCAAAGATACGATTTTTCCCGTATATTTTATGATATAAATGTAAAAAATTAGTTCTCCGCTCCGAACTCCATCAAATAAGCTTTGATAAACTCGTCGATATGGCCGTCCATAACGCCGGAAACATCGGAGGTCTGATAGTTGGTACGGTGGTCTTTCACTCGCCGGTCGTCCATGACATAGGAGCGAATCTGCGAACCCCATTCAATCTTTTTCTGATTGGCCTTGATTTTGTCTTTCTCTTCCATGCGGTGCTTGAGCTCACGGTCGTAGAGCTGCGAGCGGAGGAGGCGCATGGCGTTCTCCTTGTTCTTGGGCTGGTCGCGGGTCTCGGTGTTCTCGATGAGGATTTCCTCTTCCTCGCCGGTGTAGGGGTCCTTGTACTGGTAGCGCAGGCGCACGCCCGACTCGACCTTGTTGACGTTCTGTCCGCCGGCGCCGCCGCTACGGAAGGTGTCCCACGAGAGTTTCGACATATCAACCACCACTTCAATCGAGTCGTCTACAAGCGGTGTAACACTGACACTTGTAAAACTCGTCATACGCTTACCTTGAGCATTGAAAGGGGAGACACGCACCAGGCGATGAACGCCGGTTTCAGACTTGAGGTAACCATATGCGAACTCGCCTTCGATTTGCAACGTACAACTCTTGATTCCTGCGCCGTCACCGTCGAGACTGTTGGAAACAACCACCTTGTAGCCGTGGGTCTCGGCATAGCGTATGTACATGCGCATAAGCATTTCGGCCCAGTCTTGGGCTTCAACGCCACCTGCACCGGCATTGATGCTGAGGACGGCATCGAGACGGTCGCTGTCATTGCGCAGCATGTTCTTGAATTCCAAGTCTTCAACTTTCTTTTGTGTAATAGCAATCTGAGCCACGAGCTCCTCCTCGGTAGCGTCGCCGGCATCGAAGAATTCACCCATCACTTCGAGGTCGCCACAAGCGTTCTCGACATCTTTATAGGCTGTCACCCAGCTCTTTTTGGCATTGATTCCCTTTACCACCTTCTGGGCTTCCTTGGGGTCGCTCCAGAAGTCGGGGGCTTCGGTCTTTTTCTCCTCTTGGGCAATCCATGCGGCGGTAGTGTCGATGTCAAGGAATTTCTTCAATGCGTCCTTGCGCGCGACGAGATCTTTTATCTGTTCCTGGTTGGTCATATATGTACATTAAAAAAGGGCAAGCTGTTTATATCGCACCGCTACAACCAAACACCCTTGCTGTATTCCTACCCTGGGGGATTCAATGGGAGCTGGTCGTATAAGACTTGCCCTAACTCTCTGAGGTTTGTGGAGTTATTCTATTACTCCCTTGCCTTTACGAGTTGCAAAGATACGACTTTTTTTTTATCCTGCAAAATTATTCTGCAAAATACTTGTAGAACAGTGGTATCGTCTCGATGCCCTTGAAGAACTGCTGCAGGGGGTAGTTCTCGTTGGGGGCGTGGATGTCGTCGCTGGCCAGGCCGAAGCCCATGAGGATGCTCTTGAGGCCCAGTATCTTCTCGAAGCCGGCAACGATGGGGATGCTGCCGCCGCTGCGGGTGGGGATGGGGCGCTTGCCGAAGGTGTCGGTCATGGCTTTTTCGGCGGCCTTGTAGGCTTTGAGTTCCAAGGGGCTGACGTAGGCGGCGCCACCGTGGCAGGGCGTGACCTTCACGGTGACGTAGTCGGGAGCTACGCTCTCGAAGTAGTTCTTGAACATCTCGCTGATTTTCTCGAAGTCCTGGTTGGCGACGAGGCGGGTGCTGATCTTGGCATAGGCCTTGCTGGGAAGCACGGTCTTGGTACCTTCGCCGGTGTGGCCGCCCCAGATGCCGCACACATCGAGGCAGGGACGGATGCCGGTGCGCTCCTTGGTGGTGTAGCCTTTTTCGCCCTTCAAAGCCTTCACTCCGAGGTCCTTCTTATACTGTTCCTCGTCGAAGGGAGCCTGTGCCATGAGGGCGCGCTCCTCGTCGCTGAGCACCAGCACGTCGTCGTAGAAGCCGGGGATGGTGATGTGGCCGTCGGCGTCGTGCAGGTCGGCAATCATCTTGCAGAGCACGTTGATGGGGTTGGCCACCGCGCCGCCGAAGATGCCGCTGTGCAGGTCGTGGTTGGCGCCGGTCACCTCCACCTCCCAGTAGCAGAGGCCGCGGAGGCCGCTGGTAATCGAGGGCACATCGGGGGCAATCATCGAGGTGTCGCTCACCAGGATGACGTCGGCTTTAAGCAAATCTTTGTTCTTCTCACAGAAACCATAGAGACTGCCACTGCCAATCTCCTCCTCGCCCTCGAGCATGAATTTCACGTTGCAGGGCAGCTGGTTGGTGCGCACCATGTATTCGAAGGCTTTGGCGTGCATGAAACTCTGGCCTTTGTCGTCGTCGGCGCCACGGGCCCAGATGTAGCCGTCCTTGACCACGGGCTCGAAGGGCTGGGTGCGCCACAGTTCCAGCGGTGCCACGGGCATCACGTCATAGTGGCCGTAGACCAGCACGGTGGGTTTCTTCGGGTCTATAATCTTCTCGCCATAGACCACGGGGTTGCCGTCGGTGGGCATCACTTCAGCCTTGTCGGCACCTGCCGCAAGCAACAACTCTTTCCAGCGCTCGGCGCAGCGCACCATGTCGGGCTTGTGCTCCTGCTCAGAGCTGATGCTGGGAATACGGATTAAAGAGAAAAGTTCCTCGAGGAAACGGTCTTTGTTCTGTTCAATGTATTGTTTCATGGTATATTTTTTTTATTGATTATCTATCTGACAATGACTTTCACGCCCTCGCGTTCCAACTGCTGGGAGGGACCGTTAGGATCCTGCTCTATCATGGGGATAGTGGACATTCCAATAATAATTTCCTCGGGCAGCGGTGTGTCGAGCGACATCAATTGAAGGTCTACTACAGTGAACCCCGTCTCTTTTACCCTGATTCCAACCTTCTCATAGAGACGGTAGCCGACGAAAGACACTTTCATGTCATAGGTTCCGGGGTCGAGGCCTTCAATAAGATAGTTGCCGGTGGAGTCAGAAATCTCTTTCGCGAAGAAATTTTCCTCGCCGTCTTTGTAAAGCAGCACATTGGCGTATGGTACAGGATTTCCATCTTGGTCTTTGATGAGGCCCTTGATTTTGCCTGTGGCGTTTAACGAAACACTTTTGTGGATGGGCAACACCGTCGGCAGGGTGTCCACCGGGATGTTTTCCAATTTTTGGGGGTCATCCGAAATATACCCCATAAAATATTCACCTGATGGAATCTCAATGATTGGAATGTTTTCTGCATTCTTCGTGCTGATGGTGTCCTGCGCCGTGGCGGCACCCGGCGCGGCCAGCCCCAATGCCAACCCGGCGACGGTGGCCACCTTTCCGAGCCTTATCCTCTCGGCCAGCGTGTTTTCCAAGTATCGCACCTCGGCCTCGCACCTCGGGCAGGTCCCGCGGCACTCGCCCTTGTAGGTGCATTCCTCTATCTCCAGGGGAATACCATTCTCCTCGGCGATGCGTCGCCGCACCTCCTTTAGTGCTTCGCACAAGACCTTTCCCCGGCTCGGCAAAGCAAAACGTTTTTTGCTCTGCTCTCGCCCCTCCGTGGGGTTTAACTGCTTGCAGATGTTCTTCCCGTGGTTCATTTTTATAATAAAAACATAATTAATAACGTCGAAGGGATAATTATATTGTGCCGGGAGGGAAATTGTTAAAATCATCTTGGGTCGAAATGCCTACGAAGACCTTACCAACACCCTACCAACTCCTACCGTAGTAGGAGTTGGTTAGGAGTTGGTAGGGAGATGGTAGGTGGTTTATACGTCTGAGGTAGTTGGTGTTAGGCATGAAAAAAGGCGCCCGACATCCGTCGGGCGCCTGAAGGGGTGTTGTCTGTATGATTTTAACGTTTTTTTTGTTAAAATGATTAGTGGTTTTTGATGTAGTTGAGGGCGGCGTCGAGGAGGGTGGCGAAGCTTTGGGCGGGGGCGTCCTTGCGGTTGAAGACCTCGTCGGGTTCGCAGCCGATGCTCTCGAGCTGACGGCCACCGATGCGGCAGGCGAAGGTGGAGGAGTAGACGTAGTGGCCGCGGTGGTTTTCACCGTCGCCGAAGGGGGCGTTGTAGTTGAGGTCCTCCTGGTCGGGTTGCAGCGGGCAGGTGCCGCCCCAGGTGCGCTCGCCCATGATGTGGGCGGTGGGGAGGACGGCTCGGGCCACGAGTGGTTCTATCTCGCCCATACTCACGGAGTTGACGTTGGTGAGGATGACGTAGGGGATGTTCTCGGCGGTGATGTCGCGGTGGAAGGTGGGGTTGGGGTCTTGATAGTAGGGGCACCATGCGGAGTACTCGATGCGGCCGGGGCCTTCCTTGTAGCGGGTCTCAAAAATGGTTTCGCGATTGTTGAGGAAGGGACCGATGAGGTAGTCGAGGTCGTCCTGATAGCCGCCACGGTTGGTACGGTTGTCGAGGATGATGCCGGCGAGGTTGGCGCTGTCGCAGATGGTGTGCAGCCATTTCTCAATCAGCTCTTTGCCCCCAGGCGTACCCTTGCCTTTCATCAAGGGGGTGAGGGCAGCCATCGACTGCCAGAGGTAGGGCACCACACGGCCGTCGGCGAGACGGAAGAGGCAGTAGTGGAGGGTGACCGAGGCGCTCAAGCCGGCATCGTTGAAAGCGAAGGTGCCCGAGTCGCGGTCGATGACGGTGTAGTTCGACTCTATGGTCTTGAGGAATGCCTTGATGCCGCTCTGCTCGGTGTTACGATTCTCGATGTAGTAGGGACGGGTGGGGACTTCAAGGCTTGCCGGATTGATTTTGATGATGCTGGGATAGGTCTCGGAAGGGTGGGGGTGGAGGTTCTCGACATAGACGGTCATGTGGTGGTCTATCATGGAGCCGAACATGTTGGCGTAGAGGGGTTCGAAGTCGCTTGTGCGGACAAATCCGCTGTCCTGGTATTTCCCGTCGAGGTCTCTGAATAGCGGCAGCAGACGGTTGTGGGTGGCATCCCAGTCGACGGTGTCGATGTCCCAGAAGACGTAGGCCGTGCTCATGACCTTCCAGAGGTGTTCAAACTGCTCGGTATAAGTGTTGTAGGCCAGCTTGGAGGGCTCGCCGGGATAGGGCATATAGTCGGCATCCTTGCGGCAGGAGGAGAAGAGAAGCAAGAGGGATGAACTGAGAACTAAGAGGTATGCGGTCTTTTTCATAATCTTACAGGTTATAGTTAATGTTCAGGTTGATGGACAGGGTGTTGAGGTAGCGTGGGTCGGCGAGGTTGGCGTCGCCGTTGTGGTGCGAGGTGAGGTCGTAGTAGTAGAGAGCGTCGAGTGCCACCTCCCAGCGGTTGGCGAAGGGGTAGGAGAGGCCGGCACCCACGACGAGGCCGGCGTTGAGGCGGCTGTCCTCGGAGGTGAACTCGCGCGTTTCGTCGAAGGTCTCGAAGTAGACATTGTAGTCTGTCATCCAGTAGGTTGTGCCCTTGCGACGATCACTCAGCCAGTAGCCGGCATAGCCGCCAGCCAGCAGGTGACCGCGCAGGGAGGCGCCACCGAAGGAGAAGTCGGCCATCACAGGCAACATCAGGTAGGCATTGCAATGCTCGGTGTAGACGGGGTCGAGGTAGTTGAGATTGCGGTCCATGCGGTGCGAGCGTTGCATGAAGCCAAAGCTGGCGCGCACGGCCAGCCAGGGGTTGACGGTGTAGCGACCTTGGAGGCCGAACTCGAAGCCCGAGAGGGCTGAGTAGGCTTCGTCCATGCGGCCGCCGTCGTAGCGGCTGATGGTGGTCGAGGTCCTACCACCATGCAGGCCTACGGTCCATTGCGCCGCGGCGTGGCCGCCAATGGCCACCAACGCGACAAGCATTGAAAGTTTCAGTAGTGTTTGTTTCATTATTCAGTTTAAGGTTTAAGGTTTTTCGTTTTCGAGGAGGATTTTCGAGAGGAGCTTGGCGGCGGGCTGGTTGAGGCGGTGGCCGAACTTGTCGCACCAATGAATCTCGTAGCCGAGGCGTTGGAGTGCAGCGGCATTCTGCTTGGCGGGTTCGCGACCCACCAGTTCGTCGTCGGTGGAAAAGAGTGCCACCATGCGTTTCGCGGCTCGCGGGGTGCGCTGGTCGCGAAGGGCCATGTAGCGTTTCACGAGGGGTTCGTCAATGGTGTATTCGGTGGCACCGTCCTCGCGCTCGCAGTGATAAGGGTGCTTGCCGTAGCCTATGCGTCGCAGGGTGGTCTCGATGTTATAGGTGGGATTGATGGCCACCTTGACAGCCTCGGGAGCGTCGAGATAGAGCAGGTAAAGTCCGCCGAGTGAGGTGCCTGCGATGAGGGCGGGGGAGAAGACGTTGACATAATCCTCCAGAATGGCCATGGCCTCCTCGGGTTCCACGGGCATTTCGGGCGAGAGCCACTCGTAGCCGTCAAGGTAGTGGCCGAGCGACGACTTGGTGCCGCTCTTGGCTCCGCTGCCCATGCCGTGGACATAGAGCGCGTAGGGCTTTTCCTTGGGCATATAGGCATAGGGGTCGTAGCTCATAGGTGGCTCAAATTTTACTACGTTTCAAAAGGAACGGGAGGAGTATCTGATGAAAACCCTGGGCGATGTCGACAGGGACATAGTCGATGCGGTACTGCATGGCGCGCTGGCGCAGGGTGGCGAAGAGGTCAGTCATCTGTCGACGGTAGTTGTCGGCGACCTCCTCGGGCTGAACTTTCAGCTGGCGACCGCTCTCGAGGTCAATGAAGAGGTGTGGCCGCGAGTCGTAGTCGAGGTTCACCTCGTGGGCGAAGTCGTAGGTGTGGAAGATGATGACTTCGTGTTTGTTGTGGCGGAGGTGGCGCAGGGCGTCGAAGAGGGGTTCCTGCTCGTCGGGACGCACAAGGGCATCGGTGAAGAGGACGACGAGGGAGCGCTTGTGGAGTTGCTCGGCGGTGAGGTGGATGGTCTCGGCCAGCGATGTCTCGCGATGGGATTCCTTGTCGACAGGCTGCAACAATCCATCGAGCAAACCCAGCAGGTATTGCTGGTGGACGCTGTTGGAGCGGCAGGGTGTCTGTTGGTCGATCTGGCCACTGAAGAGGCTGAGGCCGAAGGCATCGCGCTGGCGGTGGAGAATCTCTATCAGCACGGCGGCGGCATAGACGGCAAAGGTGAGCTTGTTGGGGTGCTCGATGTCGCCATGGCATTCGGTGGGGAAGAGCATGGAGCTGCTCTGGTCTATCAGGAGCTGGCAGCGCAGGTTGGTTTCCTCCTCGAACTGCTTGACATAGAGGCGGTCGGTGCGGCCAAAGAGATGCCAGTCGATGTTCTTTGTGCTTTCGCCGGTGTTGTACTGACGGTAGTCGGAGAACTCGACAGAGAAGCCGTGAAAAGGACTTTTATGCCTGCCCGTGATGAAGCCTTCCACCACCTGACGGGCATAAAAGTCCAATGATTTGTACCTGGAAATGTGCTCAGAGGAGAGCATTAATTTTCTCAGCAAGGGTTTCCTTGGCCACGAGGCCGACGCTCTTGTCGACGGGCTGGTCGCTGCCGCCTTTGAAGAAAAGGACGGTGGGGACGTTGCGGATGCGGAACTTGGCAGCGAGGTCGCTGCACTCGTCGACATCGGCGGTGCCGATCATCACGCGGCCTTCATATTCTTTCTCGAGTTCCTCGATACGGGGGGCGAGGGCTTTGCAGGGGCCGCACCAGGTGGCGCCGAAATCGACCATTACGGGCTTGCCGGAGGCAATCATTTCGTTGAAATTGGATTCAGTGACTTTCATTGTTGTGTTATTTTTTTATTGTTTCATTCTTTCTATTGCAAATTCCGTGCCAAATTATTTTGCTCGGAAATAGATGGTCATGGGGACGCCGTGGAAGTCCCACAATTCGCGCATGCGATTCTCGACGAAGCGTTTGTAGGGGTCGCGGACATACTGGGGCAGGTTGCAGAAGAAGACAAACTGGGGGTAAGCCGTGGGCAGCTGGGTGATGTATTTGATCTTGACCCATTTGCCCTTGACCGAAGGCGGGGGATTCTGCTCCTTGACGATAGGCAGCAAGGTGTCGTTGAGTTCGGCGGTGGAGATGCGGCGGGAGCGGGCTTCGTAGACCTGCTTGGCGGTCTCCAACACTTTGAAGATGCGCTGCTTGTTGATGACCGAGGTGAAGACGATGGGAACGTCGTCGAAGGGGGCGATGCGTTCGCGAATCAGTTTTTCGTAGTCGCGGTGGGTATTGGTTTCTTTCTGGACGAGGTCCCACTTGTTGACCACGATGACCACGCCTTTGTGGTTGCGCTGGATGAGGGAGAAGATGTTGAGATCCTGCTGTTCGAGGCCCTGGCTGGCATCGAGCATGAGGATGCAGACATCGGAGGCCTCGATGGCACGGATGGAGCGCATGACAGAGTAGAATTCGAGGTCTTCGCTGACCTTGGCCTTGCGGCGCAAACCGGCGGTGTCGACAAAGTTGAAGTCGAAGCCGAAGAGGTTGTAGTGGGAATAAACAGAGTCGCGCGTGGTACCCGCAATGGGGGTGACGACGGAGCGGTGCTCGCCGGTAATCATGTTGATGAAGGAGGACTTGCCGACATTGGGGCGTCCGACCACGGCGATGCGAGGGAGTCCGTCGGTGGGGTCGTCTTCGCCGGAGTCGAAGTCCTTGACCAAGGCATCGAGGAGGTCGCCCGTGCCACTGCCGGTGACACCGGCAATGGGGAAAGGATCGCCCAGGCCGAGGGAATAGAACTCGGCGAGGGTGTCCATCTGGGCACTGTTGTCGACCTTGTTGGCCGCCAGCACCACGGGCTTGGGACACTTGCGCAGCATCTCGGCCACGTCCTCGTCCATGGGGGTGAGACCCTCGCGGGCGTCGACGAGGAAGAGGATGACATCGGCCTCGTCGATGGCGAGGGAGACCTGTTTGCGGATTTCCACCTCAAACTCGTCGTCGCCACCCATAACATAGCCACCGGTGTCGATGACGGAGAAACGTTTGCCGTTCCAGTCGGAGTGGCCGTACTGGCGGTCGCGGGTGACGCCGGCGGTCTCGTCGACGATGGCGTTGCGACTTTCGGTGAGGCGATTGAAGAGGGTGGACTTTCCAACGTTGGGGCGTCCAACAATTGCTATAATGTTCAAGGTTTAAGGGTTTAGTATTTTATTCGGCAGTGACGACAGAACGGTCACCTTTGCCAATGAGGATATTGAGACCGAATTTGATATTGACGGCTTTGGATTCGACGAGGTAGAAGTTGCTGATATAGTCGGCCATGAGGTAGAGCTGGACAATGGTGGCGGGGGTGAGGACAAGGCCCACACCGGGGTTGAACGGGTCAAAACTGGAACCATCATAGACAAGGGAATTGGCAGCAATGACTTCGGCCCAATTGAAGAGGTTGGCACCGATAGAGAGGGTGGTGTTGAAGCGGAAGGTGTTGGTGACGTCGGAACCGGTTTTCTTGCAAAGGAGACCGCGGTCGAGCTGACCGTGAAGCAGAAGACCTGCGCGGAAAATCTTTGCAAAGCTGTAGCTGGCACCGAGGTTGATCTTGGTGGGGACAGAGAACCAGTAATCGCCAGACTGGCTGCGCGTGGGCGTCATGTTGGAAATCTGGTTGCGGAGGTAGGTGGTGAGGGAGTCGATGTTGAAGTCACCGCTATTGAGGATAGTGGTGACGTTGACGCCGTTGAAGTTGATGACACCCTGGCCACCCTCGGGGCGCCAAGTGGTGACATTGTTTTTCCAATGTATGCCGGCAGTGAGGTCGTTGATGGCGAAGGAGAATGTGAAGGGGCCCATCTCATATTTGGCACCAATGTCGAAGGAGAGTCCCATGTTTGTGTTGCCAAGGATGTTGCCCATGGTGACATCCATGTGATGCTTGTTGGTATCGTAAGGGGCAAAGGTAGAGGACTGAATCTCGTAATAGACACTGGCGGAGACTGAGTCGAAGTTGGAGTTGGTGTTGAATACAATCTTGGTATTGTCGGTCTGCACGTTGGCAATGCCATAGAGGAGCTTGATACGGGCACCAACGGTGAGGTTGAGCGGATCAAACGTGTAGGCGGCGCCAAGGGCGGTCTCAAGATAGGAGTTGACGTTGAGAATGTCGCCATCGGCAAGATAAACCTCTGGGACGGGAGCACCGTTCTGGTCGACGTTACCATCTACCAAGGCCCTGATGGCAGAAACAGGAAGGGCGGCATTGATAAAATTGACCATACGGGTGTTGAAGGTGAAGAACATATTCTTCATTTTGAAACCAAAGCCAAGGATGTTGACGTCGGCTCCCAAACGGAAGGTGTTGTTCTCACTAAGGTTGTGGAAAATGGTGTCGAGATTGATGAGTGTGCGCTGTGTCGGCTTGTCATAGTAGATGACATTGTTCAAGGCCAGAGGGCTGCCAAACTGGAAGTCGACGCCGGGAAGCATCAGGTAGAAACTATTGTTGGTGGGGAAGAAGGCAGCGTTGGATAAGTTGGACTGTGGGGTGCGCAGGGTGTGGTAGAAGAGATTATTGGTTTCGTTGAATCCCATCTGGGCGGAAGCGCTCATTCCGAAAACGAGAGCCAAAACTGCGATAAAGACTAATTTCTTATTCATGGTATGTTCCTCCTCGTTTTAGGGTTAGAAAATGCCGTTATCGATGATGGGAATATCGACGTTGACAGATGGTTTGACAATGATGTGGCCTTTCAGTTTCAAGAAGTCAGACCGACGAATGGACACATGTTTGTTGTTGCTGTCGGTTTTCAGGTCGACTTTGATGTAGCGTGCCTGGTTGAGTTTGTCGATGTCATTGTTGTTCAGAACCGTTTCGGCTGTGGTGTTTCTGTCGCCAATGGCAACCAGGATGGCGGGATTGTCGCTGCTGGGGCCTACGTTGGCCGAGGCGATGGGGACATCTTTAAAGAGGCCGATGATGGAGTCGCCATTGGCGTTCAGCATGGAAGCACTGAGGACCATGTCCAACGGGATGCCATTGTCGAGGGAAAGACGGAACCGCATCTTTTCGATGTCGACATCGACACCTTGAGAGATAGAGGAAATGATGGAGTCGAGGTTGACAGAGGAGAGGCCACTGCCAAGGTCGAGGTTATAGGTGAAGTTCAAGTCATTGAACTGGACGCTAAGCGGCATGGTAACCTTCAAATCGGCAGCATAGATGAAACGCGTCATCCGGATGGTGTCGAGGAGCTCGCTATAGGTCATGTTGGCCATGTTCTCGTCGAGCAGGGATTCATTGACACGGAATTTCATCCTGTAGGTGGTAAAGATGCGACGAGGCATGTCGTTGACAATGTCGGAGATGTCGATACTGTCGAATTGGCGCTGAAGGCCGTCGGTAATGTCGTCAATATCGATGCGGCCAACGGAGAAGTTGGTAAACGACTTGCGGTTGCCATCATGGTCGTCGTAAGAAATGGTGAGATTCTCGAAACGAGCCCTCACATGGGGTCTCACTATCTCGGAGCAAACACCATAGGCACGGACGCCAAGTTTGAGCCAAATATGCTCAATGTCAATTTGTCCACGGTAGTCGACATCGTTGAAGAAGTCGATGTCAATGGTATCGACGATGGTGGTGTCTTTGGAATACCAAATATCACCCTTGCTGCCTTTGATGACACCCTTGCCCATGTTGGTATACTCGATAGCACCACGGATGGTGTCGGAGTAGGCTGTGTCATACTCCACCGTGACAACCGGGTCAGGGGTAATCATTCCCTGATAGGTGGCACTGAGGCTCGACAGCAGGTCGTTGATGTTTAGTTCGCCGGAAACAACAGGAATTCCATACTGGGGCTCCACAGTTCCGGTAACATGTATGGGATGGCGGAGAATTTCCAAATCATCGCTGCGCAGACAGGATGTCATGGCAACTGCGACGACAAGAAACACTGAAAAAAGTACAGTTTTCTTCATGCTATAATTGTTTTAATGTTTATTTTTCAATCTGTTATATTTTCCGTAATATAATATTACCCATGCAAATATAAAAAAAAAATCCAAATTGACGGATATTTTTTTTCAATCGCACATGATATATAGGTCGTCGCGCTGATTGAGGAAAAGGATGGGAATGGTTGGAGCGTGCTTGAGAAGACGCAAGGCCGGGGGGATGGAAAAAAGGTCGACAATATCGCGGTCGCGCTGATCGGGGACGAGCGCAATGAAGAGGTCGATTCCGGGTTGTACAATTGCCTTGAGGTCGGGATTGGCGAACTGATTGCCTTCAGGAAGGGTCTGTAAATCATATTGTCCGGCTTCGCGCGTAATGTTCAGCGAAGAGAAGATTTTCTCCATATAGCGAACATTGTTGTCAAGTCGGTGACGGAAAGCGAGGTCGGTATAGGGTTGGTGGCAGACCATCGCCTTGCTCCTGCAGAAACGGATAAAATAGGAAGCCCACAAAAGTTTCTCCTTGCTCTCGCGTTGATGGTCGAGGGTCAAGGCGACGTTGACAGGTGGATTGGCCGGTCGGACAAGGGTTTGGAGCGGATAGACCAAATAGGCGATCTTGGATTGGCGGAAATTTTTTAATACCTGTCTCGGATGGGAGGAACAGCCTCGCGGGGCGTCGAAGTCGGCCAAAGTCACGGCCAGCACCACATTGAATGCCGTGGGCAAGGCTTCCACTACCGAGGGCCAGTCGCTCTTTAGCGCAGCAAAAGGAACCCCCAATGTTTCCACCCAGTTGTCGGCATCGGGACTGACGGTGAAAAGGATAATGCCTTTGCGCAGACTGGCCGCCAGTTGCTGCACCATGGGCATCAACCGTTCGGCATCGTCCAAACTGTCGGCACAGAGGGCCACAAACTGGTCTTTCTTCTGCTTCTTCTGCTCGGCCATGGGTTTATAATATTATTGTGATGTCGCCTTTCAGTTCGGTCTCCACCTGGTTGTGGCAACGGATGCGGCAGGTATAAGTATAGACTCCCGGCAAGCATCGTGTATTCTTGTAGGTGCCGTCCCATCGGCAGTTGGTCAAATCTTCGCTCTCGAAGACACATTCACCCCAGCGGTTGAAGACAGCCACATGTATCTCGCTCAGTATCGGACTGCCGAAATCGACCACGTCGTTGATGCCGTCGCCATTGGGAGTGAACGCGTTGGGGATGACATATTCCGGTGGGCCGCAGACGAGTATGCTTCCTTTGACGCAGACGCTGTCGGTGGCTTTGCATCCGTCGGGGATAGTGACGGTGACTGTGTAGCAGACCATCGTGTCGGAAAGGGTGGCCACAGGATTTGCCACATCGGGCCGGTTAAGGTCGCTGGCAGGTGTCCATAGGTAGGTTGCGCCGTCCACCTCCTGCCCCAAGTCGGCATGAAGCTGCACCTCGGCACCGACATACAAATGGCTACCCTCGGCCCATGCATGGAGGTTGTCGAGCTGGTGGTTGCGGACAATGACTGTAGTGTCGGTGAGCGGACATCCGAGGGAGGTGAGATGCGTGATATAGGTGCCGGCGCAAAGTCCGTCGATGAGGGTGTCCAGGGCGGAAACTTCAGGTATGTCACTGAGGTTGTAGTGGATATTGATCCAACCCGTACAGCTGTCGTTGCACAGCACACCCGAAGTGGTCTTTTCGTAATAGGGCAGGGGAGGATTGTCGAGGGTGAGGTCCTCCTCGAAAAAGCATCCATAGCCCGAGGCAACGATGTGATAGTTGCCGGCTGCAAGGCCCGCATAGGTGTAGGTCGTCCCCTCGGGTCCCGTCTGTTGCGTCGGGGCATAATGAATCGCACCACGCGTGAATGTCATCGACACCGAATCGGGATCGAGGCCTGTTCCAAGCACAAACACCACGCTTCCGTCGGCCGAGTCGTGGCACGAAATGGCCGTGGGCTGCCAACTGCTGATCAATGTATGGGTCTGCACTTCGAAGGTATCGGTCTCACTGCACCCCGGCGCCGAAACACGCAGCAGGTAAGACCCCGCCGCATCAACCCATGGGTTGGCCACCGTGGCGTCGCTCACTCCTTCGGTAAGCCATTCATAGGTGGCGCCTATCTGTGGCTGGAGCCCTATCTGTATTCTTTCGCCGGCACACGAAATGAGGGGGGCAAAGCTGTATCCGCCGTCGCCTATCACATGCAGCGTGTGGCGCTGTGTGTCGGCATCGGCGCAACCGCCGGGCATGCGGGCTATGAGTGTCACGGTATAGATGCCGCCTTGGGTATACGTGTGGGTGGGATTGCGTTCGGTCGAGGTGGCGCCGTCGCCAAAATCCCATACAAAAGAGGTGCCGCGCCCTGTGTTGCGGAAGGTCACGCTATAGGGGGCGCAACCCGCTGTGGGCGGCACAAATTCGGCCACGGGGAAGTCGTCGGTGACATTGAAGCGGAACAATGCATTGTTGCAGTTCGACGAGCGGTTGCTGTCGCTCCAGGCCATGGCGGTGGTGGGGAAACCCTGTGTGCCACCACACGAGCCGCAAACCGACTGATAGAGCGTTGCCAGGCGGTCGAAACGCGACGTGCCGCCGTCCACATGGTCGGCCCCGTTGTTGCTGCGGCCCGAAGGATTGTGCAACTGGCCAAAGAAGGAGGCATATTCCAGCGTGTTGGCATCGGCGTCGATGCTCATGATGTAGAAATCCTGTCCGTCGGTCGAGTCGCTCCAGGCGTCGGCGGTGGTCTCCATGCCCCAGGACCCGGCGCTGTACCACTGCACATTGGTGTAGCCCACAAAATCGCGCCCCCAGCCCGCAAGGTAGATGCGGTTGCAGATGTCGGCTGCAAAAGCCGTGGGCGAGAGGTTGATGCGGCCCGGAGTGCCGAAAAGGGTGCTCCACACCCGGTTGCTCAAATCGGGCAGCATACGCATCAGCAGCATGCCGCTATTATATACGCTGTAGCCCGCGTTGTAGATAAAGTTGCTGCTGCCCATGGGCTTCGTCTGCCCGAAGAGGAACACCTCGTCGCGACGTCCCGTGCGGACAAAATAGAGCTGGTCATAGAAACGTTCACCCACAAACGATGACGCCATCAACCGGTCTCCGTTATAGGATATCTTGCACACGAAGCCGTCGGCCGAGCCTCCGCCGTAGGTGGTCTGCCAGGCCCCTTCTGTGGTTGGGAAGTTCGCACTGTTGGTGCCGCCGCACACCAAAAGGTTGTACGATGAGTCGACGTCGATGGAATACACCGCGTCGTCCTGATTGCCGCCCAAGTAGGTACTCCACAGCAGGGTGCGCAGGTTGTGGTCGAGCTTGAACACCACACCGTCCTGACGCCCGCGGTGGGTGGGCTGAAGCGCTCCGGCGCTGGTGGGGAAGTCGGTGCTCATGGTGGTGCTGCCCACATAGACATTGTTCAGGTTGTCGGTAATGATTTCACCGCGTGCACCGTCGCCATAATTGTAGTAGAGCGAGTCGTTGCCCGCCATCACTATCCGGTAATTGTAGTTGTTGCTTGAGTCGGGAGTGAAATCCTTGCGGTAGTTCAAGCCGTCGTTGCCGCTGCCGCCGATATAGGTCGAGGCCCGCAGTTGGGTTCCGTCGGCACTCAGGCGGCTCACAAAAATGTCGCTGCCGGCGGCATATGGGATGGAACTACTCTCATATCCGAGCGGCACCCCTCCGCCGTGCTGTCTCTGGTAGGCGCCCTCGGTTGTCGGGAAATCGATCGACCCCGTCGTGCCAAGCACTATCAGCTCGTCGAACGAGTTGACAAACAAGCTGTGCGGCATGTCCGTGCTGCTGCCGCCCAGATAGGTGGCATACATCCGGTTCTGTCCCACGCTGTCAAACTTGAAGATGCCCAGGTCCACGGTGCCGCCGGGCGTCTCCATATAGGCGCCCGTCGACACCGGGTAGCCCACACCGAACACCAGGCCCGCCGTGTAGACATTCTTCTCCGAGTCGTAGGCCGCCGTGGTGCCCCAGTTGTCGGCCGGCGACCCCGTATAGGTGCTGAATATCAATACCGGGTCAATCACCAACTCGCGCCTGCGGTCATATTCGCCAAGCTCAATCCACACCCGCCAGCGTCCCTTCTCAATCCTCTTCACCTTCCATCCGGCCTCTATCTCCTGTTCTCCGCGGCTACCTTTTTGATACACATAGGGCTTCAACTCTACCACATCCCTCACCGAAGTCTTCACCACCAGGTTGCCCTCACGACCCACGCTCACATTCTCCGCACCCTCGTATTCCAAAGCTATGGCCGACGCATCGGCTCCGGCCTCGACAATGAAGTTGTATTTCAACGCGTTCTTGCCTCCATAAATCTCTAATGCCACACCGGGATAGAGCCCGTCATAGCGTGTCGAGACAAAACTGCCCACCTTCGAGCGCCACCGCGATGGGTCGCTGCCAAGAAAATAGTTGCTGTAGCCCTCCATCCGGTCGTAGCCCATGGGTAGGGTGGGGGTGGCACCGACAAAATGCATCTTGTAGGCATGGCACCTCACGCCGCCTTCGCTCCCGTGCGACGGGTAGGGATGGGTGTGGCCCTCGCGCAACGCCACCATGATGCCGTCGGTCTCCAAAAACACCGCCGCATCCTTCAGCTGCACCTCGTATCTCACCCGCGCATCCCACTGGCCCGCGTTCTCCACGAAACTCACCATCGTCCCTGCACCCAGCGTGTCGCGCTCATTGCGCGCCCACGCCGCAAGGCTGACAATCAGCATCATGGCCGTCAACAAGCCCCGTGCCATATAGTGTCGTTTCATGCGTGTATCCTATAAAATGCAAATGCAAAGATACACATTTTTTTTCATTCGCAGCAAAAAATCTTTTTTCACTCCACCACCAGTTTCCTCGTTGCCGTCCCCAGCTCGCTGCTGAGGCGCACGAGGTAGACGCCCGGTGCCAGGTGGCTGATGTCTACCGTGGACGGCGACCCCGCCAACGGCCTCTCCCCAATCACCACGCGGCCCTCCATGTCCACAAT
>JAEEGF010524517.1_pt1 | contig 21482 bp, 21 predicted proteins | sample 9134171 | NCBI WGS metagenome assembly JAEEGF01 (sample SAMN16246542, study PRJNA631951) | gut metagenome | biome: gut microbiome; feature: rumen; material: AP-attached | host: Bos | place: Iran: Karaj | collected 2018-10 | reverse complement strand
CATCTGCTGTGCCAGCATTCTGGCGGTATAGGCAGTGTTTCCGCCTGCTGAGAAATAGGCTACTAAAGTTTTGCTCATAATGCCTCCTGATAATAATATAACATAGGATTTTGCAACCGCCAACTTTTATTTTGCCAGCTCAAAAACTGCTTTCACATTCCCTTTTCCCAGAATTTTCCTGAGTTCGGCCGGGGTCACCCCCTCCACCTTGCCCAGCCGGGTGAAGTTCCAGCTGTTTGTATTGTAGTAGATAGTTATTTTGTTGCCCTGGTAAAGGATGATGTCCCCAGGCTCTGTGGTGATGCTGGTGTCGTTCCTGGGCAGAGAGGCCGGAAGGTCGCCCACTTTCTCGAAGCTGCCGTAGTCGTGCATATCAACAGTAACCGGCTCGTTGGAAAGCAGCTCTGCTAAAGCCTTTGCCGATGAGTTGTCAGCCAAGGTTGCGGTGAGGGTATGATTTCCGCTGCCGCTGGTGATGTTTATGGTAATCTTCATGCTATCCTTTGAGTCTGCATAAATAGATGCTGCACACAATAGCAATATCAAGATTATAACTTTTCTCATTTAATCTCCACCAGCTGATAGTACCTGCTGCCGAAGCCGATCTTCTCTGCATGCTCAAGGGTGTGGATTCCGTTCCTGCTCTCAATGCGCTCTATAAGGCTGCCGGAATCCTTTGCCTTGTACACAAGGTCCACACAGGCCTGATCCAGAGCCACCGGGTCAAGGGAAGCCAGAATACCGATGTCGTGCATATCAGGCTCCTCTGGATTGCCATCACAGTCACAGTCCACAGAGAGACGGTTCATGACATTCACACATACAATGCCTTTCCCATCCTGCATATAGTCGCATACTGACTTGGCAGCCTCTGCCATGCTCTCAAGGAATTCATTCTGGGGACAGCTTGTCCAGCTTGTGGTGCTCCGTCCTGCGCTGTGGATATTGAGTTTTCCCGATTTCTCGCAGCTCATACCGGAAGCAAAACCGATGGAAAGGTTCTTTATAGCTCCGCCGAAGCCACCCATGGCATGTCCCTTGAAATGGGAGAGAATAAGGTAGGTATCGTAATCCTTGAAGTGGGATCCAACATAGTTTTCCTTAAGGCGTACTCCCCCTTTGACAGGGATAGTCATATAGCCATCTGCATCCTGAAGGTCAAAGCCGTTGGCCACATCCAGAAAGCCGTGATCCTTGGCAATTTTCATATGGTTTATGTTGTTGCTCCGGTTTCCGCCGTAGGCAGTGTTGCACTCCACAATGGTGGCATTAAGCTCATCCTTCACAAGATTCTTTATAAGGGCTGGCCGGAGGTAGTTGGATTTCTCGCTCTCCCCGGTGCTCACCTTGACGCCAGTCTTTCCCTTGATCTGGTATCCAGTTGCCTTGTATACCTTAACCAGGGCCTCTGGTGTGATATCTTTTATAAAGTACACCACAGGGGCATTCTTATCCTTGGTCTCATAACCTTTGTATGTTGCCGCCATCTTGTTCTCCTTGGCAAAAACATTGAAAGAGCCTGCCATAAGCAGCAGCACTGCCAGAGATGTTGCTAAAAGTTTTTTGTTTTTCATATTCTACTCCTTATTCTCTCTATTAGGATTCTGGGGGAACCAGCCTTTCTCCACCCTCTTCTTCTGATGAAAAAGCTCTATAATACACCATAGACAGGTAATTCCCAGAATTGAAAGTATATTTGCAAAAAGACCATCCATAAAAAGGGTCGAAACAAGCAGCGCTGTTCCAATGACCGCAAACAGAGGCCAGATCTTGTATGAGAAATAGTATTCAGCTTTGATGACAATAGGATGGAACATGCCGATGATAATGAATGTCACTGCTCCAAATATGATGGGCTGGAAATTCATTGGGCTCTCCTCTTCAACAAGCATGCCAGAAAGTGGAAAAGCACTGCAAACAGGGCAAGGATAGCGATGTAGTCAACAGAAAACAGAATATAGCCTCTCTCCAGGTCCAGGAAGAAGAACTGCTGCTGAAGGAACATATACCGCCAAAGTCCACGGATGATGAAAGCGTAGATACCGTATGCACCTAAAGGGAGCATAACAGCCATTGGGATATGCATCATACTCAGGTGCATCCCAAGGTGGGCACACATGAACAGGAAGTACCAGTGGGTACTGACCAGATGGATAGTCCTGGCATATTCAAGGCCGAAACCTGTGGGCAGGAACCAGGCCATGGAAAGGCCGCTGATCATGACCAGGACACAGCTTATAGTTATTCCAAGATTGATCACAAGCTGAAGAATACGGTACGGATTATATTTTCCCTTCATAAGCGCCCCGTACCACCGGCGGTGGAGCACAGTGTGGACAATCCACAGCACCAGCATCAGCATTCCCAGGCACTGATGAACCCGGTCATCGGGAAAAAGGACTGTCCCACCCATCAATATGATGGAAAGGACTGTCATTGCAATGTCAACAGACATATTCACAGTCTATCATACTCCTTGTCGCTTACCGGTTCGCACCAGGTTGTGCTGCCATCTTCTCCAGGCACCTCAATGGCAAGGTGGCTGAACCAGCTGTCCCTGGCGGCACCGTGCCAATGCTTTACTCCTGCAGGAATATTTATCACCGAGCCAGGGACAAGAGCAACAGCCTCCTTGCCTTCCTCCTGGTACCAGCCCCGGCCGCCGATGCAGATCAGCATCTGGCCGCCACCTGACTTGGCATTGTGGATATGCCAGTTGTTGCGGCAGCCTGGCTCAAAGGTCACATTGTACACAGGCACCTGGTTCTTGGACACTGGAGCCAGATAGCTCTGTCCTATAAAATATTTTCCAAATGGATTGGGCTCGCCGATAGGGAAAAGAATTGAATTCTGGAACTTCTCCTTTTCGGTGAGAGCCTGTGAATCCTCTTTCCAGACCTCATTTGCAAGCCTGAATACAGCCCAGCCCTTGGGCCAGCCGGTGTACATGGTGGCATGGGTGATTATGGCCGCAATCTCCGCTCTTGTCACCCCATGGGCCTTTGCATTCTGCAGGTGGTATGTCAGGGAAGAATCGGTGATACCGGATGCCATCAGTGACACCACAGTGATGATACACTTGGTCTTGATGTCCAGTTCATCCTGGTTCCACACTTCTCCGAAAAGTATATCGTCGTTCAGATGGGCAAACATGGGTGCAAAGTCACCCAGCTGCGCCCTCCCTGCTGTCTGTGTTATTTTCTCTTTCATATCATTATTCCTTCTTCTTGTTCTGAGCCATTACACCGGCAAGAGGATGGGGAACATAGGGTTCTTCCAGATATGCTGTCTCCTCCTCTGTCAGCTTCAGGTCCACCGCCTTGACTGCCCCGTCAACATGATTCAGCTTTGTGGCTCCCACCACCGGGGATGTCACCTTGGTCAAAAGCCATGCAAGGGATACTTCGGTCATAGTCACACCCCGCTTATCTGCAAGCTCAGCAACACGGTCTATTATAACAGCATCCTGTGCTGCAGTGGCATCATACTTGAACTTGGCATAGCTGTCCTCGGCTGCCCGCTTTGTGCTGCCCTCCCCTGGTCTTCTTGAGAGCCGTCCGCTGGCCAGGGCGCTGTATGGTGTCAGGGCTATGTTCTCCTCCTGACAGTACGGAACCATCTCCCGCTCTTCCTCCCTGAATATCAGGTTGTAATGTCCCTGGATGGAGACAAACTGCGGGAATCCCTCCTGTGAAGCAAGGGCATTGGCTTTGGCCAGCTGCCATGCAAAGCAGTTGGAGATGCCGATATACCGTGCCTTTCCAGCCTTCACAACACGGCCTAAACCATCCAGGATATCGTATATAGGAGTATTCCAGTCCCACATGTGATAGATATAGAGATCCACATAATCCATCCCAAGGTTTCTCAGGCTGGCGTCAATCATATGCTCAATATGCTGCTGACCGCTGACACCCTTCTGTATCTCCTCCGGTGTCCGGGGAAGGAACTTTGTGGCCACAACCACATTATTCCGCTGTGTCATATCCCGGAGGGCACGGCCCAAATACTGTTCGCTGGTGCCGTTCTGGTAACCGATGGCAGTATCGAAGAAATTTATTCCCTGCTCCAGGCCGTTCCTGATAATCTCCCTGGAATGCTCCTCGTCCAGAGTCCAGCTGTGCTGTCCCCGGGAGGAGTCACCGAATCCCATGCATCCCATGCAGATGCGCGAGACTTTAAGATCAGTTTTGCCAAGTGCTATGTATTCCATATTATCTGTTATCCTTAAGCCAGTTCTCCACATCCTTAGGCAGAGCCGGCCCGCCGGAATAGTGGACTGAAAGTCCCTTTCCTATCTTTGCCTTAGGCGCCAGCTTTGCTATGGCAGTAAGACTCTGGCCGAACCGACCTCCGCCATGGGAACAGAAAGGAAGAATTGTCCTGCCTGCAAAATCGTAGCTTTCAAGCAATGTGGCTATAGGCATAGGAATAGAAGCCCACCAGTTAGGGTATCCCAGGATGATGGTGTCATACTCCTCCCACTTCTTCTTGTCGATCTTTGTCTTAAGTTCTGGCCGTGCCTGCTTGTGCTGGTCCCGCTGTGCCTCGTTAAGGACAGTGCTGTAGTTATTGGAATAGGGTTTCACAAGCTCAAGCTCTATAATATCGTAGCCTGTCTGTTTCTGAATCTCCCTTGCCACACCCCGTGTGTTGCCGCTCCAGGAGTAATAGATGATGAGTGCCTTGCCCTTTCCGGAGCCAGGGCTGGTTACAGCCGCCTCCTTGGTCACCACAGTCCCGGAAGGAGCTTTGTCTCCGTTGTATACCAGCCGGAGCCCCACATTGTAGGCAGAGCTTGACTGCTGCATGGCGGCCCGGTATGCACTCCTGAGGTTCTTTCCGAAATCGTTCCAGCCGCCACCGCGATATACTCTACGGGTGCCGGAATCAGGACCTGCAGGGTCTGTCTGGTTTGATATAGCATAATCGCCATAGTAGTCAAAGCACCACTCCCCCACATTGCCATAAATATCATAAAGGCCCCATGGATTGGGCTTGAAGCTGCCCACAGGCAGAGTCTTGCCCCGGTAGACACCAGGCTGGGTCTCAAGGACAGAGTCGTTGAAATAGTTCTGCTCTATTTGGTAAGGATAATGGCCATAGAAGTTCACATCATCGGCACCAGGCACCCTCTTGGAATAGAATGGTGTGGTTGTGCCGGCTCTGGCAGCAAACTCCCACTCAGCCTCGGTAGGCAGCCTGTAACCGTCGGCTCCTCTGTCCCATGTCACTGTCCGGCCACCGTCTGATACTTTATAAACTGGGGTCTTTCCCTCCTTACGGCTCAGGGCGTTGCAGAACTCCACTGCCTCAAGCCATGTGATGCTCTCCACAGGAAGATTATCGCCTGTAAAGGAGCTTGGATTCTTACCTGTAACCTCACGCCACTCCTGCTGTGTCACCTCGTGGGATGCCATATAGAATGGAGACACAGTTACAGAATGCAGGACCTCGTCATTGCTCCGCCAGTCCTCGCTATCAGGGCTTCCCATCTGGAATGTCCCGCCCTTTATCAGAATGAAGTCTGATGCCTGTGCCATGGTCAGAACCCCTATGATCATGCAGAACAGTAAAAATAATTTCTTCATATTATTTTAAAAGTCCTTCAACATATTTCTTTACAGCTTCCCCGTTGCCCCGGGTAAAGTCCTTTCCACCTCTGAAATCAGACCCCTTGGCAAATTTTGCCAGGTCGCTGCCGCTCCGTCCAAGCCCGCTTCCACCGCTGGTGCAGAGTGTGATAAGTTTTTTGCCGTTCCAGTCCTGGCTCTCAACAAATGTGTACATGATCTTAGGCGCATATGCCCACCAGATAGGATAACAAAGAACAACTGCATCGTAGCCGGAAAGGTTTACCTTGTTCGCAATTGCAGGCCGGCATTTAGGGTCGTTGCATTCAATAGTTGTAAGGGATTCCCTGTCGTGCCAATTAAGGTCAGCCGCTGTATATTTGTGTTCCGGCACAATCTCAAAGATATCTGCCCCCATGGCATCGGCTGCGCTCTTAGCCATCCGCTCTGTAGTGCCGGTTGCGCTGAAATAGACAAATGCTGTCTTGGATTCAGCTGCCGCAACAGAAACTGAAAAACCAGTCATCAAAATCACTGTCATAATAATTGTAAAAATATTTTTCTTCATGATTTTATAATACTGAGATTATAGTGATATATCAAATACTTTGTTTTTATATCAAGAAATGCTTAAAAGGCATTTCATAATTATAGAAGATGTGCTACACTTAGAATATGGAACTTAGGACATTACGCTACTTTCTCATGGTGGCACAGGAAGAGAACATCACCAGGGCGGCTGAACTGCTGCATATCACCCAGCCCACCCTGTCAAGGCAGCTGTCAGATCTGGAGAAGGAGCTGGGAACAGAGCTTTTTGAGCGGCGGAGCCACAGGATACACCTTACTAAGGATGGCCTTCTGCTCAAGCGGTCTGCCCAGGAGCTGGTGGAGCTGGAGGAAAAGACCAAGGCGCAGTTTGCAGGCGACACAGGCAGTGTGACCGGACAGATATCCCTGGGCTGCGGAGAACTCCAGAGCACAAATGAGCTTATTACTTTGGCACGGAAATTCAGGGAAATCTACCCTGGGATAAGTTTCAACATAGTGACCGGAATTGCAGATGACATCAAGGATCAGATGGAGAAAGGACTTCTTGATTTTGCTCTGTTCCTGGAGCCGGTGGATGTAAGCTCCTATGATTTCATAAGAATGAAGACAAAAGAAAAATGGTGTGCCTCGGTGCCCAAGCATTCACCCTTGGCCCGTCGACGAGTGCTTCACCCCAAGGATCTGCGGAAGGTTCCACTGATACTTCCAAAGCGGGGAAATGTAAGGAACGAAGTCATAAACTGGCTTGGAAGTTCACCTGATGACCTGATCATAGCCGGCACATCAAACCTGACCTACAATGGTGCAGCTGCAGCCAGGAACGGTCTGGGCATCTGCATAAGCGTAGACCTTAACTGCTCCTATGCAGGGGTAAAAACAATACCGCTCCACCCACCTCTGGAGCACGGCTCTGTCCTGGCATGGAAACGGGGACTGCCATCATCCAAGGCTGTGGAGCGGTTCACTGCATTCCTCAGAACCTGAAGAAAGACTCAAGCTTTTCCCATGGGATGAAGTTGCCATTGCCGCCATCGTACAAGTCGCAGTGGGTTGCTCCAGGGATGATCATAAGCTCCTTGTTGTCTGTGAACTTATTGCCCTTTATCATGTTGTTGTAGGCAGTCTCGCCCATATAGCGGCTGTGAGCCTTCTCTCCGTGGATGATCAGGACTGCGTTCCTTATCTCATTTGAGTAGGCAAGCAGCTTATCGTTAAGAAGGGATGATCCTGCGCTCTTTGCCCAGCCCATGTTGGAGTTCAGGGAACGTGGGTGATATCCCCGCTCTGTCTTGTAATAGTCCCAGTACTGGCTGAAGAAGGTGTCACCCTCTGGTCTTGCGTCAGGAAGTCCGCCACCTGTAGGATAATCGCCGGCCGCAAAGTCTTTTGTCCGCTGCTCATTCAAGGCTTTTCTTGCCTGATAGCGGGCCTCCTCCTTGTCAAACTCATCAAAGTATCCATTCCCTGCGATACGAGTCATGTCGTACATGGTGATTACAGCTGTTGCCTTGATTCGTGTGTCTATGGCAGCTGTGTTCAAAGCCATTCCGCCCCATCCGCAGATTCCGATAATACCAATCTTCTCAGGGTCTATGTTGCTCCGGGTGGAAAGGAAGTCCACTGCAGACTGGAAGTCTTCTGTGTTGATGTCAGGGCTGTTCATATAGCGTGGTTCTCCACCGCTCTCTCCTGTGAAGGAAGGATCAAATGCAAGGGTGATGAATCCCCGTCTTGCCATCTCTGCCGCATAAAGACCGGAAGCCTGTTCTTTCACTGCTCCGAAGGGTCCGCATACTGCGATGGCCGCATTTCCTTCTGCCGGAGCATCCTTAGGTGTGTAGAGATCACCTGCCAGCTCAATGCCGAAATGGTTCCGGAAAGTTACTTTGGTGCGCACCACTCCATCGTCCAGTTTGAATGTGTAATGCTCTTCACCGGTGTTGATTCTTGCTGATGTTGTATTCATACCTGCTCCTTTTGTGCTTGCGCATGATGTGATAATGATTGCGATTGCTGCGACTGCGCATAATATTGATAATGATTTTTTCAGTTTCATTTTTCACCTCGCTGACTATAATATAGAACGAAGCGTCAGATATTACCAATATTTTGTTTCTATAACCAGTTATGCCTTTTGGTAATGACTAATTTCAGAAAGTGTGCTAAGATGCTGACATGGAACTTAGAGTATTGAAGTATTTTCTTGAGGCTGCACGCCAGGGAAACATAACCAAGGCGGCAGAGGCATTGAGCGTGACACAGCCCACCATGAGCCGTCAGCTGAAGGATCTGGAATGGGAGCTGGGAGAGAAGCTGTTTGAGCGGACCAACTATGCCATAAGGCTCACCCCTGCCGGAGAGCTCCTGAAGGAGCGTGCCCAGGAGATTGTGGAGCTGTCTGACAAGACTCTCTCTGATTTCAAGGCCCTTGGTGAGGATGAGATTACCGGCGAGATCTCCATTGCGGCAGCCGAGTCCAAGAATATATCTTTCATAGCAGAATGTATAAACTCGCTTAAACAGACCTGCCCCAAAATATGCTATAACCTTTATGCAGGAGACAGCGAGCGGGTCCTGGAGAAACTGGACAAGGGACTTTTTGACTTTGCCGTGATCGTGGAGAATGTGGACCTTGAGAAATACAACTGTCTTACCGTGCCTGCTGTAGACCGCTGGGGCGTTGTGATGAGAAAGGATGATGAGCTTGCGTTGAAAAAGTTCATAACACCTAAGGATTTACTTGACAAACCCATCATGGTGTCCCGTCAGGCTCTTGCGGCAGACCTTCCCAAGTGGTTCGGGGACGATATAAGCAGACTGAATGTGGTAGCGACATTGGACCTGTCATATAACGGCTCAGTCCTGGCCCGGAGCGGCACCGGCTATCTCCTCACCTTTGACGGACTGGTGGACACAGGCTCCGATTCCAAGCTGTGCTTCAGGCCTTTAAAGCCTGCCCTTACAACAGCTATGTATGTGGTGTGGCGTAAGCATCAGCAGTTCACCAAGGCAGGAGAACTGTTCCTGAACGAGATAAGAGCTAAGCTTTAAAGATCAGCTTTCCCTCTGTTCTCAACACGGAAGACAATCAGAGGAATAAGTACAAGCTGCAGTACAATACCGGGAAGAACCCGTGGGATGCTCATCCAGATACCTAACGGACGCATCTTCTCATTTCCAAGCAGATAGAAGGCGATAACACAGGCAATCATGCGGAAGAGACGGCCTGTAATCAATGCAACAAGTGTCTTGGCCACAAGGGGAAGCCTGATGCTGCGTAAAAGTCCGGCAGAAAGTCCGTAGCCTGCCAGCTCAACCATCATGAAAGGAAGCTGCATTGCATTAGGCATACCAGACATATAGTGGGCAACCACAGGACCCAGCAGACCGGAGATAAGGCCAGCATAAGGGCCGGCAAGGAATCCTACGAGGATAATCGGCAGATGCATCGGACTGAATGCCACTCCAGGTGCCTTGCCTGCGCCGGATACAATTCCAAGCCAGTGGAAGAACTGGGGAACTGCCACAGCAGCCACAATTGCAATTACTGTCGCAGCGGCCTGTGCAGAGATTGAGAGCGGCTTACGCTTCTGTATTATAAGGGTGTTTACCATATTATCCTCCAAGTTATTTGTATCATATTATGCAATGTTCATAACGTCAATGTTTAAAATTCCATGCTTCTGCATTCTTTGAGCAGTTTTATTATAGGCAGGTGCTGTGGGCATGCACCCTCGCACTGGCCGCACTCGATGCAGTCGGAGGCCTGTCCTCTGCCCACCACAGCCACAATGTACTTGCGCTTGCCGCCGTCCCAGCTCTTGTGATGATCCTCGTCATTCTTAACTGCAAAGATCTCTGGAATCGGTATATTCTTCGGGCAGCCATCGGTGCAGTAATGACAGGCAGTACATTTGATTGATTTATCATGCTCAAGGGCAGCCTGTGCCTTCTTTATCACCTCCTGCTCGGCAGGGGTAAGAGGCTTGAAATTCTTCATGAACGAGAGGTTATCCTCCATCTGCTCCATATTTGACATACCGGAAAGAACTGAGAGTATGCCATCCAGGGATGCCACATAGCGGATAGCCCAGGAGGCACAGGATGCCTTGGGGTCTGCTTCCTTGAAGATTTTCTCTACTTCTGGAATAGGTTTTGCAAGGGCCCCTCCCTTCACCGGCTCCATGACCACAATAGGCTTGCCATGTTTGCGGGCAATCTCATAGCATTCTCTGGAAGCCACGCCCGGGTTCTCCCAGTCTGCATAGTTTATCTGGAGCTGTACAAAATCCACATCAGGATGGATAGTTAAAAGATGCTCCAGGAGCAGCGGATCGGCATGGAAGGAGAAGCCCCAGTGCTTTACCAGCCCTTTTGCCTTCTGCTCCCTCACATAGTCCCAGAGGTGGAAGTCATCATATACAGTATAGTTCTGAGGCTGGATGGCATGGATAAGATAGTAGTCGAAATAGCCGGCACCGGTCCGATCAAGGCTGGTTATAATCTGCTGCTTGGCAGCCTGCTCATCCTTGCAGTTGAGCCATGCGTTCACCTTGGTGGCCAATGTGTAGCTTTCCCGGGGATATCGGTCTATAAGGGCCTCTTTTATGGCTTTCTCGGAACCGCCGTTATCGTAGACATAGGCGGTATCAAAGTAGGTTCCTCCGGCTGCAATGAAGGCATCCACCATTCGGCTCACCTGCGGCACATCGATACTTTTTCCATCCTCCAGCTTAGGCAGCCGCATAAGGCCGAAACCCAGCTTGAACACATCTTTTCCAAAGCATTTACTCATAAGCACCTCTTGAACCTGCTTAGCCCAACCAGCAGGCATCCCTGGATATAAGGCAGCTTCTGATCATCCAGATACTGCAGGAGCTCTGGACTTTCGGCACCGGGCTGTATGACTATGCACTTGAAGCTCCTCCTGCATTCCTTCATCAGGGCAAGCCCTTTGACCGGATGGATGCACAGGTCGATTATATCAATCTCCTCAGGTACATCATTGATTGAAGCCAGCTCCTTTCCTACTGCATAGACTGTATAGCCATGCTCCAGCATCGCCTTCTTTATCCTGCAGGCATATTTTTCCTCATCCAGAGTGTTCCCTACTACGGCAAACACCTTCTGCTCCATGATCTCTTTAAGTTCCATAATCACTCCTCTGTAAGCAGGAACGGTTCTTGCTGAGGCTCTGGCAACTTGTCCAGTTTCTTAAGATTCCGTTCTATTACACGGGTTCTGGTTTCAACTTTCTCTATCTCATTGATACCGCTCTCAAGTTTTTTCTTTACACCAGCGATTAATTCATTGTACTTGCCGAACTCGCTCTTCACAGTATCCAGCAGCTCCCAGATCTTTGAAGTCTGTTTCTGGATAGCCAAGGTACGGAATCCCATCTGCAGACTGTTGAGGAAAGCCGTCAGACTGGTTGGACCGGCTATATTGACCTTGAACTCGCTCTGAATCTCCTGGAAGAGACCAGGAATACGCAAGATTTCAGCAAACAGTCCCTCAAATGGGACAAACATGAGGGCAAAATCGGTAGTATATGGTGCCTCTATATACTTTTCCTTTATATCCTTAGCCATGTTCCGGATATCGGTGCGGAGGGCCTTGCGCTGTGTCTCAATCTCTTCCTTGTCTGCATCCTCGTAGGCTTTGGTCAGCTTATCCCAAACTGCAGCAGGGTACTTTGAGTCCACCGGCAGGTAAATATATTCAGAGGCATTGCCCTTGTCTGGAATCTTGACTGCAAACTCAACAACAAGTCGTGTATTGGCAGGGTTAGGATGGGCATTCTTCTCAAACTGCTCGGGAGAAAGGAACTGGGCAAGAAGAGCCTCCAGCTGTACCTCTCCCATTCCGCCGGCTGTCTTTACATTGGTGAGGGCTCTTTTGAGACCACCCACATCGCTGGCCAGGGTCTGCATCTCACCAAGCCCCTTCTGCACAGCCTCAAGCTGCTTTGTAACAAGCTCGAAGGAGCTGGTGAGCCGCTTCTCAAGGGTGGACTGAAGCTTCTCATCCACAGTGACACGCATCTCCTCAAGCTTCTTCTCGTTGCTCTCCTGGATATTCTTAAGGCTTGTCTGAACTGCCTGCTGCTGGAGCGCAAGGGTCTCCTGGACTGTGCCCATAACCTTGGCAAGGCCGGCTGTAACTGATTCCTGCTGCTTTAAGAAAGAATCATGGGAAGTCTTGGTCAAGGTATCCAGCTTGTTGTTCACTGCAGTCTGGAAAGCCATAAGAGCAGCGGTTGTATCTGTCCTGGTGGCACGGTTTGCCTCGGACATCTCTTTACGGTTCTGGGCAAACTCATCCTTGAGATTGCGCTCGTAGGTGACCAGCTTGTCGGACAACAGGCGGTCATCTCCCCCATTATCACGCTTCAGAAGGGCCAGGATAAGAACCAGGGAAATCAAGGCTATAATCAATGTCAGGACAGTCAAAGCAATAATCATATTCACTCCTTAGGACTTATTATACATAGGAAGTGTATCAAATAATGACACACTAAAATAATTTCTCCAAAAATTCTCCGATATCGGTGTCCACACATATGGACCGGGCCTCTATCTGCTTAGGGCAGTAGGCTTCCTTATAGTTTATGCAGGCATACACAGCCTTCGGGTTGGCTGCGGTAACCTTCCAGAAGGGATACTTGATGATACCAGGAGTATTGCCTCCCACCCCCAGTTCCAGAAGCAGCACATGGTTCTTGAGGCAGGGCTGTATGAAAGCTGAATACCGCTCTGAAGCCCGGTTCCAACCCTCATCCTCCACAAAAGTGCCGTCAGACCGCAAGTGAGGCACCATAGGCCCTCCGTCGTCAGGACATACCGGCACCAGCCGGGCTGGAATACGCATGGTTATACGCCTGTTCTCCGGCACCTGGAACACCCCATTCCCGTCCTTCACAAAGCCCTGGGCCTTCATCATCTGCATGATAATCTCCTCGTTCTCGTAGACCTTCTTAACCTTGGGGCTGGGACTCTGGAACTGCCCGTAATCACCCTGGGTGTAGAAAAGGCGCTGTTTATCAAAGCCGGCACGCTGGAACTGATGATCCACATTGGTGGTTATGACAAAATAGTTCTTATTCTTCACCAGCTCAAGCAGCCTTCTGTATACAGGCTTGGGGGCATCGATATAGCGGTTGTAATAGATGTGTCGGCTCCACCAGGCCCAGTAGATCTCCGGTGTGGGAAAATCGTAGAAACCTCCGGAATACATATCTGGAATGCCGTAGGCTTTGATGAAATCGAAAAAGTACTGCTCAAACCTTGGGCCAGAATATATAAATCCTGCTGATGTGGAAAGCCCTGCACCGGCCCCAATCACTATGGCGTCGGCAGACGCAAGTTCTTCCTTTATTCGCCGAGGTGCCTCCCCGGGGTCGACTGAACCTGCAGAAAGATTTATGTTAAATGAACTGCTCATAATATTCCTTATCCTTATCTTTGAACACATTGAATATCACCCGGTCCATTGCCTCTGGATGCTCCTTAAGCCAGCCTTTAACCATACCTGTGGCGATCTCTGCCGCCCTCCGGTTGGGGAAATGGAACACACCGGTGGAGATGCAGCAGAAGGCCACACTCCTAAGTCTGTTTGCAAGGCACATATCAAGGACATTGGTGTAGCAGTCGGCCAGTGCCTTCTCGTGCCCGGCATCAAGAGAACCCGAGACTATGGGGCCCACCACATGGATCACCTTCTTGGCCGGCAGGTTGTAGCCATCGGTGAGCATAGGGACAGATGTGGGCTGTTCATAGGACTGTCCGTGGATTGAACGGAGCTCTTCCATCTTATTATGGCACTCAAGGCGGAGCTGAACCCCGGCGAAGGTGTGGATGCAGTTGTCTATGCAGGTGTGCATGGGGACAAAGCAGCCCAGCATCTGGGAATTGGCGGCATTCACTATGGCATCCACAGCCAGGAGAGTGATATCCCCCTGCCAGATTGAGATCTTGTCAGCAGTCTCTGGGATAGAATCGAGGGCAACAATCCCCTTCTCCCTTATACGTGCACACAGGTATTCATCCTGTATCTCAAGAGTCCTTTCATCCATAGCGCCAGGCATACGGATGTTCATAAGAGAGCGGAGGGCCACCCTCTTGTCATCAATGCTCTCTCCTACCTGGAGATTTCTGTATCTGCCGGAATCTTCCTTGAACTTTTCAAGAAGATAGTCTAAACGCTGGTTCTGTGTCATGTCCCCCTCCAAACATGAAGTATATCATAGATATCAGAAATATATAACAATATTTTCATGTGGAAACTCATTGACAAAAAAGCGATATAAAAAAGATAGTAAAAATATGTTCCAAGAGCATATCTTCAGTATCCTGATTGTATCTTCCTCTGCAAAGTTCAATATGCTCACTCCTACTTTATTTCCTATAGCTGAGTACTGGCCTGTGGATACTGTCCCTGATGCGGCATCCGCCAGGAAAAAGATGATGGACCGGGTCTATGATATTGTGGTGATCAACTCCCCTCTTCCAGACGAGTCAGGCACCAGGCTGGCAACCGACATCTGCACCGGATCAAGCTCCTGCGTCATGCTCCTGGTCGGCAAAGATTCGTATGAAGAAGTAAATGAAAAAGTTGCAGACTATGGAGTTGTGATAGTGACCAGGCCTGTGACTGTTTCTGTCATCTCTCAGAACCTTAAAATCATGGGGGCCGCACGTCAGAGGATAAAACAGATCGAGAGCAGGCAGAAATCGGTGGAACAGAAGATTGACGAGCTCAAGGTGCTGAACAAGGCGAAGTGGCTCCTCATCGGCTATATGAAGATGACAGAGGGCGAGGCGCAGCATTATATAGAGAAGACTGCCATGGACACAAGGCTCTCAAAAACCGATGTTGCAAATAATATTATCCGGACATATCAAGATTATCATTGACAGATATTTTTGATGGTGATAGAATTAAATTTTGGAAGGACAAAGGCGTTCATCCAGGAAGGGATTCCTGTCGATGAGCGCCTTTTTTTTATGTCCTGATCTGTTCGGGAGGAAAAGATGACAAATTATATCTTTGTGACTGGCGGTGTTGTATCGGGACTGGGAAAGGGAATAACGGCAGCATCCTTAGGAAGGCTTCTGAAGGCAAGAGGACTCAAGGTGGCAGCCCAGAAGCTTGATCCATACATAAACGTGGACCCGGGAACCATGAGCCCATACCAGCATGGCGAGGTGTATGTCACCGAGGACGGAGCCGAGACTGACCTGGATCTTGGCCACTATGAGCGGTTCATAGACGAGGACTTGAACAAATACTCAAACCTGACCACCGGAAAGGTGTTTGCCAACGTGCTTGCCAAGGAACGCCACGGAGAGTATCTGGGACGGACTGTGCAGATAATTCCCCATGTGACAGATGAGATAAAGAGCTTCATATACAACGTAGGAAAGAAAAGCGATGCCGACATAGTTATCACCGAGATAGGAGGAACCATAGGAGACATCGAGAGCCAGCCTTTCCTTGAGGCTATAAGGCAGGTGGGACTAGAGCAAGGCAGAGGCAACACCCTGTACATCCATGTGACACTGGTCCCCTACCTGAAGGCTTCCGGAGAGCATAAATCAAAACCCACACAGCATTCAGTCAAAGAGCTGCAGGCCGCAGGAATCTCCCCTGACATCATAGTTCTGCGGTGCGACGAGCCTATCACCGACGAGAGCATTTTCACCAAGATTGCCAACTTCTGCAACGTCAAGCCCGACTGTGTGATCGAGAACCTGACAATGCCTATCCTCTACGAGGCTCCTCTCTACCTTGAGAGCAAGCATCTGTCGGAGGTTGTATGCCGTGAGCTTAACATAAAGACTCCGCGGCCAGACCTTGCCAAGTGGCGTGAGATGGTCGACCGGGTTCGGAATGCAGATAAAACCGTGAAGATTGCCCTGGTGGGAAAATATGTGCAGCTCCACGATGCATACCTTTCTGTGGCAGAGGCGCTTCGCCATGCAGGCTTCTATCTTAATTCCAAGGTGGATATCCACTGGATTGACTCGGAGACTATAACAGAAGCAAATGTAGCCGGGATTCTCGGTGGAATGGATGGAATCATAGTGCCTGGCGGCTTCGGAGACCGGGGAATTCCGGGAATGATAGAGGCGGCAAGATATGCAAGGGAGAACAATGTGCCCTATTTCGGCATATGCCTGGGAATGCAGATTGCAGTTATCGAGTATGCCCGGAATGTGGCAGGCCTTGAGGATGCCGACTCCGGTGAGTTTGCTCCTGAGTGCGCTCACAAGGTGATAGATTTCATGCCTGGGCAGAGCGAGGAGATAAACAAGGGAGGCACCCTGCGGCTTGGAAGCTATCCATGCTGCATTGTGAAAGGGACTGCCATGGAAAGATGCTACGGCACTGACCTTATACATGAGCGGCACAGACATAGATACGAGTTCAACAACGATTACAGGGAGAAGCTTACAGAAGCAGGACTCACCCTGAGCGGTCTATCTCCTGACGGCAGGCTGGTGGAGACAGTGGAGCTCACCGACAGGAACTTCTTCATAGGAGTTCAGTATCACCCGGAGTTCAAGAGCAGACCGAACCATCCACACCCTCTGTTCAAGGGCTTTATTCAGGCAGCATTGGAGAAATGATGAAAACAGCATACTTAGTTCTTGGAAACGGAAAGGTTTTCAAGGGAAAACATATAGGAGCCCCTGGAAAGTGCCTGGGGGAACTGGTCTTCACCACCAATATGGAAGGATATCTTGAGACACTGACTGATCCCAGCTATGCGGGACAGATAGTGATCCAGACCTTCCCTCTGATAGGAAACTACGGGGTTATTGAGGAAGATTTTGAGGGAAAGAGCGCCTTGAAAGGGTATGTAGTCAGGGAACTCTGCGACACCCCGTCCAACTTCAGGAGTCAGTACCAGCTTGATGAATATCTCAAGAAGCAGGGAATACCTGGAATCTGCGGTGTAGATACCCGTGAGCTTACCCGCCTGATAAGGGAAGAAGGGGTTATGAATGCCATGATCTGCAACAGGATTCCAAAAGATCTTGCTGCAATCAATGAGTTTGCCGTGACCAATGTGGTGGATGCCGTGACCTGCGAAAAAGAGGCTGTCTACCCTGCCCTTGGAAAGAAAAAGCATAATGTGGTGCTCATAGACTATGGTGCAAAGAGAAATATAATAAAGTCGCTGTGCAGCCGGGGATGCCAGGTGACAGTTGTTCCATGCAAAACCTCTGCCAAAGCTGTGCTCAGTTATAACCCGGACGGCATCATGCTTTCCAACGGCCCCGGTGACCCGGCTGAGAACACATTTGCCATAGCCCAGATAAAGAAGCTGGTAGGCAAAGTGCCCATCTTCGGCATCTGTCTGGGGCATCAGCTGACAGCCCTGGCCATGGGAGGCAGGACCGAGAAGCTTAAATACGGCCACCGGGGTGGCAACCAGCCTGTGAAGGAAGCAGGTGGCCGGACCTATATAACCAGCCAGAACCACGGCTATGCAGTTATTGCCGACAGCCTCAAGGGAACCGGAGTGGAGACATTCGTCAATGCAAACGATGGAAGCTGCGAGGGTATGACCTACCCTGGCAGGCGGTGCTTCACTGTCCAGTTCCACCCCGAGGCCTGTGCAGGCCCCAAGGACACCGGCTTCCTCTTCGACAAGTTCATAGCCATGATGGAGGGCAACAACAATGCCTAAAGACAAAAGTATACGCAAAGTGATGGTCATAGGCTCAGGTCCTATAGTGATAGGCCAGGCGGCAGAGTTCGACTACGCCGGTGCCCAGGCCTGCCGGATCCTCAAAGCCGAAGGGATAAACGTGGTGCTGGTGAACTCAAATCCGGCCACCATAATGACAGACAAAGCCATGGCCGACGAGATCTACCTTGAGCCGCTGAATGCCGAGACTGTAGAACGGATCATCAAGAAAGAGAAGCCGGACAGCCTTCTGGCAGGCCTTGGGGGTCAGACCGGGCTCACCCTGGCCATGCAGCTCTCGAACCGGGGCGTATTGGAGCGCTACGGTGTGCGCCTTCTGGGCTCCGACATGAATGCCATAGAGAAGGCTGAGGACAGAGAACTGTTCCGGGATACCATGAAGGCTATAGGCCAGCCTGTGGTGCCCTCTGAGATCGCCAACACCATGGAGGAGGCCCAGAAGGCTGCCCGGCTTATCGGCTACCCGGTCATCATACGCCCCGCCTTCACCCTGGGAGGCTCCGGCGGCGGCATTGCCAACAATGATGAAGAACTAAAGACAATCGCAGGCACAGGTCTTCTCATCTCCCCCATCCATCAGATTCTGGTGGAGCGGTGCATCTCAGGCTGGAAAGAGATTGAGTTCGAGACCATGCGTGACAGCATAGGCAATGTCATTGCAGTCTGCTCCATGGAGAACCTGGACCCGGTGGGCATACACACTGGGGACAGCATAGTGGCAGCCCCTGCCCTTACCCTGTCTGACAAGGAGTACCAGATGCTCCGCTCCGCCTCCCTGGACATGATCACAGCCCTTGGCATTGTGGGAGGCTGCAACTGTCAGTTCGCCCTTAACCCCGACAGTTTCGAGTATGCAGTAATAGAGGTGAACCCCCGTGTATCCCGCTCCTCGGCTCTGGCATCAAAGGCCACAGGCTACCCTATTGCCAAGATCACGACCAAGATTGCCCTGGGCTACACCCTGGACGAAATTAAGAATGACATAACCGGAAAGACCTGTGCCTGCTTCGAACCGGCTCTGGACTATGTTGTGGTAAAATTCCCCAAGTGGCCTTTCGATAAATTCGCAGGCTCAAGCCGCAGACTAGGAACCCAGATGAAGGCCACCGGCGAGGTGATGGCCATCGGAAGCAGCTTCGAGGCCGCCCTTATGAAGGCGGTGCGGGGCACCGAGAACGGCTTTGACACCCTGAATGCTCCACCCCTCTCCGACAGACCGCTGGAAGAGCGCCTTGCCCAGCAGGATGACAGGCGTATCTTCACTGTGTTCGAGGCTCTTAAGGCTGGCATTTCCGTAGATAAAATCCATGAGATAACAAAGATAGACTGCTGGTTCCTGGACAAAATCAGGAACCTGGCCGATTTCGAGCTCTCCATCGCCGGAAAGAGAAAGCTCTCAAAGGATGAGTACGCACTGGCCAAAGGCCTGGGCTACACCGACAAGGCACTTCGGCATATATGCAGGGCAAAGAAGCTGCCAGGCTGGCAGTTCAGTTACAAGATGGTGGATACCTGCGCCGCCGAATTCAACGCCGAGACCCCATACTTCTACTCCACCTGCGACGAAGTCTGCGAATCCAGGTCTTTCAAGCGCTCCGGCAAACCGGTGATTTTGGTGCTTGGCAGCGGTCCTATCCGCATAGGCCAGGGAATAGAGTTCGACTACTCGTCGGTGCACTGCGTCTGGACACTGCGCCAGATGGGCTATGATGTGGTGATTGTAAACAACAACCCGGAGACTGTATCCACCGACTATGACACTGCGGACCGGCTCTATTTCGAGCCCCTTACTCCAGAGGATGTTATGAGCATCATTGATGTGGAGAAGCCGATAGGGGTTGTGGTGGCTTTCGGAGGCCAGACCGCCATAAAGCTTACCCAGTTCCTGGACCGGCAGGGAATCTATATTTTAGGCACATCTGCCAAGGGAATAGACCTGGCGGAGGACCGGGCCCTCTTTGACAAGCTTTTGGAGAAGTTCGCCATCTCCCGCCCCAAGGGAATGGGAGTGAAGACTCTGGAAGAGGCAGTGAACGCAGCAGAGACACTGGGCTATCCGGTGCTTCTCCGGCCAAGTTATGTGATAGGCGGTCAGAACATGACCATCTCCTGGTCTGATGAGCAGACAAGGAAATATATGCGGGCAATCCTGGCCACAGGTATCGAGAACCCGGTGCTGGTGGACAAGTATATGCCTGGCACCGAGCTGGAGGTGGATGTTATCTCCGACGGCGCCGATGTCCTGATACCGGGCATCATGGAGCACATAGAGCGGGCCGGTGTCCATTCAGGCGACTCAATAGCAGTCTACCCTCCCTACAACCTGTCTGGAAGTATGCTGCACAAGCTGTGCGACCGCTCAACCAAGCTGGCACTGGCCCTGGGGACCAAGGGTCTGGTGAACATCCAGTACCTGATATTTGAGAACGAACTATATGTGATAGAGGTGAATCCAAGGGCATCCCGCACTGTCCCCTACATAAGCAAGGTGACGGGTGTACCGATGGTTGATATCGCAAGCAGGGTCATGCTGGGGGGTAAGCTCAAGGATATGGGCTACGGCACAGGATTGTACCCTACTCCCCCATGCCATGCGGTGAAGGTACCGGTCTTCTCCTTCGAGAAGCTGAACGATGCCAACGCAATCCTGGGACCTGAGATGAAGTCCACCGGCGAAGTGCTGGGCATAGGAAAGACAACAGCAGAGGCTCTGTTCAAGGGACTTACAGCCGCAGGACTCACCATCCCATCCAAGTTTGATGTGGAGACAGGAGTTCTACTATCTGTGGCAGAGATAGATTATCAGGAGATACTCTCCATTGCAGAGCAGTTCTATGACCTTGGGATCAAGATATATGCAACCCGGGGGACAGCCGATGCCATCAAGAGGCAGGGAATACCTGTCCACAGCGTATCAAATGCCACAGAATCGGCAGAAATCTACACTCTGATGGAGAAGAGAAAGATACACTATCTGATTTACACTGGAGCAGTGAAAGATGCCACCATGGGTGACTTTATCGCAATCCACCGGCGTGCAATGCAGCTGGGCATACCATGCCTCACAAGTCTGGACACAGCCGGCGCTCTGATCAAGATAATAGCCAGCCGCTATACATTGGCCAATACTGAGTTAGTGGACATCAATAAGTTGTCACACTGACCTTGTTTCAGTGTGACTCCTGGGAAAAAGGCTTAAGATTCTTAACTGCATCCTTTGGAAGGATATGGGCATCATCATTGTCCAGGTCTATAAGAATGTACTGGTCGTTGCCCATACCCAGCTCTTTCATATATGAGAGCTGGCGGAGGCCGTGGCGGGTCTCAATCCGCTCCACCAGGTCGTGGTGCTCATCCTCCCGCATAGCATAGACAATATCGATGCAGGCCTTGTCAACAGCCAGGATATCAAGGGAGCCCAGGATTCCCACATTCGGTGTGACAACCGGCATGGCAGAGGTCCCCTCGCAGTCGCAGGAGACAGACATGTTGCGCATCACATTTATGTATGCTGTGTGCTTTCCAAAATAGTCGATGGTGGCCTTGGTGGACTCGGAGATACGCTCCATAAGCTCCTCCTCGGCAATAGACCACATATCGTCAGAGCCTTCCTTGGTGTGGATCCACTTCTTGCCTAT
>JAEEGF010379683.1_pt1 | contig 21485 bp, 19 predicted proteins | sample 9134171 | NCBI WGS metagenome assembly JAEEGF01 (sample SAMN16246542, study PRJNA631951) | gut metagenome | biome: gut microbiome; feature: rumen; material: AP-attached | host: Bos | place: Iran: Karaj | collected 2018-10 | reverse complement strand
GACCCGGCCTGCGCCGCAACCTGGAACACTGTCAGCGAAAGTTTCACGGACTATGCCTTTACTGGCTACACCGACACCTATTTGAACCGCGTCCGTGGCTCCGTTGGTGCAGAATGGGAGATCGACAGGCATAATTCCTTCGATTTCCATCTTCTTGCCGACTACTGCAACGACAAGAAAGTCGACACCGGCCAGGGCGGCACAGTGCTGAAATCCATCAGCTACAACCGAGGCTTCCGCGCAATCTTCTGCGTAGCCTACCAGTTCAGTTTCTAGGCTACACGCTGACGCTGTATTCGTGCTTTATCTCTTCCATCACGAACGTGCTCTCAATCGAGGCCACGTTGTCGTGACGGCCTATCACGTTCAGCAGGAACTGCTGATAGTATTTCATATCCGGAGACTGGATGCGGAGCATATAGTCGAAACTGCCTGAGATGTTGTAGCATTCAGTCACCTGCGGCACGGCCTTGATCATATCCGTGAACTCCCTTGCCTTCTCTGCACTCAGCTGCCTGAGCTTCACGCTGCAGAAAACCGCGAAGCCGCGGCCGAGCTTCTCCGCGTCGAGTATCGTGGCGTACTGCCGTATGTAACCCAGACGTTCAAGCCTTTTCACGCGCTCGTATGCCGGCGTGGTGGACAGGTGCACCTGAGCCGCGAGTTCCTTGTTAGTCAGGCGGGCGTTGTGCTGGAGCGCACGGAGGATGTCGATGTCCTTGCTGTCGAGAGTGTATTCTTTTTCGGAGGCCATAATTGCAGTGTTTTGGAATTATATTCTACTATTTTCTGCAAATTTAGTTATTTCTTCCAAATTTTCAATTTTCATTGGTAGAAAAATTAAGCAAACCGACCTTTGCAACGAAAGAAAACGAAAAACAATTAAAAACATACGACCATGAGCAAGAATTACCGCTTCGAGACATTGCAGCTCCACGTAGGACAGGAACAAGCAGACCCCGCAACCGACGCACGCGCCGTTCCTATCTACCAGACCACTTCCTATGTTTTCCATAACTCACAGCACGCAGCAGACCGCTTCGGACTCCGTGACGCCGGCAACATCTACGGCCGACTGACCAATTCCACCCAGGGCGTCTTCGAAGACCGCGTTGCCGCCCTTGAAGGCGGTGTGGCCGGCCTTGCCGTCGCTTCTGGAGCCGCAGCCATAACCTACGCCCTGCAGAACATCGCCCAGTCCGGCGACCATATAGTCGCTGCCGACAACCTCTACGGCGGAACCTACAACCTGATAACACACACGCTCGCTACACAGGGCATCACAAGCACCATCATAAACATCAACGACCTGGCCGCCCTTGAAGCAGCCATCAGGCCCGAAACCAAAGTCATCTACGCCGAAACCTTCGGCAATCCCAACGGCGACGTGCTCGACGTTGACGGCGTGGCTGCAGTAGCCCACCGCCACGGCATCGTCTTTATCGTGGACAACACATTCGGCACACCCTATCTCATCCGTCCCATCGAACACGGGGCCGATATAGTCGTGCACTCCGCCACCAAGTTCATCGGAGGCCACGGCTCTTCTCTCGGCGGCGTGATAGTCGACGGAGGCAAGTTCGACTGGCTGGGCAATGCTGACCGCTACCCTACCCTGACCAAGCCGGATCCTTCATATCACGGCATCGTCTTCGCCCAAGCTGTGGGTGCTGCAGCCTATGTGACACGCATCCGCGCCGTCATCCTGAGGGACACCGGAGCCGCCATCTCTCCGTTCAATGCTTTCCTGCTTCTGCAGGGTCTCGAGACTCTGTCGCTGCGCGTGGAACGTCACGTGGAGAACGCCCTGAAGGTAGTCGAGTTCCTGAACAGTCATCCGAAGGTGGCCAAGGTCAACCATCCGTCGCTGACCGGCCATCCGGACAATGCTCTCTACAGGAAGTATTTCCCGAACGGCGGAGGCAGCATCTTCACCTTCGAGATCAAGGGAGGAGAGAAAGAGGCCTGGAAGTTCATCGACGCTCTGGAGATCTTCTCGTTGCTGGCAAATGTGGCTGATGTCAAGAGCCTCGTGATCCATCCATACACTACGACTCACTCGCAGCTGTCAGAAGAGGAACTCAGGCAGCAGCACATCACTCCGGCTACCGTCCGCCTCAGCATCGGCACGGAGCACATCGACGACATCATCGAGGACCTGGAGCAGGCTCTCGCAAGGATCTGACGCAAGCTAGTCACTAACTGACAGCAAGGCCTTCCTGGGCTGCGGGGCTGTTGCTGGAGGACTAGAATAATAGTCCTTTGCGCAACACCCCTCCGCCACTAACGGAAGGCCTTGCTGTCTGTATGATGATCGAGATTCTACTTCTCGGCGTAGAGGCCGATGAGGGTGCCGGTGAAGCCGCCGGCGTTCAGGGTGGTGAGGAACTGTGCATCCACTCCGTCGATGACCTTTGTCCAGTTCTTTCCGTTGGGAGCGAACCAGAAACCGAAGGTGCCGCCGTCTGAAGTGATCTTCAGGTCCACGAACTTGAAGTTGCCGATAGGCGCAGAAGCCAGTTCTGAACTTGCGTCCTCTATGGTGGGTCTCTGTCCGGGAACACGCACCATCCTGGTCTCTACCTTGACAACTGAAACCTTGCCCTGGGAAACCTTGAGAAAGTACTGGTGGCTCTCGTCCTTGAAGAGGAGCATTCCGGCAGCCTCAGTCTCGCCTGCGGGCTTGAAATAGAGGCGTGACGTTGCAGTGAACTTGTGATGGTGCATCCTGCGCAGCACGATTGACGGGGTGTGCGGCTGGGTGGCCTTGCTCTCAGAGATTGTCAGCTCAAGGAAGCCGGGCTTGTCGGTGAGAGAGTAATGGTCCTTCGCCGGGCCGCGGAGAAGCAGCCAGGCCGGGTCGAGTTCCGGTGCGGAAAATTCGTCGGTGAAAGCGAAGTTGCCGAAGGTGACCTTGTCACCGCGCTTGACGCCCTCGTGCCTTACTATCAGGGGAACAGTCTCTCCCTGAGGAAGGATCACCGGCCATTTGTCGGCAGTCCAGGTCACGGGCAGCATATGGGTCTCGCGGCCGAGGTTCTCGGCGTCATTGCTGTAGGGACGGTCAGCGAGGAACACTGCCCACCACTGGCCGTTGGCATCCTTCACCATATCGGCGTGGCCCGCACAGATGATGGGGTTGGGCCTTGCAGGGTCAAGTCCGACCTGGGTGAGGATGGGGTTGCCTTCATATGAAACGAACGGGCCGAAAGGAGTCTCACCCTTGAAGATTACCTCCGAATGCTTCTCGTTGATGTTGGTGCCGCCCTCGGCGCACATCAGGTAGTAGGTTCCGTCGATCTTGTAGAGGTGCGGTCCCTCGATCCAGATGGGCTCCTGCTCGGGGCGTGAGCCTTTGTTGACGATGATCTTGCGCTCGCCGACGGTACGGTCGTTGGCAACGTCGAACTCTATGCAGCGGATGGTCCTGTGGCCGCTGTAGTCTGCCTTGCCGTCGGGTGCGTCGTCATTGTTGACGATGTATGCACGGCCGTCTTCGTCGAAGAAGAACGACGGGTCGATGCCCTTAACTTCCGGAAGGTATATGGGATCCGACCAGTCGCCCCACGGGTCCTGCGTCTTCACGAAGAAGTTGCCGGCGCCCACGTCGGTCGTGATCATATAGTAGGTCTTGTTGTGAGGATTGTACTTGATGTCGGGGGCATAGATGCCGCCGCTGACGCGCTGTCCGTCAAGATGCGGAAGATGCTCGGGACGGTCGAGGACGTTGCCTATCTGCTCCCAGTTGACGAGGTCGCGGCTGTGGAAGATGGGAACGCCCGGGAAGAATGAGAAAGTCGACGTAACGATGAAGTAATCGCCTTCTCCGTTGCTGCACATGCTCGGGTCGGAATACCAACCGGCCAGCATCGGGTTGTAGACGTAATCGTCACCCGGCAGGGGATTCTGCGCATAGAAATCGTCGTTGCCTTCATAATGGTAATTGTCGAAAAGGACGGTGCCCTGGGGAACGTCCACAGAGCAGGCGGCTGCCAGAAGACCTGCCACAAGAACAATCAGTGTTTTCTTCATTTTGATGTGTTTTTTTACAAAGATATTTTATCTTTTTGAATTTGATATCTTTGTCACCAGCAAACCCTCTCTCAGAAATGGAAGAACCCGTACTCAACGCCCACAACAAGGAGGAACATCGCCCCAGCCACAGCTGCGAGCACATCCTCAACCGCACGATGGTCAATATGTTCGGCTGCCCCCGCAGCCGAAACGCCCACGTGGAGAAAAAGAAATCGAAATGCGACTATCTGCTCGACTCCTGTCCGACTCCGGAGCAGGTGGCTGAGATAGAAACCAGGGTCAACGAAGTTATAGCCCGTAACCTCCCGGTCACTGTCAGATTCGTTCCCCGCGAGGAAGCCGCAGCATTGGTGGACCTCAGCAAGCTGCCGGAAGATGCTTCTCAGACACTGCGGATTGTCAGCATAGGCAACTACGACGACTGTGCCTGCATCGGCGCGCACGTGGAAAACACTTCCGAAATCGGAGCGTTCAAGATCATCAGCCACGACTTCAACGACGGAGTGTGGAGGGTGAGATGGAAAGTCATACCCAACGGACAATAATCAATATGAAAAAGATATTCGCCACAGCCATCGCCGCACTGCTCCTCTGCACTGCGGCTATCGCACAGAACTACAACGCCCTCGAAGAGGTGAAGGCCGACCGCCTCAAGGCCGCCGGGATGGAAGGCGCCTACCGCTTCGAAGACTACGCCCTGACTCCGGCACCAAAAGGCTACAGACCGTTCTACATCAGCCATTATGGCCGTCACGGAAGCCGCTATGCCTGGACCTCCAGGGCCTACACAGAAGTAGGAAACACCCTCTCAGAAGCGAAGGAAGCAGGTAATCTCACCGCCTTCGGAGAGTCGTTCCTCCAGCGTTACCTTGACTTCTGCGACGTGGCCATAGCCAACACCGGAGACCTGGTGGATCTAGGAGCCGGACAGCACACCCGCCTTGCCGCAGATATGGTCCGCAACTTTCCCAGGGTGTTTGCCGGCAACAAGCGTGTCGATGCCCTGTCATCGGTTTCAGGCAGATGCATCGTCAGTATGGCTGCCTTCACCACCAGCCTGCAGAAGCAGGCTCCGAAGCTCGACATCCACGTCAAATCCAACCATCTCGGAATGGGCATCGTGGCTCCGCCCGAAGCGCCTAAGGGCTATGTCCGCCACTTCGCAGGCGAAGGCACCGACAGCCTGCAGCGCGAGAAGCTCGGCCAGTTCGTCCTCCGCAAGGTAGATGTCGACGGCATTATGGGCCATATATTCAAGGACCCTAAGGCGGTGAAGCATACAGGCGGCACTACCGACTTCCTCTACTACCTCTATATGTTCATGGGCAACTATCCGAACTACAGCGACCCGGCCCTCTTCGCAGACGTGCTTACCGACGAACAGTTCGCCCAGCTGTGGGAGACATTCAATTACGACTCATATCTGACAGATGTCACTGCCAGGTATGAAATGATACCTCTGCTGGAGGACATCGTCAGTAAGGCCGACATCGCCATAGTGAATCACGACACCGCCGCCGACCTGCGCTTCGGACACGACTATGTCCTGGAGGCTTTCATCGCCCTGCTGAACCTAGACGGCTTCGGCACGACGCCCAAGAACGCCGACGAGGTTAAATACTGGTTCCAGAGCTACCGCATCTGCAAGGCCACAAACCTGCAGTTCGTCTTCTACGGCTCGCGCAGCGGCGACAGGGGTATCCTCTTCAAGATCCTATGGAACGGCAAGGAAGCCACCATTCCGGCTCTGGAACCTGTCTCAGGTCCATACTACCGTTGGGATGACTTCCGTGCCTTTGCTCTGAGGATTATGGCAGAGCACCCGGAGATCAAGTAAGCGGATTTACTTCTTGAACTTCCAGACCACGAACTCGTTTTGGCCGGGACGGGCGTTCTCGAACGGGCCGACTGTCGGACGCACGAGCGAGCGTGAGTTTCCTGCGAAATCCTTGTCGATGGCCAGCTTGCTGCCGTCGGGATTCTCATAGTAGCCGTTTGAATAGAACGTCTTGCCAAGCATATCCGTGTTCACGGGATAAGTGTTTATGCTGCCTACAGAATTGTCGAGGGAGATCTTCAGGACCATCTCGTCCCCTCTCCTTTCGATGCTCACCCTGGCGTCGCTGCCGCTGGTAACGGGGTCCTTCTCATATGCATAGGGCTTGGTGCCGTTGTAGTATGCATTGCCCCCCACGTGCATCGCCAGCCTGAAGTAAGAGGCCTGCGAACTGCCGGCCGCGTCGGTGCCGCTATTCACAAGGTCGATGAACGACTGCGGAAGCTTGTCGATGACGCGGGTGTTGAGGTCGCGGTAGATTCCAGGATAGAACGGCGGACGGTCGTCGTACATGCTCAGTCCGTCATATCTTGTGGTGAGGTCGGACTCCGGAGTGACGGTGAAAATGTTGTTGTAAAAACGGTCGTCTCCGCCCGGGAAGGTCATCACGCCTACCACCTTGGTGGAGTGAGGATAGTGGTAAGGAGTATAACGGTTGGACACCGGATGCGAGGTGATATAGCCTGAGATGATATTGTGGGTGAAGCAGACTCCCTGTCCCCAGTCGAAGAAGGTGTTGGGCGACAGGAAGATGTTGTTGTCCACCAGGCAGGGACCGTGGGTCACCTCGGTCCAGAGGTCGGTGTGGTCGTTGTTCTCGAAAATGTTGCAGGACACGCGGGTTCCGATAGCCTGCCAGTCAAGCCAGAGGCCGTTGTAGCCGTTGACGAGGTAGTTGTTGCGGATAATCACGTCGATTGCGGCGTGGAGCTTGATGCAGCCTACCTCGGCACCGGAATACTGACGCTTGGCGTTGATGTCGTGTATATAGTTGTTCTCGATGATGCTGAACACGGCTCCGAGGTGGCCGCATATGCCAGTCTGCTCGCAGTCGAAGATCTCGTTGTTGCGGATGATGTGCGAGCCGATGTTCTCCTTGCTCCAGCCCTGGTCGTAAGCCTGGAAGATAGCTTCAAGCTCACGGTTGAAGCCGACAAGCTCACGCTCTATGGTCCAGCGGTTCTGACCGGACGCACGGTCCTTGCCCAGGCTGATGCCACTGCATTTGGAGTTGCTGATGACGTTGTCCTCAATGATCCATCCCTTGCTCCAGTGAGGACCTACGAGGCCTGGCTGGAAAGCGGTCGGGGGAGCCCAGTTCACGGCTGCCTGCGACATATGGAAACCTTTGACGGTGATGAAGTTCATGCCGGGAAGCTCAGGGAAGAAAACTGCCTGGCGGGCATTGACTTCCACCAGTTCCTTGTTGGGGTCCGCACCTCCGAAATTGGCCCAGATGGCCGTCTCGGTGTCGCTGACCTCGGCATACCACTGCAGCAGCGAAGCCTCGGGCTTGCGGGTGCCCTGCTGCACGACGGGGTTGCGCACTTCGTCGAGCGACTCCATCTGGAAGAGGGACTTACCGTTGAGATAGACCTCTCCGAGTGAATATGCCTCCTTGTACTGATTGAGCCAGTCACCCCTCAACGGCTCGGCGAAGGGGTTGAAGTCACCGAAGAAAGAGTTGGGCAGGACAACCTTCCAGACATTGGTCTTCTTCTCCCTTGTCCATCCTTTCACTTCTTCCGAACCCTTGATCCATACCTCCTCCCCTTCGGCCGCACGGTAGACTATGCGGCTGTAGGTGTCGGCTCCGGAGTTGCGGGGACGCACCCACTCGCGATATACGCCTGCGTGGACTGTAACTGTATCACCTGCACGCAACTCCATTGCGGCGCGGTTGATGGTGAGGAAAGGCGCTGATGCGGAACCGTCATTCCGGTCGGAACCGCTCTTGGCGACGTGGAATTCCCGGGCATTGGCAATCCCGGCCAGCATCACGAAGAGTGATGCGAACAATAGAAGTTTTCTCATAGTATTGCGATTTAAAAAAAAGATCAGTCGTGTCCTTTTCAAAGTTAGGTAAAATACGATACATTAAAAATTCGTAAATTTGAATTCGGACAATAGCTGAAGACAATGAAAAAAATAGCAATATTCCTCGCAGCCCTGATGCTCTCGTCGGCTGCCTTCGGACAGAGAGTGGACGGCTACGGCATTCCCGTCAACAACATCGACATCCAGGTTTCAGACGCCACGGGAGAGACCTTCGTCTCAGCCTTCGCCGTAGCGTTCGCAGCTTCTGCAAGCGCCATATTCAAACAGGATCCCAATTTAGAGATGACCGGCTGGATCCCTTTCTTATCCGCCGGCTATGAATATCACTTTGCCGACACGAGGTGGAATGTCGGAGGCGAGGCGGGATACTGGCATGTCGGTTCACGCGCGAAAGACACTGGAATCGTCTCCCACAACCACCTTGCAGTCATCGCCGCCACCGGCAAGATTTACTACAAGCCCCGCGGCATCTGCAAGCTCTATGGAGGTCTGAACCTCGGCCTCGGCATAATCAGTTCCTCTGAGGATCCCCTCTTCCCCGCCTTCCAGCTCAATCCCATAGGAATGCGCCTGGGCAGCGAGCGGGTTGCTTTCCTTCTTGAACTAGGCGTCGGCTACCGCGGCATCGTCCAGGCGGGCGTCACCTTCGGACTGTAAAGACAAAAGAGCCGGGCTTGATTCAGTCCGGCTCTTTTGAATATATCCCAGCAGTCACGCTGCGGTTACGACTCATCAAGATGCTTGCGGTCGTGCTTGTAGGCTTTCCTCTTGTGCTGATTCCAGGTGCCGTAAATTTCCGAAACACGGCCCGAGGTCATGAACACAGGGATGTCTTCTACGCGGATCTTTTCCATAAGCTTTGCGAACTCCTCGTTTGTGAGGATAGCCTCGAGTTCGACCTTCTTCTCGTTGGAATAGCCGCCCGTCACTTCATAGAGAGTCACGCCGCGCACCAGGTCGTGAACGATGAACTCCTGAAGCTCCTGATAGCGCGGAGTTATGATGCACACGCGCTTACGGGCATTGAGACCGGCAGTGAAGTGGTCTACCATCATACCGTTCAACCAGGTGCCGATGAAACCCATGAACACAAGGTAGAGCGAATTGCCGGGAACGGCGAAAGCTGAGCAGCAGATAATGGCACCCGCCACGGTCACTGAAGTGCCGATGTCGATGTGGGCGTACTTGTTGACGATCTTGGCGATGATGTCGAGGCCGCCTGTCGACGCGTTTATCCTGAACAGTATGGCTTGAGACAGGCTCAGGATCAGCACGAAGCAAAACAGGTAGAACCAGTAGTCGGTGTCGCCTCCGGCCCAGTCGAACATCTTCGTAGGATCGATGTTGAATTTCTTGTCGATAGCCTCGAACAGCCACAGCCAGGGCGACAGCACCAGCGCAGTATAGACCGTCTTGGCGCCGAACTCCTTACCGATAAGGATAAAAGCCAGCACCAGAAGGATCAGGTTGATGATGAACGTGAGAGCAGAAACCGGAATTCCGGTAATCCTGAAAATCACGATGGAAAGACCGGAGATGGAACCCACGATCAGCTTGCTGGGCTGAAGGAAATAATGCACGGCGATGGCAGCCACCATCATTCCGAGCGTCATGATGAGAAACTCCTTGAAGAACTTTCCGCTCTTGAAATATTCCTTCGTCTTAGCGTCCATATCAGAAAGCCACGCTCAGTCCTGCACTTCCGTAATAGAGCAAATCCTGGTAGAGAGGTGAATATCCGAAACCAGCCTTGATGGGCAGCGACAGCCAGTCGGTGAGTTCGAAAGAATAACCGGCCTCAAGCATCATGTTGTTGATGGCAAAGCCGCCCTCGTTCTCATAGTAGGGAGAAGCGTGGGTCAGTGCACCGAAGGTAGCCTGGACATTGAAGTTGCCGATGCTGTAGGGAACGGCAAGTTCAAGGTACTGAGAGAAGTTCTGCTTGGTCTCGGCCCAGTTCAGGTCGTCGCCGTATAGCGAAGTATAGAGAGTCAGCGAAGCCGGAACAACCCCCGGGAGGGTATATCCGATGCCAAGCTCGCCCATATCGCCGAAGTAGTTGTTGAACTCCAGATGGAAACCGTGAGTCTCGGCATAGAAGGTGAACTGATATTCAGAATAGTGGTCGGTAGGTTTCTCTCCGCCTACGATGGGTTTTGCGTGGAAAGACTGGTAAGTCCAGAAATATGCCTCGGCATAGAAATTCTCGTCAGCGCTGGTGAAGTTCAGACCGATGTCGAAAGAAGCGCCAGGGCCACCTATGGGATCGTTCTTCATACCCCTCCAGATATACTCGCTCATAAACTCCTTGTCGGCCATGAAACCGAGAGTCTGGGCTGAAACACCATTGACAAGGCCGAGCAGAGCTACGGCAACCAATACTATCTTTTTCATCTTATTTTCTTTTTTTGCTGCCTTGACGGCGTGATTTGTTTTTTCTTGATTTGATAACTGACCATACTATGAGAGCTGCCACAACAACACCGAGGAGCACGAGAATGGTGCCGTTCAGGTTGTCGCCCTTCACCCTCGACCACATTTTGAGAAGCTTCTCGGTATCCTGGTCGGTGTCGTGCATCAGAACGCACTTGTCCATCACTGACTTGTCAGGATAGAAAATCGGATTGAGGAGAACCGAGTCTGCCTCGGGGCCGAAGAAATAAGATGCATCGACTACCTCGGCATAGCGTGAATCCTGAGCAAGTTCTTCCTGGCTGGCAAGCACCTCAGGGGTTCCGATGACGCTCACATAGCCTATAACATCCATGTTACGTATGGCGTTCTCGCTCATACACATATAGTTGATGAAGTAGTTTGCGGCCTTGGTGTTTACAGCATACTTGGGGATGACCCAGCCGTCAAAGAAGCAGTTGCTGCCCTCTTCGGGAACCACATAGTTCAGTTTCACACCCACGTCGCCGGCCTCGTTGATGGCCCACATGGCGTCGCCTGACCAGGTCCAGTTGACCCAGGCCTTCTCCTGAGTCATCATCTCCTTGCCGAAGTCAGCCTCCCAGCCCGAAACGTTCTTCTTGGCTTCCATAAGGAGAGCCTCGACCTTGGCAATAGACTCGTCGCTCACGTCATACATCAGTTTCTTTGCATCGACGGTGCCGTTGGCTATACCCTCGCTGTTGAGATAGATCAGCAGAGGGCTGTAGATATCGCGGAAAGCATCTTTCATAAAGAGCTTCTGCTCGAACTTGGGATTCAGGATGGCGCCCCAGGTAGAAACCTCTGAACGGTCGACATACTTCTCGTTGTACATAAAGCCGACGGTTCCCCACATATAGGGCACTGAGTAGTCGTTGGCGTTCTTGCCGGGAGTGTTCATTGCGTTGAACTCCTCGATGGCGAAGGGAGCCACGTTCTTCGTGTAGTCGGGAGTCGAACCGTAGTTGCGGTCGAGCGGCAATGCCAGACCGTGGTTGATCATCCTTTCGATTATGTAGTCAGAAGGGCACACGAGGTCATAGTCAGCCTGTCCCCTCTCGATCTTAGCGAGCATTACTTCATTGATGTCGAACACCTGATAGATAATCTCAACCTTCTCCCCAGTCTGCTCGTAATACCACTCCTCGAATTCGTCGAGAAGGTCTTCGTCGATGTAGTCAGACCAGTTGTAGATTTTCAGTTGGTGCGCCCTGTCGCCGGAATTACCGCCCGAGCAGGCACAAACCGCCATTGCACACGCGAAGCAGAGTGCAACTTTCAATAGTTTTTTCATTTCAGAGAATTGTTTTGAGTGTTGTTTTTAGACCGCAGGTTCATTATTATAAGGACTGCCAGCACGGCCACGAACACGATGGTGATCATCGGGCGCAGCTCGGGAGTAAGTCCACCCTTGCGGGAATCTGCGTAGATGTATGTTGACAGTGTCTGCAGGCCGTTGGTGCCGACATTGAAGACACTGACTTCGAAATCGTCGATAGAGAGGATGAACGACAGGAAGAATCCGCTCACCATACCGCTCCTGATCTGAGGGAGAATCACCTTGCGCAGGGCCTGCGAAGGGGTGGCGCCCAGGTCGAGGGCTGCCTCGAAAGTGTTGGGATTCATCTGCTTGAGACGCGGCATCACGCTGAGCACGACGTAAGGTGTGCAGAAGGTAATGTGGCAGAGCGTAAGGGTAACATAGCCCTGGGTGACTCCGAGACTGACGAACAGCAGGAACAGCGACACGCCGGTGATGATGTCGGCATTCAGGATAGGAATGTTGTTCATCGTGTTCATCGCAGACTTGAAGCGCTTGTTACGCAGGTTGTAGATGCCGATGGCAGACACGGTTCCGAGCGCTGTCGAAACGATGGCGGCCACTAGTCCTATGATGAGGGTATTGAGCACGGCGCTCATCAGAGCCTCGTGCTGACCGCTGGTGAAGAGCGAACGGTAGAGGCCTGTGGAGAAACCGGTCCAGTTGCCGAGCACCTTGGCCTCGGTGAAAGAGAAGACGGCGATGACGATCATCGGCGCGTACAGAAGCACGAGCAGTACCCAGATGTATGCTTTGGCAAGGAAGTTCTTCATCATATCAGCCCTCCCGCGGCCGAAGCCTCTTCTTTGTCGTCATTGAACAGGTTGGTCACCACGATAAGGACAAGCATTATCAGCGAAAGCAAGGCACCGTAGTTCCACATTCCGTTGTTGATGTTCTCCTGGATGATTGTACCGAAAAGCTTGATGTTGTTCATCGTCAGCAGCTCCGCTATGGCGAAGGTTGATATTGTGGGCATGAACACCATCATTATGCCGCTCACCACGCCGGGCATCGAGAGAGGCAGTGTCACCTTGGTGAACACCTCACGGTTGCTGGCGCCGAGATCCTGTGCGGCCTCGCTGTAGCTCTTGTCGATCTTCTGGAGCACGGTGTAGATGGGCAGGATCATGAACGGCAGATAGTTGTAGACCATACCGAAGATGAGGGTTGCCTGCCCCAGCGGCACCTTCATGAAGCCGAAGAGGGCAACGGTCGCCAAGGTGCGCATCAGCACGTTGATGAACATCGGTATGAGGAACAGGGCCACCATCACCGAAGCGCTGCGGAAATGGGAGCGGCTGAGTATGTACGCGGCAGGATAGCCGAGCAGTATGCAGATGACGGTCGTGATGAGTGCGATGCCGATGGAATAGATCAGCGTATTGACGGACTCACGCTCGTTGATGAAAGTGCGTATGTTCTCGAAGGTGAAGTTGCCCTGCGGGTCGCGGAAGGCGTAGAGCACCACCAGCACCAGCGGAAGCACTATGAAGAACAGCATGAAGATCAGGTATGGGATGCTCCAGCTGCTTCGACGGCCGAAAAACTGTTTGATCTTTCCCATCTCTATTTCTCAGCTTTGCGGATGCGGATGTCTTCGGGAAGTATCTTGATGCCGACGAGGTCTCTCTCGTCCCACACGTCGTTGGTGGCTACATAGACGTTGTCGCGGTCCTCAGTCATAACAGTGAGGTAATAGTGGTCGCCCTTGTAGAGGATGAAGCGGACGTCACCCACCAGTTCGGCATTGTCGATGTCGTCGAGCAGGTCGACCTTGTCGAAATCGACATCGACGAGGACGTCGACCTTCTCACCCTGCCAGAGCTCCTGGGGAAGGCATTCAAAGGTGATGCCGAGCATCTCCACGTGTGTCTCGTCAACCAGCTTGCCCTCGAAGGTGTTGCAGGTGCGCTCTTTCTTCATCACCTGGATGTCCTGGGGCTTGATGATCATAGCCACCTTCATTCCGGCCTCGAAGGGATTGTAGTCCTGAATCACGATCTCGTAACCCTCGTCGGTGATGACGGTTATCTCGTAGTGGATGCCCTGGAAAACGCAGGACTGCACGGTACCCTCGAACTGGCCGGCCTTGTTGGGAGCCTCCATCAGGTAGATGTCTTCCGGACGGATCACTACGTCCACAGGATTGTTCTCGCCGAAACCTTCGTCCACGCAGTCGAAGTCGTGGCCGAGGAAATTGACCTTGCGGTCGCAGATCATCGTACCGTCGAGGATGTTGCTCTCGCCGATGAAGTCTGCCACGAACGCATTGACGGGTTCGTTGTATATGTCGATCGGAGTGCCGGCCTGCTGGATCACGCCGTCGTTCATCACGACGATGGTGTCGCTCAGAGTCAGGGCCTCTTCCTGATCGTGCGTCACATAGAGGAATGTCACGCCCAGCTTCTCGTGGATCTCCTTGAGCTCGATCTGCATATCCTTGCGCATCTTGTGGTCAAGGGCAGAAAGAGGTTCGTCGAGGAGAAGCACCTCAGGGGAATTGATAAGGGCACGGGCTATAGCCACACGCTGCTGCTGTCCGCCTGAGAGCGACTCTACGTCGCGCCACTCGTAGTCGGTCATATTGACCATCTTGAGGGCCTTGCGGACACGCTGCTCGATCTCAGCCTCGGGAACCTTGTTGAGCTTGAGGCCAAAAGCGACGTTGTCGTAAACGTTGAGATGAGGGAAAAGCGCGTAGCGCTGGAATACCGTGTTGACCGGGCGTTTGTAAGGCGGGATCGAGTTCATCTGCTCTCCGCCTATTTCTACCGTACCTTCGTCCGGGGTTACGAAACCTGCTAGGATTCTGAGAAGTGTGGTCTTTCCACAACCGGACGGACCGAGAATGGTGATGAATTCACCTTTCTTAACATGCAAATTGACATCATTCAGAACTTGTTTGTCTCCGAACCACTTTGAGATATGGTCCAGACTGATGATGAAATTTGAGTCTTTCATTAGGCAGCGTTATGATGGGTATGGTATAATAAATATTGTATTTATATTTTGCGTCGCAAAGATTGCAAAAAAATAAATAAAAACAAGACAAATCAGATATCTTTGCCGTATGAGAAGCATCAAGTCTTATCTTATCCTGGCTCTGGACGGCCTGCTGATGGGAGCGGCCAATGTAATTCCCGGTGTTTCAGGCGGCACGATCGCCTTTCTGACAGGCATCTACAAGGAGCTCGTCGATTCACTGAAATCATTCGACGGCGAGGCCGTGAAACTGTTCTTCAAAGGCAAGTTCAAGGAATTCTGGAAGAAGATCAACGGCAATTTCCTGCTGGCGGTATTCGCCGGAGTCGTCATAAGCATCTTCTCTCTGGCCAAGCTCATCCAGTACATGCTTGAAACGCATCCCATCCCCCTCTGGTCGTTCTTCTTCGGACTGATACTGGTTTCCACCGTATTCATTATGAAGGAAACGGGCAAGTTCCGCATCTCCAATGCCATCGGTTTCGTAATCGGAGCGGCCCTCGGGGTCTTCATCTGCGTTGCGACTCCCGCCACCACTCCCGACAGCCTGCCTTTTATCTTCCTGTGCGGAGCCCTGGCATTCTGCACGATGATCCTCCCCGGTATCTCTGGAAGCTTCATACTGCTGCTCCTGGGCAAATATGCCTTTATGCTTGACGCCGTCACCGACTTGAACATCGTGGTGCTGCTGGTCTTCACAATAGGAGCCGCCGTTGGTCTGCTGTGCTTCTCCCACTTCCTTTCCTGGCTTCTGAAGAACTACTACAACGCCACCCTCAGCCTGCTCTGCGGCCTTATGTGCGGCTCGCTGCTCAAGGTGTGGCCCTGGAAGGAAACCCTTGCCGCCGGCACCGACCGTCCGTTGCTGCCAGGGCAATATGCAGGCGACCCGCAACTTGCATCAGCGATAATCTGGATGCTCGTCGGGGCCGCACTTGTCGCAGCCATCAATCTGGCTGCCGCTAAATCCGAAAAGAAAAAGGATTAGAGGCGGAATTGTTCCACCCAGTGGTCGAAGCTCGAAATAACTCCATTGCTCCAGCAGCTTCCCATCGCATATTCTACGGGACGGCCTGACTTGGTCTTGAAGATCGCAATGGCGTGGTCCTGGGGACCGTCAAATGTAAAATCCCTGGTCATAGGCATTACGAAGCCGACGCCGATGTTGCCTTCCGAAGCTGCGCTTTCCCAGGCTGCGATGTAATCTTCGCCGCTTTCATGTTTTTCGACTCCGCGCTTGGCAAAACCGATAGCAACGGTAATGTCCTGACCATTGCGGATGTCATAGATATCCTTGACTTTGAAGGTATATGCAGGCTCGCGGAGGGTGATGGTACGGGTAAGGCTCACGCTGTCCTCTCCTACCTCCCACTTGGGATAATGCAGGGTGAATATCACGTGTGTGGGAGTCTGCTCGACGATTTCGAATGAGTCGAAATTCTCGTGAGGAAAAACGAGCGAATCGTTCACCAGGAGAGCGGAACCTCCGTCGTTCATGCTCGCTGCCAGTGCCGACTTGCGGTCCTTGAGTATGACTTCCTTCTTGTCCATTGTCTTGAGTATTGCTTCAACGCCGTCAGTAACGACGGGGTTGCCTGCGCCCGGAAGCCTGAAGCAGACCACTGAGTTCTGGAATATGCAGTCTCCGTTCTGGTCGATTTCAGCGGTTACTGCGTTTTTTTTCTGGCAGGCGACCACTGCGGCCACCATTATGAGCATAAAGAGGATTTTTTTCATTTTTCGATTAGTGTTAGGATATTATTTGGTTCCGTCTTGCAGCAATTTTCGTTCCGCAATTAATCGGCGGCGGATTTTTGTCTTGCGGCGCCTGTAGCTGTAGTGGCCAAAGGTGGCAAATGCAGCGATGGTCGCGACACCGCCCACTACATAACCTATAGCCGGATTCAGAGCCAGGCCTCCGTTGACGTGCGGTGCTATCAGGAAGTATGACACGCAGACATATGTGAGGAATGTCGCAGGAATCGAGAAGAACAGATGCTTGAGGCTCTTCGAGAGATATTTGGCGAAGGTCCAGAGCATCACGGTTGCTACTGTCTGGTTGCAGATGCCGACATAGTTCCACAGGACGCTGAAGTCGGCCATGCACAGGATGGCAGCTACGACAAAGACGGGCAGTGCAAGCACCAGACGGTTGCGCACAGGGGACTGATTGACCTTCATCACGTCTCCAAGCATCAGGCGGAGGCTGCGGAAGGCTGTGTCACCGGAGGTTATGGGGCAGATCACGACGCCGAGGATGGCTATCACCGCTCCTACTTTTCCGAGCCATTCGTTGCATAGGGTATTGACTATTATGGCGGGCGTGTTGCCGTCAGCAGCCGCTGCGTTCAGGCCTGCAGGGCCTCCGAAATAGTTGATGGCGGCTGTTGCCCAGATCATCGCTACGATGCCTTCGGTGATCATCGCACCGTAGAACACCGTGCGGCCGTACTTCTCGTTCTGGATGCAGCGTGCCATCATCGGCGACTGGGTGGAATGGAAGCCTGAGATGGCTCCGCAGGATATCACGACGAACATCATCGGGAAGAGGATGAACTTGTCGGGCTGTGAATGGTAGTTGCGGAAAGAGTCGGCTGAGAGTTCCAGCATCGGCAGGTTGCCTCCGATGTGCCTTACTATCATCGCTCCCCCGACTGCAAGAGCCATAAAGAGCAACAGTAGGCCGAAGACGGGATATATCTTGCCGATTATCTTGTTGATGGGAAGCAGTGTCGCAAGGATGTAATATGCAAAGATCACGATCACCCAGAAGAGTTTGCTGACGGGCAGCATGCTGTTGAGAAGGTCGGCGGGGCCGGTGACGAACGAGCAGCCCACGCAGATGAGGGTGAATGCCAGGAAGACGTTCATGAACTTGCGGGCTCCGTGGCCGAGGTATTGGCCGACTACGACCGGCATGCTGCGGCCGTTTGCCCTGATGGACATCATTCCGCTGAAGTAGTCGTGGGCGGCTCCCATAAACACGCAGCCCAGCGTGATCCAGAGGTAGGCCATCGGGCCGTATGCGGCTCCGAGGATGGCTCCGAAGATGGGACCCAGACCGGCGATGTTCAGGAACTGGATGATATAGACCCTCCAGGTCTTCATAGGTTCATAGTCGACGCCGTCGCGCATGCGGAAGCACGGTGTCTCGCGGGAGGGTTTTGCGTGGAAGAGTCTCTTTTCTACGAATCTGCCGTATGTGAAGAATCCGGCAATGAGGAAGGTGATGCAACAAAGGAACGTAATCATTGCAGTCGAATATTGGGCGCAAATTTGAGCATTTTTATAAAAAAATACAATTAAATGCGTCGCGCAATCGCATCACTGCGGCTGCGCCATTATCGCAGGAAAGCAAGGTCTTCGGGAAGCTCAGTCGCTTCGCTCCTTCGTACCCCCCTACTGTCTACTTCGTCCTGCTAAAGCAGAACTCGTATCCAGCAGGCCACCCCCCTCATCCCTGGCCGGGGTGGCCATGTTCCCTCAGACCTTCTTTCCTGCTCTGGCTTGCCGCTCTCGCTATCACGGACATTTTGCTCATTTCCGCCAAAGTGTGGAAGGATGAACCCTTCTGCGGGTATCTGCAGGGCCTGTGCCCCTTCCACACTGGCCTTAGAACGGGCACTGTGGAAGGGCAACCGGCCACCTACGCTTTCTAGGCCACATCCGTCTTCCACACTTTGGTGAAAAAAGCTTCCATCGTTCAATTATCAGGGCGCATCAGCGCCGTGGCGGAGTGTGGGATGTGTCCGAAGGACACGAGCCACGGAGCCACCCGGGTTCTGCGAAGCAGGTTCCGGCATAACCCCCTTGAGGGGGATGTCGCGAAGCGACAGGGGGTGAAATCCATCCCAACCGGGCACGAAAAAAGCCGGTTTCACACCGGCTTTTTTCGTGATCCGGTTGGGATTCGAACCCAAGACCCACAGCTTAGAAGGCTGTTGCTCTATCCAGCTGAGCTACCGGACCGTTCAACGGCCGCAAATGTAGCAATAAAAACGGAAATAACTACATATTACCCAAGGAATCCCCGCATGAAAGACGTAGGCGGGATCTCCTTGTCGGATACCGGCACGAAGTAGTGCAGAAAGTCCAGCAGGCGGTGAGCCTCCCCGTATTCAGGCGAGTTCCTGGGCACCGTGGCCAGGATGCGCTCCGCGTGTACGCGGAATACGGCGAATTCCATCAGATATGCCGAATTGAATAGCACGTCGGCCTCCTCCTGGAACGGATAAATCCACTTGACTTCGTTGCGGCGCACCATCGGCCAGTTGGAAATGGTCTCCTGTGCAGAGAAAGCACCGCTGTTGAAATCGCGCACGATCCTGCGCAGAAGCCGGTTGTCGCTTGTAGGTATGCAGTTGTGGTCGTCCAGCGAGATGCTGGTTATGGTATTGATGAATATCTTGTACTTGGCCGATGCAGGAACCCGGTCGGTGAGACGCGGATTCAGGGCGTGGATGCCCTCTATCAGCAGGACCGTCCCCTCCTCCATCTTCAGCTTCTTCCCGTTGAATTCGCGCAATCCAGTCACGAAATTGTACTGCGGAACTTCAACCTCCTCTCCCGCGATAAGTTTCATCAGGTCGGCCTGAAGGTAATCGTGGTCGACAGTGTCGAAATTGTCGAAGTCATAGCTGCCGTCGGGCATTTTCGGAGTCTCCACACGGTTCACGAAATAGTCGTCGGTAGAGAACGAAATCGGACGCAGTCCGCACGCCATCAACTGCACGCTGAGCCTCTTGCAGAAAGTACTCTTTCCGCTGCCTGACGGGCCGGTGATGAGGACCACGCGCACCGGATCCTTCGAATAGAAGCGGCGCTCGATCTCCTCCGCAATCTGCACGATCTTCTTCTCCTGCAGCGCTTCGGCTATCTGCACCAGGTCCGACACCTTGCCATCGAGGCAGGCCTTGTTCACGTCGCCCACGTTGTCCAGCTTCATAATGCGGTTCCATTTCTGCATCTCCGAGAACACCTCGAAAGTCTTGGGCTGGGAGAAGAAAGGCGCCAGCGACTCGGGGTGGTGACGGTCGGGAACGCGAAGCAGCATTCCGTTCTGGAAGAAGCTGAGATCCCACTTCTTCAGGTAGCCGGTGCTCGGAACAAGCGCGTCATAGAAGAAGTCCGCAGTGCCGTCGAGGGTATAATAGCCGATATATATGTCGCCGCTGGTCTCGAGCAGCTTCACCTTGTCTTCATAGCCGAGCCTGCGGAAGAGTTCGATGGCCTCCGGCACCCTCACCTCGTGGCGGTAGAAGGCGATGTTGCGGGCAACGAGCTTCTTCATCCGGGAGTTGATCCGCTTCACGTCGTCGGCGGTCAGTTCTGTACCGTCACCCTTGTTCACAATGCAGTAGTAGCCCTTGGAAATGGGACGGCGCAGAACCACCTTGCAGTTCGGAAAAACGTCTTTCGCCGCCTTGCAGGTCAGGAAGCAGAGCGAACGGCAGTAGACGTTGCGGCCACCGTAGCTCCGGTAGTCAAGGAACTCGACTTCTTTGTTGTTGTACACTGCATATTTGAGCCCCTCCACCACGTGGTTGACCTTTGCGGCCAGGATGTCGCAGGGCTTGTCGAACTCGAATTCACGGACCATCTTCAGCAGGGTAGTGCCCTCCTTGAAGTTCTTCTTGGTTCCGGTGTTCTTGCAGAAAACTTCTATCATAGCTGTTGCATATAGCTACATCACCACACCGTAGAGCAGTATCCCCACTCCCGCTGCGGCAAACATTACATATATAGGATTGACCTTTTTCCAGACAGCGTAGAAACTTACCAGGCAAATGATTACGCTGCTCCAGTGAAAGAATGTCTCCCGGTTGATGAACATAATCGCCGCGGCTGCTATCATACCCACCAGCACGGGCCTCATCCAGGTCAGCGCGCCGCGCATATAGCGGTTGTCCTTTACGCTGCGGTAGAAGATCACCAGCGCAAGCATGATGGTCATCGGAGGTAGGCAGCAGGCTATGGTGGCGAGCAGGGAGCCCCACACGTTGCCGGTGACCGTATAGCCTACATAGGTAGCACAGTTGATGGCTATCGGGCCGGGGGTCATCTGAGAGACGGCCACTATGTCGGCGAACTGCGCCTCTGTGATCCAGCCGCGCTGAGTAACTATCTCGTTGCTTATGAGGCTTATCATGGCGTATCCGCCGCCGAAGCCGAAGAAGCCGATCTTCAGATATGAGAGGAAAAGCTGCCAGTAGATCATTGCTTCAGTTCCTCCTTTTTACCGACGCAGCAGAGCACTATGCCGAGCACTGCGCCGAAAATCAGCATATAAATCGGGGAAAGCCCAGTGAAGCATATCAGGGCAAGGGCCGCGAAGCCCAGAACCATCTGCCACACGTTCATCTTGACGAGCATCTTCACGCACGGCACGGCAATAAGCCCCACCACGCAGGGACGCAGCCCCTTGAAGGCCGCCGCCACTATCTCGTTGTCGCGGATGCCTGTCAGGAATATGGCCACCAGCAGCATTATGCCGAAGGTCGGTACCACGAGGCCGGCCACTGCGAAGAAAGCTCCCCAGAAGCCCTTCATCCTGTAGCCTACGAAGACCGCCGTATTGAGGGAGAACGGACCGGGCACCGACTGGGCCAGCGTGAACTGGTCGCGGAAATCCTCCAGGTCGAACCACTTTCGCCTGTCGACAATCTCGTGCTCGATCACGGGCACGATGGCATATCCGCTGCCCAGAGTGAAGGCTCCGATCTTGAAGAAAATCCAGAAAAGTTCCCAGAGACGACGCATTCAGCCTACTTTTTTCTCTCGTCGGGGACTACGTTGTAGAGCGTGTGTCCGTCAGGC
>JAEEGF010846958.1_pt1 | contig 21493 bp, 15 predicted proteins | sample 9134171 | NCBI WGS metagenome assembly JAEEGF01 (sample SAMN16246542, study PRJNA631951) | gut metagenome | biome: gut microbiome; feature: rumen; material: AP-attached | host: Bos | place: Iran: Karaj | collected 2018-10 | reverse complement strand
GGGAAGTTCTGAATGGCTATACCGATTGCCAGCGCCAGTGCTGCTCCGGAGGTAATGGAGGCTTTGTCATATAATAACCCCGCATATACTACTCCGACAGCCATTCCCTCAGGAATATTATGAAGCGTGACCGCAAGTACCATCATTGTTGACTTCCTAAGCTTAGCCTTCGGGCCCTCTGCCTTATCCGCATACATATGAAGATGCGGTATGACCGAGTCCAGCAAAAGGAGGAAAAGTATTCCCAGCCAGAATCCCACAAATGCCGGAAGGAAGCTCAGCCTGCCAAGCTTATCCGACTGCTCCATCGCAGGTATCAGCAGACTCCATATGGAAGCCGCCACCATAACGCCGCTTGCAAAACCGGTGAGAGCTCTCTGTACCTTCGGACGGAGTTCTTTCTTCATGAGAAATACGCAGGCCGCGCCAAGCGATGTCCCCGCGAAGGGTATCATGAGTCCAAGAAATATTTCTCCATTCATCTGCTCTCACCTCCGTTACTGCATCTACTATCAACAGCCATTCCTGAAAGCAACATGTACATTCAAATATATTTTACTCCAAAACATTCGATAATGCTACCCCAGCTTCCAGCTGACTGCCTTCCTTCTGCCGATGATGAAGTTCCTGTAGATGCCATCCTGCTCGATAAGCTCCTCGTGCTTACCCTTCTGAACTATCCTGCCCTTATCCACGACAAGTATCTGATCAGCATTTCGTACAGTCTTCAGTCTGTGAGCGATCATAATGATAGTCTTCTGTTTTGTAAGGTTTTCGATTGCTTCGGTAAGCTCCTTCTCATTCTCAGGATCGACATTCGCAGTTGCTTCGTCCAGGATGATTATCGGTGCATCCTTCATGATAGCACGCGCGATCGCAATTCTCTGCTTCTCACCACCCGAAAGAGTGGCTCCGCCTTCTCCAATTACCGTATCATATCCATCAGGCAAAGCTGTAATGAAATCGTGGCATGCAGCCTTCTTAGCCGCTGCAATGACCTCCTCCATAGATGCCTCCGGCCTGCCGAAACGGATATTATTTGCTATTGTATCTTCAAACAGGTAAACCCTCTGAAATACAAAACTGAAATTCTCCATAAGTGAATCAAAGCTGTAGTCCTTCACGTTTCTGCCGCCAAGTGTGACCTGTCCCTCCTGAACATCCCAGAAGCGGGCGATCAGCGAGGTGATAGTTGTCTTGCCACCACCGGACGGTCCAACGATTGCAGTTGTTGTATTTTCCTTAATGTCCACCGTTACGTCGTCGATGATCTTGCGGTTTTCGTACGCAAAGCCGACATGCTCCAGATGAATATCCCTGTTCTTCGGATGAATATCCTCGCCATTAGTATCCATCTGCTCTATATCAAGGATCTCATTCGCAAGATCCACGCCCTTGCCGATAATCTTCAGCAGTGCCGTGTAGGTTCCTGCTGCATCCAGTGACTCAAATATCATGAAGGAACAGAGCAGCATGACAATAGTATATTCCATATTCATCGTACCATCCATGTAAAAACGGATGGATGCGCCCGCGATCACAACTCCTATCAGCTTTGTGAAAAGGTTCTGGACGCCGACAGCCGGAATGGCTGCAACCTCTGCCGCAATATCCGCCTTCTTCTTTCGCTCGATAGCCTTCTGAACTCTGGACTGATTCTGGCTGACGATATTATAGTTTCTGATCTCGGCTATGCCCTGGATGTATTCCAGGATCACACCGACCATATCCCTGTCGGAAGCCAGCTTCTCATCAGCAACTCTGGCAACACTTCTGTTCGTCCACTGGTTGATCAGAAGGAAGATTCCGATTCCGGCCAGTGAAATAAGTCCTATCCTCACATCAAATACAAACATCATGAGTGCGATGACTATGGTTGTGATTCCACCCTGAAGCACCATCATGATAGCTCTTGTGGCAATATCTCCGGTCTGCTCCATCGTATTTGTTGTGACGGAGGTGATGTGTCCGAGACTTGTATCGTTGAAATATCCCATAGGAAGATATCTCAGATGCTCGCCTATCTCTATACGCTTCAGTGCGCAGGTATCGTAGCCGCCCTCTGTCTGAAGCATCATAGAGAAGCGGTTGATGAATGCCTTGCCGAGAGTGCTTATAAGCATGAAGCCTATGACCGTCAGTATTGCCGACGTATCGATCTTATCCTCCAGTACAGCTTTAATGGCAAAATATGCTGCCGGTATCTTCATCGCCGTAAACAGCGCTTCGATCACGCCGAGTGCTGCGGATTTATAGAATTTTCTTCTGTTCTTATCATTGCAGAAACCGAAGAACTTTTTGACCATCTTAAGCATTTACGGCCTCCCTTCCGGCTGCAGAGCCTGAAACAGGATCCATATCCGCATCCTTAGCAATGCTGTGAGCTTCCCACATCTTTTTATATAAAATACTGGTACGAAGCAGTTCCTCCTGAGTTCCGCAGGCTTCAACATTTCCGTTATTTATGACAAATATCTTATCAGCGTCAACGATAGTTGAAAGTCGGTGAGCGATGACGATAAGCGTCCTGCCCTGAACCAGCTTTGCAACGCTTGACTGAACAAGTGCCTCATTTTCCGGATCGGTGTAGGCGGTTGCTTCATCCAGGATGACAACCGGTGCATCCTTAAGCATAGCTCTTGCGATACATATCCTCTGTCTCTCACCACCGGACAGATGTCCGCCGGCTCCGCCGACCACTGTGTCATAGCCGTTCTCAAGTCCGAGGATAAACTCATGACAGCCTGTAGCCTTCGCCGCACGCTCAACCTCTTCGTCTGTAGCTCCCGATCTGCCGAGTCTTATATTTTCTCTTACCGTCATGTCGAACAGATAATTATCCTGCGCAACATACGCGATCTGACCCATATAATAGTCAAGCGGAAGTTCCTTTATATTCACGCCCCCATAAGTGATGGTTCCGGAATCCGTGTCCCAGAGCGAATCGATCAGCCTTGCGATGGTACTCTTGCCCGAACCGGACGGTCCAACGATCGCAGCCACCTCACCCTGGCGTATTTCCATATTTATTCCATGCAGGACCTCTTTATCCTTGTAGGTAAATCTTACGTCTGTCAGGCAGATATCTGAATTTGCCGGCTTCTTTGTAACTGTTGCCGGTCTCTCCATGTCCTTACGTTCAAGTATTTCCGTGACCTCGCCGAAGATAGTTCCCATCTTCAGAAGATCATCCGTGTAAGAAAAGGCAACCACAAGCGGTGTGATAAGACCTGCCGAAAGGATGATTCCCGTGATGAAGTTTTCCGGTGTGAGCGAACCGCCCTTTACAAGAAGCAGCCCTATCGGAAGCACACCAAGGAAGGTTGCCGGCAGGAATGCCATGGTTCCTGACTGCGGCCAGATACATCTTCTCATCCAATCGATAAATACATCCGCGCCCTCTCTCGCCGCATGTACAAACTTCTCGTAAGATGAGCCGGTCTTGCCGAATGCCTTGATGACCTCGATACCGTTGATGTATTCAACAGCTGTATCGTTCAGCTTTTTTGTTTTCTGAACAGATAGCTCGTAGCCACCCTTACTCTTGGCCATCATAACAGCCATGCAGATAAGTCCGAAAAACGCACCGACAAGATTGGCAAGTCCCAGTCTCCAGTCGATGGTCAGAAGATAGATGAACATTACCGCCGGCAACAGAAGATTCGCTGTGAACTCCGGCACGATATGTGCAAGTGTTGTTTCCATGGAATCAACTCGCTCAACAATGATATTTTTATAGCTTCCACTGTTATCGTCCAGCACCGAGCCGAGCGGTATCTTCGAGAGTTTTTCACAAAGCTGTTTTCTGATGCCGCCAAGAACCGTGAAGGTTGCGATGTGCGAAAGCGCAGTTGAAATCGAATGAAGAGTCATTCTGATAACCCAGAAGACACCCATCCATATCACCTGTTTCAGATAGTAATCCCAATCTCTGTTTCCACCCAGCAGTTCCTTAACTATATCCGCTATAATGAGATAAGGAACGAAGGACGCTGCCACCCCCAGCATGGCAAGTATTACACTACCCGTGAAATAACTTCTTTTCCTCCCCGCAAACTCAAGAACCCATGATAAAAGTCCTCTTTTTTTCATATCATGCCTCCAAAATAAACGGTTCTATTTCTTTACGTTAAACGCATCCATCTGAGGATATACTGCTGATGCCCCAAGTTCCTCCTCGATTCTGAGCAGCTGGTTGTATTTAGCAACACGCTCCGAACGGCTTGGTGCTCCTGTCTTGATCTGACATGTATTAAGAGCTACAGCAAGATCAGCGATAGTTGTATCTGCAGTCTCTCCTGAACGATGTGATGAAATCGCTGTATAGCCTGCCTTGTGAGCCATCTTGATAGCCTCAAGTGTTTCTGAAACGGATCCAATCTGATTAAGCTTGATGAGTATTGAATTTGCAGCGCCAAGACTGATGCCCTTGGAAAGTCTCTCTGTATTTGTAACGAAAAGGTCGTCGCCGACAAGCTGAACCTTGTTGCCGATCCTCTCTGTCATTCTCTGCCAGCCTTCCCAATCCTCTTCATCAAGACCATCCTCTATGGAAATGATAGGATATTTGTCGACAAGAGCCTCCCAGTGTGCTATGAGCTCGTCTGAGGTAAACTCCTTACCTGACTTAGGCTGCTTGTAGAAGCCCTTACCCTTCTCACTCTTCCACTCTGATGAAGCAGCATCCATAGCGATCATAAAGTCCTTGCCCGGCTCAAAGCCTGCCGCCTTGATTGCCTCAAGGATCTTCTCGATAGCCTCCTCATCACTCTTTAGCTGATTTGGTGCAAAGCCACCCTCATCACCGACTGCCGTAACGTCGCCCATTTCCTTGATCAGGCTTCTAAGCTTGTGGAATACTTCTGCACACCATCTGAGAGCCTCCTTGAAAGAAGGTGCTCCCACAGGCATGATCATAAACTCCTGTGTATCAACAGCGCTGTCAGCGTGAGCGCCGCCGTTGAGGATGTTCATCATAGGAACCGGAAGCTTATTACCCTGTACTCCGCCAAGGAATCTGTAAAGCGGAATATCCAGGGCGATTGAAGCCGCACGAGCTGCTGCAATAGAAACAGCAAGTATCGCATTTGCGCCAAGATTTGATTTATCCTTTGTGCCGTCAGCCTTGATCATTGCAGCATCTACAGCATATGTATCTGATGCATCAAGTCCGACAAGAACATTATTGATAGTTGTATTTATATTTTCGACAGCCTTCTGAACGCCCTTGCCCAGATAACGACTCTTGTCGCCATCGCGGAGCTCCAGAGCCTCAAACTCACCTGTTGAAGCACCGCTTGGAGCAGTTCCTCTTCCAACCGTTCCGTCAATAAGATAAACCTCTGCCTCAACTGTTGGATTACCTCTCGAATCAAGGATCTCTCTGCCGACTACTTTTTCAATCTCAAGAAACATATTCGTTTTCCTCCTATAACTTGTTGATTTATAAATAACGGATGAGTAAATAAGCGCTAAGCCATATTGAAAAAAACAAGGAAGATTATATGATCTATACTATTTACTCATCCATTATCATACGTTGTTAAATACTGCTATGGCCGTATTAAGCCAGTGACCTGCCCAGATCTGCGCACTTTTCAATTGCCTCTGCATCAGGTGTGTAATTAGCCATAACACCATCCATAACAAGATATGCTCCGGCGGCCACAGCTCTGTCCTGCCAGTCTCTCATCCACTGACCGTCTCCCCAGCCGTATGAACCGAAAAGTCCAATCTTCTTATCCTTAAGAGAACCCTCGAGCTCCGTAAACATAGGCTCAAACTCCTCTTCCTCAAGCACCTCAGCTCCCATAGCCGGGCATCCGAATGCTACCGCATCGTATTCTGCAAGCTTCGAAGATGAAAACTCGCCTGGAGCAAGATAGGTAACCTCTGCTCCGCCAGCTGCTGCCGCATCTCCTACTGCCTGCGCCATGGCTGCTGTATTTCCTGTCGCACTCCAATAAACTACTGCTACTTTACTCATATATGTATCCTTTCCAGAGCTATAGCTCTAACTTTTTATTTATGAACAGCCTGTCGGCCGCCTTAATACCTGCAAGTGTCGGAGCGCAGAATTCAATGATCATCCTTTCTGACATGGTATTATTTCACCCTCTCCCGGTTAGCTGTGCCTAACCCATATCTTTAAAAAAGGAGTGCCGTATCATCAGCGGCACTCCCCTTCCGCAGTTAGTTATGTCTAACCGCATTTAATATACAACCAATTTATCGCTTAGTCAAGCATATTTTAATCCATGCTGCTATTCTCTATTCTTTAATACCTCCGCCGGTACTATCTTCCTTATCTTTCCGGTCAGTACGCTGCTGATCATAAGATAAATAAGCATAGCACCCGCTAAAACTATTGCATATAGGTACCACGGAAAGCTGAGATCCATTCCCATAGCTGTATTCGCGATGAAATACGGATATATAGAATCAGCGATCATTTTCACGATTGGAATGATGATACAGCTTCCGAGAAGGACAGCGTAGAAGTTACCGTCCAGATACACCCTTCTTATCTCCCTCAGCCGGTATCCGAATATCTTGACAAGCGAGATTCCGTAAGCCGCGCGATCGATCATGACGTTCAGCATCAGAAACATAACTGCAATAAATATCAGGATAGAGATGGCAAGAAGTATTACTATAAGCGACATCATCTGATCCACAAAGATACCTGCTGAGTTCTCTATATCCTCACCGGTTGTAACAGAATAGATGCGGCTTTCTTCAATATCAAGGTCCTCGTCAGCCAGCAGCATATTGTAATAGCCTTCCGGCTCCCCGAAGAACTTCCTCATCTCATCAATATCCATATAAACTGTAAGTCCGATCGAATAATCAACTATGTCCGAAACCGTAAATGCATACTCTCTGTCTGCCGAAGAATCCTCCATCACCATGGTGTCCCCCACGGACAGCCCGTATTTCTGGGCGGTGGATCTGGCAATAACGAGTTCCTTCTGATTACCACTGGTTTTATACGGAAAATATTTATTATCCTTATCGATGCCGATAACGCTGACATCCAGCGAATATTCCAGATAATTCACTGAAAGGTTACGGATAAAACAGGCCTCTGCATTGTCCGGGACCTTCTCCATAGGATATTTCAAAACGTACATATTTTTGTAATTGATATCATCTATATTCTGCTTCTTAACGTTGCTGCATAATACATAGCAGTTCAGGCCGATCATAAAAATGAGAAGAGCCACTGCCATTCCGATCACAACTGTTATAACGCTTCTTTTCTCTCTTGAAAGCTGGCGGAATGTAAACTGTCTGAGGAAGCTGCCTTCACTCCTTCTACCTTCCTTTTTAGCCACAAGCCCATCCTGCTCGTTCCTGATCAGTGAAAGCGGTGTTCTTGAAAGCTTCTTTCTGATCACCAGAAGATTCACAAATATTGCTATCACCGGCGGCATCACTATGCAGTAGATTATGATATACAGCGGATAAACTCTGTCCATCTTCGGGATACTATAGTAGAGATAGCTGTCCTGCATCTGGAAATCCACGCCCAGCGGACTGAAGCCCAGAACCATACCCACAAGCCCTGCCACAAAGGTAACTATCGTCGGAAGCAGAATGTAGTGAGCCGTTATCGCTCCCTTACTCACTCCCATAGCATATAAGGTTCCGATCACACTGCTTTCCTCGTTGATCTGGTGAATGATAAAAACCGAAATAACATAGGCGAAAAGCATGACCAGTATCGCTCCTGCTACAAGACTCACCAGGCGCTTCAGAATAACATCACTTGCCGCATCACTGGCGATCCTCGGATTATCCTTATTTTCGCTGAAGGTCTCCAGATAATCTGTTTCTTTGCTGATTGAATTCTTCAGTTCTCCGGCATCTTTGCCATCCTTCAGGCGATAAGCATAGGTGTATGTCTCGCTGCTTCCTGCGCCGCTGCTGAATATTTCATCGTAAGCCGCGTCTGTTACAACGCCTATTCCAAATCTCTCAGGATCAGCCGTCATATCCGCAAACTGCTTCAACGGCAGATTGTAATCCGGAATACAGCCAAGCCCTGAAATACGATACTCCCTACCCCCAAGGTGAATACTATCACCCACACTCAGATTATTTCGATCTGCGTAGAGATTCATTATTACGATCTCACTATCATCTGCCGGAAGACTTCCCTTATCAAGCTTCAGCAGATTGAGCGAGCTTCTGTTTTTAAATACTCTGATTACAGCATCCTCATCATTTCTCTTCACCCTGACATCAATACTAAAGATTGGCTCTATCGTTCCGTACTCCTGCTCCAATCTATCCAACGAAGCATCGGAAAGCGGAACAAATGTGGTGAACTGTCCATCCTGAAGCTTACACTCTTCATTGTATCTGTCACTTCCTTCTATGGTCCTCTCTGCCATTCCTGCAACACTGACCACAAGATACATACCAAGAGTTATCATCAGGAACAGCGCCAGATATCTACCAAAATGAGCCTTGAATTCTCTTAATACTCTATGACTTAATCCGTTCATATTCTGTCCTTTCTCTAATTTCCAATACTACTGCAAGTATTCCTTACAGATCCTCCAGCTCTGCTGCAGGAACCCTCTTTTCGTTCATGTAGGATTCACGTATCAAACCATCCTTCATCCTGACAACCTGATGTACCATATTTTTTATCGAATTATTATGTGTAACGATGAGCATCGTTGTTCCATACATTGCATTGATCTTCTCCAGCAGGACCAGAATATCCCTGGAGGTATTTGAATCCAGAGCGCCGGTCGGTTCATCGCACAGGAGGAGCTTCGGATTCTTTATCAAAGCCCTTGCAATAGCGCATCTTTGCTGCTGTCCGCCTGAGAGCTGGGATGGAAACTTGTTCTGGTGTTCGGTGAGACCCAGAGTATCAAGCAGCTCATTCATATCCAGCGGCTTCTCCGCAAGGTATTCACAAACTCTGATATTTTCCCTGACAGTAAGATTCGGTACCAGATTGTAAAACTGGAAGATGAATCCCAGTGCATCCCTGCGGTATTCCGAAAGCTCCCTGCTTTTTAATCCTACTATCTCTTTTCCATCAATCCTGATCGAACCGCTGTCAACTACATCCAAACCACCTATACAATTCAGCATAGTGGACTTTCCGGAACCACTGGTTCCCTGGATCACACACATGACACCTTTTTCTACGGAAAGATCCAGCCCTTTCAATACCTGAACATAGCTTCCGTTCTCGCCATAGCTTTTCTTGATTCCCTTTAACTCAACATACATAATCTATCCTTTCTGATCTGCGTTGCAGACCTCAATACTTTTTTCGTAGTGCCGAAGCATTACAACTATACGTTTTGTAATATGAGCTACCACTCACATTTTGGATATTAGCACTGAGCTTTTGTTTTGTCAATGAAAATATGAGCAATTATTCATATTTTGTTTACTATTTGATTTTTGTGTGCTACAATAGCTACATAAATATCGATTATTCAGGTGTATTTTGAAGTGAGGAAGTAATATGGGAGAAAAGGAAATACGTGTGCCAAAACAGCAGCGTAGTATAGAAAAAAAGCAGCGTATCAAAGCTGCCGCGATGAAGCTGATGTCCGAGAACGGCTATCATGCCACAAGTTCAAATGAGATTGCGAAGGAGGCTGGAGTATCCATCGGCACCTTTTATTCGTATTTCAGTGATAAAAAAGCTCTGTACATCGAGCTGGTTGCCGATATTTATAACATCGTGCTTGAACCCATCGATATGACCTCGCTCCCTGCTGACATGTCCATAGAGGACACCGTACGTATGTACATAACCTATATCTTTAAGGGACATGAATATGAAACTGCCTTCCAGCGTGAGATCGCCTCACTTTCCGAGCAGTCCGACGAACTGCGTGCCGTGGAAATGAGCTTCAAAAAGGATCTGTTCAAAAACTTTGAGGGACTGCTTTTATCTTACAAGGATCTTGTCAAGGTAAAGGATCTTAAAACTGCTTCATACATCCTTCTTACCACAGTGGAGGCAGTCTGCCATGACACCATGTTTCATAATGGCGGCAAACAAAAAAAGGCTGTCATTGATGAACTGACAGCCCTTATTGTGAATTATTTATTTATACCTTCCTAGATCATGTTTATTTCAAAAGCTTCGTCGTGGAGTTAAGCCCCAGAACGACAGTCGAACCATTGTGCAGCAGCGCAGATGTCGCCGGCGGAAGTATACCTGCCACCCCAAGTGCAATAAGGCCTGTATTAAAGCCAACGATGGTTCTGTAGTTGGATCGTATCCTTTTCATCAATAGATCGCTGAGCCGTTTTAAGGTCACGATCGACTCAAGGTCACTTGAGCCAATGGTGATATCTGCAATCTGACGCGCTATCTCGGCACCTTCACTTATCGCTATTCCCACATCTGCAGCAGAAAGAGCCGGTGAATCATTTATACCGTCACCAACCATGATAACCTTCGAGCCATCCTTCTTCACCTGTTCCACGAAACCGGCCTTATCCTCCGGAAGAACCTCTGCATAGAATTCGGTGATTCCAAGTTTCTGGGCTATCCTGCGGGCAGTTCGTTCACTGTCTCCGGTCATCATTACGATCCTGGAGATTCCTGTATCACGGATATCCTGAAGTATTTCAGCAGCATTCTCACGGATCGGATCATCGATCAGAATGACCGCCGCCAGCTCTCCGTTCTTCGCATAATACAGCAGTGAATACTCGTCAGGGAGTGCTTCAAACTCTGCTTCCTTCCCCTCCGGAATACGGACGCCTTCGTCCTCAAATATAAAGTGATAGCTTCCTATCATCGCTTTCATGCCATCGATAGTCGACGATATCCCATGCGCAACAATATATTCAACCTTGGTGTGCATCTCATCATGCACAAGTCCTTTTTCTTCAGCCGCCTTAACAACCGCATTTGCAATCGAATGCGGGAAATGTTCCTCAAGACAGGCAGCCTCGCGGAGCAGTTCATCCGGTGACTCTCCATTAAAGGAAATCACATCCTTTACGGTAGGCTGAGCCTTGGTCAGAGTGCCCGTTTTGTCAAATACGATCACATCCGCCTCTGATACAGCCTCCATGAATTTGCCGCCCTTTACGGTAATGCTATGGTTTCCGGCCTCACGAATAGCCGAAAGAACCGAAAGAGGCATCGAAAGCTTCAAGGCGCAGGAATAATCCACCATCAAGACAGAAACAGCCTTGGTGATATTTCTTGTGAAAAGTCCGGTAAGGGCTGCCCCCGCAAATGTATACGGAACCAGTGCATCAGCAAGATGCTCGGCCTTACTCTCAACTGCAGACTTCAGCTTCTCCAACTCCTCGATCATTTTCACGATCTTATCAAACCTGCCGCTGCCGCTCTTTGCATTAACCTTCAGAGTGATCTCACCCTCTTCTACTACCGTACCCGCAAATACACAGGTGCCTTCCGTTTTCTGAACAGGGATGGCCTCTCCGGTCATAGAAGCCTGATTCACCATCGCCTCACCGCTTGTAACCGTACCATCAAACGGTATGATATTTCCTACACGGACTACGATACGATCACCAACACATATACTTTCAGAATCCACCAGCAGCTCAGTTTCATCCGTGACCTTCCATACCTGCCTTATATTTAAGGACATCTGTTTTGCCAGATCATCGACGCACTGCTTATGTGTCCATTCCTCCAGAGTATCTCCGATACCAAGAAGGAACATGACTGAAGAAGCTGTTTTGTGATCCTTTGTCAGCAGCGAAGCTGTGATAGCTGTGGCATCAAGAAGCTCCACCTTAAGCTTCTTCTCCGGAATAGTCCTGAGTCCTCTCCTGATATAGGAAAGCGCCTTCATTCCTGTCCAGCACGCCCTTATCGGAGCAGGCATAAACATCTTATTTCCGTAATGAAGGATCGTTGTCGTAACGATCTTCTCATAGTATTTTGCATTCAGCTCTCTGCCAGATGCTTCAAAATAGCTCTCCGGCACATCTACACGCTTCGGCGAGTAACACTTTATTCTCTCCAGTATACTATTGCGGTCGCACGTATACCGGATGACTGCATCTGCAGTACGCTCATATACTACAGCCTTCGTTACACCCGGCGTATTTTCAAGATAATACTGCAGTGTGTCCGCCTCTTTAAAACTTAATCTTTTTTCAGAAAAGCGAAGACGCATCCTTCCTGCGATCTCATGTTTTATGATTACCTTCATCTGTTTTCTCCGATCATAAAAAATGAACCACTCGTCTATTCCGTTATCGCTTCAGCGCCCATGGCTGTTTCTTCGACATCTTCTGCCTCGGCATCATCATCAAGAATAATAGTTTCCCCTGATGCCTTCTCATAACGCGCTTCATTGATAGCTTTCGCCTCTGCATAAATGTCTGCGCAGTTTTCCTGCAAAACCGCAACCTGATCGATTGCAGCATCCTTCACGCGAAGCACTGCTGCTGTACAGTGTGTGTAAACCTTCTTTGCATCCCGGCTTGAAAGAATCCTTATTCCTGCCGATCCAAATAAAGTTCCGCCTAAAAATAATCCGATTTTACCCCAACTCATAGTTTGTTCCTCCTAATAATAGTAAGTTTTTTCTAACCATGAATGATAGCACTCTTAAGCTTCGCTTTCAAGATGTTTTTAATACAAAAATACCCTCCTTACCGATCATCCGGAAAGGAGGGTATAAACCTTATATTTATTATTAGTATTTTCAAGCGGGAGCAGATTATTCAAACGGTACTACTGCACCATCATAAGTCTCATTGATGTAATCCTTGATCTCCTGTGACTGGAGTGCCTTTACAAGTGCCTGGATTGCTTCATCTTCCTCATGTCCTGCCTTAACGGCGATGATGTTTACGTAGGTCTTAGCTGCTTCTGAATCGCTCTTCTCGTAAGCTATTGAATCCTTACCAACTGAAAGTCCTGCTTCAAGAGCGTAGTTACCATTGAGAACTACGAATTCAACTTCACTTCTAACTCTTGCAACCTGAGCTGCTTCAAGCTCCTGAATCTTGATGTCGTATGGGTTATCAACAATGTCATGTACTGTAGCTGTAAGTCCTGCACCCTCTTTAAGAGTAATGATACCATTGTCCTGAAGAAGAAGGAGCGCTCTTGCTTCATTTGTTGTATCATTTGGAACTGCGATCGTGTCGCCCTTTGCGATATCTGCAAGGTCCTTCTTCTTGCCAGGGTAGATTCCGAACGGCTCATAGTGGATGCCGCCTGCATTTGCAAGATGTGTGCCCTGCTCTTCGTTGAATGACTCAAGGTATGGTACATGTACTGCATAGTTTGCATCGATCTCGCCTGACTCAACAACTGTCATTGGAAGTACATAATCTTCAAATATCTTGATCTCAAGGTCGTAGCCCTGCTCCTTAAGGATCGGCTTAACTTTCTCGAGTATTTCTGCATGAGGTGTAGGTGATGCGGCTACCGTGATCTTTGTAACCTTTGATCCGCTTGCGTCTGCTTTCTTATTTTCCTTCTTGCCGCAGCCTGTTGTAAATGCTGCTACAACCAATACACTTGATAATAATAATGCCTTTAATCTCTTCTTCATAATAATTTCCTTCTTTCTTGTCTTTATATTTTTGTTATTATTTTTTATGATTCAGCTTATTTGCTGTTATCGTTCCTGCGTTCTGGATGATCTGGAATATGACGACTATCAGTATTACCGCCGCTACCAGAATATCCGTCTGCCATCTGTAATATCCGTATCTTACGGCGATATCTCCAAGTCCACCGCCGCCGACCGTTCCTGCCATAGCAGAATAGCCGAGGATAGTTCCTGTGGCGATCGTCGCCCCCAGGATAAGTGATGTTCTGGCCTCCACCAGAAGCACCTTGAAAATGATATGGAAGTCTGAAGCTCCCATGGATCTTGCCGCCTCTATGACTCCGGAATCAACTTCCTTAAGAGAAGATTCAACCAGTCTTGCTATGTACGGCGCCGCCGTTGCGACCAGTGGAATGATCGTTGCGGAAGCACCATAGCTTTGTCCGACTATAAGTCGCGTTACCGGTATCATAATGATGAGAAGGATCAGAAATGGAATGCTTCTTATGATATTTGCTATCAGGTCAAATATCCTGTAAATAAATGCGTTTGGCTTAAGTCCGTTTTTATCGGTTACTGCAAGCACAACTCCCATCGGAAGGCCGATCGCATATCCAAGGGCTGCGGATCCCATGGTCATATATAAGGTGTCCTTAACACCCTGCACCAGCATTTCATTTACCTGCGGATCAAACATCCTTCATCACCTCCTTCACCCCACCAGTTCTTCCCGGTCGGAATCTTTTTCTTTCTTCTTTCTAAATAAGCTTATACCAAACTTTTTCTTACCGGCGCCTGCTCTTAAAGCATCTCTGCTTTTCTTCAGATCGACAGCACCGTCCTTATCGTGATCGTAGGTGGTATCTTCAATATATTCATCACCGAAAATAAGCTTTCTTGCTGCCTCTGATCTCGGATCAGTAAATATATCCTCGACGCTTCCCTTCTCTACCAGGCTTCCGTCTTCGATGATCGCCACCTTGTTACATATTGCTTTGATAACGCTCATCTGATGAGTGATTATCACTATCGTGATACCGTATCTCTCATTTATCTCTCTCAGAAGTGTGAGTATCGATCTTGTCGTTCTCGGATCCAGTGCACTGGTTGCTTCGTCACAAATAAGTATTTCCGGGTCCGATGCAAGCGCTCTTGCTATCGCAACTCTCTGCTTCTGACCACCCGAAAGCTCTGCCGGATAGGCCTTCGCCTTATCCTTAAGTCCGACTGTTTCGAGGAGCTCGTAAGCCTTCGCTTCAGCCTCTTTCCTTTTCACTCTCCTGAGTCTCAAAGGAAAACAGACATTTTTCAAAACGTTCTTCTGCATCAGGAGGTTGAAGTTCTGGAAGATCATTGAAATATTTCTTCTCTCTTCCCGAAGCTCTTTCTTGGAAAGGTTACGAAGTTTTTTGCCGCCTACGATGACGTCCCCGTCCGTAGGTCTTTCAAGGTAGTTTAAACATCGTACCAGTGTACTTTTTCCGGCTCCGGACATTCCGATGATCCCGTAAATATCTGATTGTTCTATAGAAAGGTTAATATCCTTCAGAGCCTGTACTGAACCAACTCCGGTCTCAAAAGTCTTACTAACATTCTTAAGTTCAATGAGTGCCATCTTTCATCCTCTCAGTCGTTTTATTTTTGTGTGTCGTTTGGTATGTGGGAATGATAGCACCCATATCAGTTCTTGTAAAATCGTAAAAAGCTCTCGTCCGCTATAGCCTGTAACTATAACGAACGAGAGCTTTATTTGTTTCAATTATGTATTTTTATGCGACCATAACGGCCTTATCTAGGACCAAGTCCGAATAAACTGTTCCGAAGCCTTTATCAAGAGGAACGATGTTGATCGCACTGTCGACATCCTCAAGTCCTATGCTTGCAGAAGATATATCTGCCATTCCTGAGATATCAACCATGATGTCCTTATCAAATCTTCTTGAAAGATCACTCATGTTGCAGCTGAGATCATAAAGCGTCTCGGCATCAGGAGTGTATTTAAGTGAGATGATATCGAAAGGCTTTCCGCCGGAAACCTGAAAACGGTTGTACCACTTCTTAGCCTTCTCGTTATCTGTACTGTCCTTTGTTGCAAGGATGACCTTAGCTTCAGGGCTTGCTGCCTTAGCAGCGTTGATACATGCATTGAGCATTCTTGTCTGCTCCTCAAAACTTAAGGTCAGACCGATCTCACTGTACACATCTACCTCAATCTCTACGAAATCCGGTGCAGCGCCTACGCCTGCCATCTTTGTGAAAAGCTTATGTATATTCTCAAAGCCGGCTCTTTCAGCCTTTCTGACAAACATTCTGTTGTCAGTACCTACCTCAGCCATCACTCCCTGATAGAGAGCTGCAAGTCCAAGACTTACGCACCACTTAACGCCAAGTGAATGAACATCACTTCCCGCAGCTACGATTGCATCGGCTCTGTCATAAATACCATCCGATATCTCAACCTTGGTGAATATTGTATCGGTTCCTTTTGTCTTCAAAACATTGATCTTATCTTTTGTAAGCACGTCGCTTACACTTACCATTCTACAAAGTCCGCTCATAATTTACCCTCTTTTATTCTAAAAACCGTTTACACTCCTACACCTATACTATAAGAGTATTTTAAATAGAGAAATAAATCAATTCGCAAAACTCACGAAAATACGTGCTTCATTTGTTAGTAAACACTAGTTTTGTGTTTACTAAACACCAGAATATCTTATATTTCGGCGAATCTGTGGCAAAGATCAACGTAATCACTGATGAAACTCTCGGCCTCCCTGTTCAGGAAATCTACATCATCGCCCTTCGCGGCAAACTCATGCTCTCTGGCCCTGTCGCTGAAGGCCTGCATACCGATGGTTGCCATCGAACCCTTGATGGTGTGGGCGTCTATCGCATACGACTTCAGATCCTGTTTCTCAAGGCATCTTCTCATACGCTCAGCGCGTCCTTCTCCTTCACCGGCTACGTCGCCAAGTATCTCCAGAAGAAGCTCCTCTTCGCCGCCGCAATATTTGAGTGCAGCATCGTAATCGAACCCTTCAAATACCGAAAGCCTGCTCTTTAAGGATTCCGTGGTGTGGTTTCCGGCAGCGTTCTCTGTGTCGGCCGTGCCAGACAAACTATCAGCATTTACACTGCTATTTGTGTCACTTGTTTTAGATACGTCCGCCGCCTCCAACACCTTATTAGCAGGAAGCATCTTCTTCACGGTCTCCTCAAGGAGCCTTGAATCAATTGGCTTCGTAAGATAATCATCAAAACCTGCTTCCATATACATCTGCCTGCTTCCGGCCACTGCATTCGCCGTAAGAACAACTGCTTTTGTATCTTTATTGAGCGATGCCTCATCCGTCTTAATAATGTGAAGAGCCTCTATTCCGTCAGGGCTTGGCATCATATGATCCATAAGGATAAGGTCGTATTTGTTTTCCTTACAAAGCTTTATGGCCTGGCTGCCGCTCTTGCAAAGGTCAGGCACTATGCCATTCTTCTTCAGGAACAGCTTAACTATCGTAAGGTTTGACTGATTATCATCAACCGCAAGGATTCTCGCATCCGGAGCAGTGAAGCCGGCCTCTGCCTTGGTGGTCTCCTGCTCTATTCTGTGCTCCATGAAATCACTTCTGAGCGGCTGCTTGTCATTATATTTTACAGGGAGCGTTATGCAGAACTCAGACCCGGCGCCGTATTCGCTTTCGACGTCGATCTCTCCCTGCATGGAATCAACTATATTTTTTACTATGGCGAGTCCAAGGCCTGTGCCTTCGATGTTAGCGTTGGACTTGGTGTCTGCCCTCGAGAACGCTTCAAAGAGATGCTCCTGATCCTCCTTACGGATGCCCTTTCCGGTATCCTTGACTATCAGGCTGAGCAGGTATCCGTCATTGGTATAGCTTCCGCCAACCTTAAGTGTGACCGAACCCTTCTCGGTGTATTTGACAGCGTTGTTCATTATATTTACAAGTATCTGCCTGATCCTGAACTCATCGCTGCAGAGTGCGTTCGGAACCTCGTCGGTTATCTCTGCACTAAGCTCAAGGCTCTTCTCCTCGGCTCTTTCCTGCACAAGCGAGATGACATCATATAACATATCCGACATAAGGAAATCGTTTTCCTTGATCTCCAGCTTGCCGGCCTCGATCTTTGAGAAATCAAGCACGTCGTTTACAAGCATGAGGAGCATCTTGCCCGAAGTCTGGATGTTTCTTGAATACTCTTCAATTGCCTTATCGCTATTCTCGCGGAGTATCATCTCATTCATTCCGAGTATCGCATTAATAGGCGTTCTGATCTCATGCGACATGCTCGCCAGGAACCTGGTTTTCGCCTCGGAGATGTCGATGGCACGCTGCTTCTCAAGGTTGATCTTTCTCAGATCGTTAACCTGCTGAATAACGATAAAGGTCAACAGGAATCCAAGGCCAAATACCATAGGCACCGTCTGACTCTTATTTCCAACGTTGAAAATGATGGACATCAGCGCTATCAGGCATCCTACAAAGAAGCCAAGGAAGCCGATGAAGGTGTAACGGTATGTGGATGTATTTTTCTTCACATGATCGACCACCAGGATCACGATGCCGGCTGCCGCAAGAACGACAAGTGTATCGTTCGCCAGGCCGCGCATCTTATAGAATGGTATCGCACCTGTGTAATGAAGTATCGGCCAGACCGTAGCATTCAGAATGGCTATGATCATCAGAGCTGACATACTCTTGGTGTACCGGCCGCGCTGTACAGTAAACAGATAGATACCGAGAGCAAGCGGCATCATCATGCAGAAGAAGAAATTAATGACACCACTCACGTGATTAACGCCGATGATCAGCGGAAGCAGATATGAATCCGAGATAAGCCACGCCGCAATAAGGAAGATGCCGAGGGCGCCGTAGGTCATATCGATGCTCTGCTTGTATAAAACCCTGAGAACTATGCTGACTATAAAGGCGACCAGGGCAAATATCATTATGATAAACGACAGAATGAAGGACGAGCCAGAGCGCCTCAGTATATGACCCAGCGCTCCGAAGCGCGTGCTAATGAAGACCTCCGAAAACTCCTTGTCGATCTTCTGGACAGCCCGTCTCTCAATCACGATCTCTGCGCCCGAATCAGCTGCCTTTAACGGAACTGACATGATAAACCTTTTCATCGAACCGCCCGGAACATTTACATCCCTTTTCTCGACGAAATCCTTCCTGAGCTCGCCGTTTATATATACCGCAACATCATTACGGGTTTCAAAATACAGGTATTCGTTGTCCTGAAGCCCTTCCGGAAGTACCGCTCTGACCGTCTGGTCGCCGCCTTCGCCGTAGGAAATATCCCAGTCCTTTACATATTGGATTGATATGCCCTCCAGTACATCTCCTTTATCTATCAAGCCGTAAAAAATCAAAACAAAGATATTAAAAGCAAGCAGGAGATACAGAAGCACCTTTCCCGTCATGATACAGCATTTTAACAGTCCTTGTTTGTTATCATCCTTCATACAAAACCTCTCAAATAACCATAATATATCGTGACATCCTGCCCGGCAGCCAAAGATAGCTAAAGTCCGCGCAGACTGTCATATTATATTATATACGTATATGAGACGCTTGTCAGCACTTTAGTTTCTTTAAACTTCAAACTAAACCTCAGTCTTAACTCCAGATTTAGCTTCTCAGTCTGTATATTCAGTGTGATTCTTTCCGCTGTTTTTACCTTTGTACAGGCGCTTGTCGGCTCTGCTTATAACAGAGTCTACATCATCGCTCCTGCCACCCTCACAGACTCCGAAGGTCATGGTCACGAAGAACTCTCTGTTGCCGCATGTAAACTTATGGGACGCAACGGATCTGATTATCTTATCAGCCACCTCAGCGCCGTCCATCAACTCTGATGCCGGTATTGCAAATAAGAATTCTTCGCCTCCCCACCTTGCGACTTCACTGTTCGCCGGCAGTGAACCTTTTATTATTTCCGCGATAGTTGATAGAACTATATCACCAAAATCATGCCCATAGCTATCATTGACTCTCTTAAAATCATCGATGTCGCCAATGCCGATAACGTATTTATCCTTATCCTCCCGACAGGCAGCGTGTATCTCATCAAGCGCTTTATTCATGGCGCGCCTGTTGGAAAGCTTTGTGAGCGGATCTACGCTGGCCAGAAGTCTAAGCTGCTCATTCTGCACTCTGAGCTTACTCTCCGTATACTTATTTGTGTGATAATAAATAGTCGTGACAAATACAAGAACGAAGAATCCTATTACTATATTTATCACGTAAAGTGTAACTGATACAGATTTCGAATCAGTATCATAGAATGCCCGGTCGGATTCGTTGAAATAGCTTCTCAAAAAGCCGTAGAGAATTAAGGAAACTGCCATGATCACAAAAGGAAACGTCTTATTCTTACCAGGCATAAGAAATACCAAAGGGATTATCATCAGAAGGAACATAAGAAAATCCGGTTTGCTGCCAACAAACAAGGTTGCAACTGATGCATGTATGATAATCTCTATAACCGATGCATATACGATAATGATCCTCTCTTTTAATCTAGGCACCAAAAACAGACCTGCAAGATAAAACAGCACGCTGAAAATATTGAATATCGCCATACCCCTTATACCATTCATAGCAAATAGGATCAAATAAAGGACATGCGCAGCCAGACATGCTGTCTGTCCGACAATATAGGCGTAGAATTCAAATCTTTTTGAAGTTATACCCTCAATCTTCTCTATAAAAAGCAGATCATTTTTGTATTGAGTTTCATCATACATACACAGCCCCTCCATAATGAAGCCTTTGCAGGAAGCCCAAAAACAACAGATGTATACGAATATTTTATCATATTCATTAGAATCATCGCAATATAATACTGGTACGAATTAGCTTAGCAGAATAAGCCAAAAAGAAATATCTTTATCAAATTCTTAATCTAACGAATCTTCACTTACAGGGAAGGTGAAATACGTTTCCGGATATGGCTCATCCTCAAGGGTGAAATGCCACCATTCCTCTTCAAGAGGTCTGAAGCCGTGCGCCATCATTGCCTCCCTGAGTATCATCCGGTTAGCGTACTGTTCTTCCGTAATGCCGGTGTAATCCGGATGAGAAAGCTCTCCGAAATAATCGAAAGTTCCGCCCATATCAACCTCCTTCTCTGTCTTCATGTCGAAGAGCGTAAGGTCGACGGTGCTGCCTCTGCTGTGTCCGGAATGTGCATTGATATATCCCTGTTCAAAGAGAACCGACTTATCGAGCTCAGGATAGAAGTATTCCTTCATCCTTGTATCATCTGTATCCTCAGCCCATTCAACAAAGTTTGTCACTGCCATCTGAGGTCTGTATGCATCATATATTTTTAGTCTGTAGCCCTTCTCTTTCAGATCATCACTTACGGCTCGCAGAGCTTCTGCTGCTTCTTTCGTAAGGATGGCCACAGGTTCCTCATAACCGTCTATTCTGTCGCCGACAAAGTTGTAAGTCGAATAATATCTTATCTCAAGTATTGCATCCGGAACCGCCTCAGACAGAAGTACAAAGTCAGAGGAATCATTTGACAGTGTATATCCATCATCGGAAACTGTGATCTCCGGATCCTGATTCTTCTCAACCTTTTCGATGTCCTCCGACTGATCTATGGTCAGGTCGAAATCAGCAAACATCTCACTGTCAGGAAGCTTGACCTTGAATCCTTCCGTATAATCCCAGCTAAGCTCAGCATCAGCTATATCAAGTCCAAGGATATGCCCTCCTTTGGTCTTATCCTTAGATACGAAATGGAGGTGCCAGCCGGTTGCATTAAGCGACGACATGTACGGCGGACAATACAGCCCGACAACCGTTCCCTCTATATTTTCGTAATCGAAAAAGGTCTGATCGGTTTCAAGCACCTCGGCAAGCGGTTTATACGGTTCAGACTGTGCCAGTTCACTTCTGACATTC
>JAEEGF011739540.1_pt1 | contig 21496 bp, 20 predicted proteins | sample 9134171 | NCBI WGS metagenome assembly JAEEGF01 (sample SAMN16246542, study PRJNA631951) | gut metagenome | biome: gut microbiome; feature: rumen; material: AP-attached | host: Bos | place: Iran: Karaj | collected 2018-10 | reverse complement strand
GTCCTCGGTAGGCACATGTATCTGCAAGAAAGCAATATCGATATTGCTCAGATAATCATTATAGCCCTTTGGAGGATCGCTGATGAAAAGTTTGCATTCCGGGTTGTTGTGTTCCAACCAATCTTTGAGGGCTCCGCCTACGAAGCCGCATCCGATAATTCCAACGTTAATCATTGTTTAACTATTTTTTTATTATTATTTCAATCATTTGTAACATCAAACATTTATGGTAAACCGTTCTTTCATCCTTACAAATCAAACTACCGTTTTTCCATATAATCCCTAACCGCCATATAATTCATCTTCAAGGAAAGAGAGGCATAAGGCAGAATTTCATCCTGCCAAAGGTCATCATCAGCAAAAAGTTTCCAGTTTTTCTCGTTCGCCAGTTCCGTTACACTGGGAGAGACATACTCTTTGATAAAATCTTTCGGCTTGTTGACCATACTAATGCAACAGAACTCCGGCTTTCCACCACGTTCCATGTCACGATAATATCTGAGTACCTTTGTGTCAATTACAACATTCTGTCTGTCCCTATCCTTCGTCAGCAAGTTCTTCGCCAAAGATGACTCTTCTCCCAACTCACGTTCTGCACCACGAATGATAACCGTTCTTATATCTACGTCATTATCAAAATCAGCAAAGTCCAAAGACCCCGATCCGGACGACACATATTTATTGGGGTACTGCCCGGCATTACCTGCTTGCCTAAAGACAACCACATACCCGTCGGCCGTATATAGCAACGTGGAGACACCAATATGATCGGAGAAGTCAGAGTCACCAAGAGGACAGATAGGAGTATTGAGCATATTCATTGGCGGATAAAGCTTGTAATGCGATCCTCCTATATACTGTGTAAAGATGGTGTTGGTCAGATAACCATTGTAGTAACATCCTTTAGTGATTCTCCATTGGAGAGCACCATCTACTTGATACACCTCGCTGGCAAAACAAATCTTACGGTCGTTAGTGAACTTGCCTCCATTCTGGCTTACCTCATACCACTTATGGTTCAAAAATTTCAGAAGCGTCTCCTGATACTGTCTGATATACGTCCTTGTTTCTTTCATCTTGGCCCTACTCAAGAGCGGTTTTATAGAGATATCCGTATCGCTAAGTATCTTGCTCACTTCATGATTCTCAAGAACACCATTTGCCAAGTCCAAATCATATGGGTATTGTAGCTGATACAATTCCCTCTTTACACCAATACGAGAAAAATCCTTTCGATGTTCAGCATCTTTCAGCAGAGACACTAATGGGCTGGCTGGATTCTCTTTCTTAAGAAATTCAAAGTGTTCTGCAACATTAAAGACTTGCCAAATAAAGTTCACAAGAACAGCCAGGACTACGAGTAACAACGAAGGCTGCATCACGACTTCCCGCCAACAGATTACCGTCCATAGTAAGATAAGAATATCAATGGCCGTACTTATCAACTGGAACCAATCCATGGTAAGAACATACCAAAGATACGACAATGCATTTTTAATGGTATTCCACATGAATTAGTCTTTTGGTGAGATTAAAAATAATATTTTTATTAGTCAATAAAGCCATTGAAGCACGATGGCCATGACGCATGTTAGATATAAGATGGAAGATGTTAGAAAAAAAACGATAACGATAACCTTAAGGATAACTTTATTCAGTTAATAGTGAAAGATTAAAAGTTAAAAGATGTCTTATGTCTGAGGAGATGTATGATGCATGATGTTTTTTAGATATGAGATGTATTTCTTTCTCTTTCTGTCCTATCATATCTCTGCCTTAACCGTTATCAAGAGCCACAGGCTGCGCGTAAAGACCGGGAGCGGCGCTTTTTATTCAGTGTTTACTCAAAAAATTCGGGATACTCTCCAGACTTGGCACTCAAATAAACCGTTATTTCCGAGCCTGGTTTGATGAGTTGTTTAATATCCAAGTAAGCCTCAATCCATAAATCCTTTACAATAATGACATATTTCATATTGCTTTGCCCAATCACTACTCCACGATAGGGGGTTTTATACTGCAACTTCTCTTTCAATCCTTTGTTATTGGCAAATACTTGCTTCAAACTAAGTTCTATTCTATTTCTTTCAAAATCTAGTCCCTTTACTATCAATTGTTTGGGAGCAATCTTTTCAACCAAATCGGGAATGGGTATAGTTATTCGGCATAGGTTTGTGATGTCACCCACGAATAGGCTTGCTTTGATTCTTCCAATATTTGGCTGAGATATTGTGTAATATGCTGAAGTGTCAGTAATATTAACTGGCCTCCCAACATTTAACAAGGCTCCTTTTTTTGTGCTGTTAGCAAAGACTTTCAGTGGTGTTTCTATAAAAGGTTTTAGAGTGCCAACAAAAGAGTTTCCCCTTTCTGACACTTCTTTTATTTTGACTTTATACTCTTTCTCAAGTTCATATCTATAATAGACCCCTCCTATGTGAGTCTCTGACAATGGAACAAACACCTCAAACCCTCCATTGGCCACACCATGAATCCCGTACGAATCAGACGACTTGAATTTAACATCAATCAACCCATCATTACCCAAACTCTTCAAATAGTTCTCGTAAGGGTTATTTTTTGTTTTAAGAGTAAGGATAACAATCCGTTTCTCGGGGACTATTTGCTTGATTTTTGCACTAAAACTAAAGTTTTGCGCATATTGGGTTTTCACCTGGTCAATTTCCAATCGTTTCCAGGTTAACTCTGAAAAAGGAAGTATGGCTTTAATGCCAGGTTCAAGTTCAGTAATAAAGCAGGTATCATTTTCCTCTAAATGATTAAAAGAAACATTTTGGCCTTCGTGATAACGCAGATTCTTCCATGGATCCGCAATAGAGGAAAGTTTTAATTCGAGTGTGTTGTTAAGATAGTCAAGATCTTTTATGATATATTCATTCTCGCTTCCAATAGGGAATAATTCTTCCAGATTGAACATCCAGCTATTTGTGACATTTTTTCTGAAAGCAATCGCCTTTTGATCGGAATCTTTAATAAGCAGATGTAACATGTGCGGTTTGTGACCTTCAACAACAGCTATAACCTTGTTACCAACAGAATACTCCAAATCAATCAACCTTTGCGGGTTGCTAGCGGTGTTTTTCAAAGAAGCCTTGATTACCCCTTTTTCTATTTCCAAAGGCTCTGCCACAAGGGTCATACCTTCTGAATAATATTTGTAAAGTCGGATATCCTGAAGACTGGTAATTTCTTCAACTGGAATTGTAACAGGTATCAAATTATAACGGCAATCTAACGAAAAACGCTTCACGTCGGCCACTTCAACTTCAATAAAACCATGATTTGATATAGAATCTTTAACCGCTGTATAATCCTTAGCCATGTCACTTTCGGGATTCACTTCGATGCAATAGCATATTACGTCACGCCCTTTGGTATCCTTGAACTGTTGAGGTCCATTCTCCAATGTGAAATAACCGGTGGTAATCAGATCGGAATAAACATTGCTGAGAATATCTATTTTTTCATTTCTTGCCAAAAGATAGAATGTATTTATACCCGACGCAAAACCTGCCCGTATTCTCCGTAAATATGGAGTAGAACCATATTGATTATACGTTTCTGGTTTTGCCACTAAAATAACCCCCACTTTAATATCGTTTCCAACATACCTGAGAGGTGTTAGTTCCTCAGGTTCGCGTGTTAGTAACTCATAAAGGAAATCCAAGAATCCGTCAGATTCAACCTGATGCTCCAATTTCGGCAGATGACCTGCCAACTTTCCGCCCCATAGAGAAAACTCGCGGAGCAAGATGCGAGTCAGCATACCTTCATCATCAACTGTTGTTACTTTCTCAAAAGTATCACTATATTGTGCAATATCTTCCCTATTATCATCAATGAAGGGGTTCATCAGGTAATTCTTGGATACCGATTTGGCCAAGATGCCTTTTATAACCGTGAAATCAATAGCTTTTCTAACAGATTCGGAAAGATAATTGCGTGAATTTGGCAGAAGACTCCTTTTAATGTATGCGGTTGTTGTATTGATGTAATTGCGCGTGTTGTCGCGCTGATAGTTCAAATAAACTATGGCCTCGCCTTCTTTCAAATTAACCTGTCCGCTTTCGTCTTTTGAAACCCATTCAATAGTGAGGTCTGGCATCTGCAATTCCGGTACTATATTGTTGATTTCTTTAATAACCTTATTGCAGTCTTTCTCAACACTTTTTTTCACTCTACGTCGCTTCCTTCCCGTGGAAAGCGACGTAACACCATGGCACACGTCACGGACAAAGCTTTTAATATTGGTATAGTTTTTTAGAACTATGCAAATAATATATACAACAAGTGCAATTGACGCTAATACGAATAGGTATCTAGGCATGCTATCAAAGATTTGGGGTACAACCGAAATTGTCACAATAATATTTAAGCTTGGTCTTGCCATTTTCTAAATAGGGAACAACCATAACAAGATTATCTGTATTGACAACATGACCACATTCCTGACACCTCACCTCACCTGATATAAAAGCCTCATAGTCGCCCACCTGTATCAGAAGGTTTTCAAAATCGTCATTGGATATTGCCTGTATCTTTTCTTTTTCCATTTTATACTTACTATGTAATTTGTTATAAAACACTCGAAGCATTTACCGTTTCAAAAAAAAGAATGAACAATCATGTCAGACTGTTTTGTTTTATTCGTTATTCAGCCTCTCCTTCCAAATCTTCTTCAAGTCGCTATACTTGAATTGAAGACCATATTTCAATCGCAAGCCTTTTGGTCGGCTATACCAGTCGACAATCTTGTCGATAGCACCCTGGGGCATTCCAAGCGAGCGGCAATAGGTTGCCACTTCGTCAACATCGATTGTCACTCCCATCTTATCAAGGGCACGGGAAGCGCACTTTACCTTGTTCTCATCGTTATTATGAATGAATTCGGTTTGCGGGTATGCAATCTCGTTAATCCAATCCAAAGAAGCTTTCAACATTTGGTCCATACTCTATTTGTTTTTTATTGAACATTTACCGATTATTGAAATCCTAAAGTTTCATGCGGCTCATTACTGTGGATGCTGCCGCGAATCTGCGAAGCGTGCATCACCGCGCCGTGAGCGTACCCTGGGCGTAGTTGATCCAGGGCTTGCTGACCGCCACTCATGCGCCGCTCATACACCACCAATAGCCGTGAGCCACACCGTCTGCATCCGCCGCATACCACTTCGATACCCGCCCAGCGTAAAACGGGCTAGCAAGCGGCTATGATCTCATTGGGGAAGTTTGCATTCGGGGTTGTTGTGTTCCAACCAATCTTTGAGGGCTCCGCCCACGAAGCCACAGCCGATAATTCCAACGTTAATCATTTTATTAAAATTTAAGTTCTTAAATTTGGTTCAAGGGGTTTGAGGGTTCAAGGGGTTCAAGGGTTTAAGGGGGGTGAGGGTTCAAGGGGTTCAAATGGTTCAAGCCGCCTTGACGGCGGGTTAGTTCAAAAGGTTCAAGGAATTTAAAATGTTTAAGGAGTTTAAGAGGTTTAAGGAGTTCAAATTTTGAACTTTGCTCCAGTATACTCACTGGCGCGTAGTTCTTTTATAAAGTTCATAATACCTGCTGAAAGCTTCCGGCATTCAGTATACAATTCATTATACTCTTCCTTGGTTAAGTAGCCAACATCGTTTGCTCTTATCAGTTGTGAGCGGACTTCGCCGCAAGAGCCTTTTGCTATGTATAAGAAGTTCAAGAATTCTTTATTTCCACCTCTTTCAAACCCTTCAGCGATGTTGTCCATGATGGAACCAGCTGCTGCACGTATCTGTTGTACGAAGCGGAAATCAGACTTGAAATCATCCTTGTTTGTGACGGGATAAATCCTTTGGGAAAGTTCACGAGCTTTCTGGAAGATTGCCAGTTCTTCAAACTTACTAGTTTTACTCATAAAAATGTTCAAAATTCAAAGTTCAAGGGTCAAGGTTGTCGGCAGAGCCGACGGCACACCACAAGATTCCAAGTTAACTTCGTTGACTTTTCTCTCGCTCGGCATAGTTCAAACAAGCTTGACTCTGCTCTCACTTAATCGAAAAGTTCCAGATTTCAGGTCAACTTCGCTCGTTTTTCGCAACTCCCCGGCAGCCAAGTGTCTTCTTATTAGCGGTCTTGGTTGCGCGTAACCTCTGATGCCCATAATTGCTTGTTTGGGGTTTTACGATAAATCAATATTAGATAACCCAAGCCTTGCAGCATGGGATGAAAATTTTTGCAGTATATCAGCGAAAAGTCTTGGCTTAGCTCTAAACCATAATTGATAAGACTTCTCATTTTTAATATCAAATTCTGCTGGTGTTAACAAATATCGGAAATCAAAACAGATTGCCATCACTTTGTCATCTAACAGTACCAACCACAAAGAATAAAGTTTGTCCCCTTCGTCTATTTTTTCTGCTATTTTGTTTACTGTATCTACATTTATGTTTGGGACAACAAACGCATAACCACCAACTAAACGAGAACCTATTTTCTTATGAGAATAATCACAAGGGGGCGTCAGCTCAATAGCTACATTGATGAAATCTGTGACATGTTCTGTTACTAATTCAGGTTTTTCTGTCACTATCAAAGGGGATTTACCGTCAAGAATCTTATAGACATTTCCTGGAACTATCTCCTGTTTTGATATGTTTCTCGCATCAATAAACAACTTGGCATTCAACTGGGCTGAAATGAGTCGCCTCCTTTGAGGGTCACCATCCCAAGGTTTTTTGATGACGGCATCCTTCAGTTGCTGCGATATTCGATTCTGACTATTCAAATCTGCTACAAGTAGTTCATCAAAGGCTTTAAAAGCATCCTCACCTATCTTGTCATAAGGCGGATTATTCTCTTCATTAACTCCAACATGATTTATACCCAACTTGTATAATAAATAGGCCAACTCATTTTTTTGGTTTGGATATTCTGGTGCTAATTTATAGACATCCTGAATCGAATCACTAACGCCTTTTACTACTGAACCATACCATGAGGTAAAGAAACAAGCGGCCGTATCCTCACGTAATTTTTGTTGCAAGTCTGGAAGAAGATTTGCATAACTCATTTCCTCAAGATACTTTTTCTTGTTTAAATTAACTATAAACAACGGTGGTTTAATCTGCATTACTCTTGCCCCTATTTCGTCGGCATTTAAGCCCTCGCCTTTCTCTTTATCAAGACTTTCCAAATATGCTTTATAGGTTGCGCCTATCCGCGTTTTTACTCTCTCAACATCATTAACCGAAGTCGTCCAAATCACCAATCCATAAAGGCCAAAGGTGTCGGCTATATTGTTACTCAATATTGATATGATTGTATCTATATTATGGTTAACCTTTACTTGGGGATCCAAGTATAAATCCATAAAAATAAGTTGGCGGTTGCGTCGGAATGTTTTACCCTTCAAATCTTGGGGCAAGCAACTGTCTACCGTAATATCTTCTGGTTCAAGAACACTTTTTAGGTTCTTGATATCTTCTTCGCTGTCATCAATAACCAGGACACGATTAATAATATCGCTAATCAACGGCTCCTGTATACCTTCTTTTGGAGTTATCGGCATCATGGATTTGACATATTTATACAGTCTTAAAACACAAGACCACAACAGATCCATTAATTTTTTTATCCTTTGCTTTAGCTGGTATCTCCAATTCATTGGGGTCAAGTATTAAAAGTTTACCATTCATCGCTTTCATAATCTCATTGGTAATATGAAGGCCTAGGCCCATACCAATGCCAAGTGGCTTACCTGATACAAAAGGCTCTTTTGCGACCTCTGGATCAATGTTGAATCCTGGACCATTGTCGCAAACAGCAATGGATATGTAACCTTCTATCTCTTTTGTAACATAAAGATATATAAGACGGTTGTTTTCCTCGCGGGATGTACGCGTCCAGTAGATTGAATTATCCAAAAGGTTGGTTAATGCACCAATAGCCTCTGTCTCTGGGAAAAGAGCACAATAATTAGTTTCTCGATAATTCGAGAATACACGAACACGATGGTCATGGAAACGATAGGAAAGATTATCTACCACTGTCTCAATGACATCATTGATGCTATTTTCCTTTACCTCGGACTTTGTAATCATGATGGAATAGCCATCGACTATCTTTGACAGATGGTTTACCAGCTTTAGAATGGTTTCTTTGTCACCACCATGAGTAACCAGACCCTTTAACTGGGCGACTTCCTTGCCCATTTCATGGACTACGGAACCCAGATTCAAACCTGCATTTGCACTGCGGATAAGAACATCACGGACATCTGTGTATTGCTCATTAATCTTACTCAGCAGTTTCAGAATCTCCTCACGCGACTCTTCAGAAGACACTTTTGTCTTAACTATTTCGATGACTTCGCCCAAATCGGAGACAACAGGTTCTTCTGTTCGTTTACCTTTCTTGTAAATGGAAATTAAGCGGTTTTTGTCTGCATTGCGCAAACGGATAATCTTATCAAAGCCCCATTTTACTGCATCAACAAAAGTATTGTAGGCCTCGTCTTCTATAAAGCCTTCTCGATTGGTCTTTTCCTGCAAATCAACACTTAACCGGCGGTCAAGGGAAACAGCACCAATTACCAAATTTTGGTTAATACTACCACCAGCCCTATTGATACGTACACGGTCTAGACCCAGCCAGTCATTACCTTTCTCTCCATAATTATAAACACGTACATCGTCACGGTAAACACGAATGCCACCGTTCTCGCGGAGATAGTCGGTAAGAGATTTCTTCTCCATGTTCATATAGCTGAACACAGAAGCATCCTTCTCATAAATAACAACGTCAATTACAATGCGACCTATCTTATAGCTACTAAGGCTAAATGGTTCAAGCTCTTTCTTGATCCTGTTACCGGACTCTTGATAAACCCGCCGTTGTAAATAGACTTCAGAATCGTTGAGGTTGATTACCACTCGCGGGTCTATCTTGAGGGTCTTCCATGGGCGAAATTCATATTTGAAATCAACAATACGATCACATTCTATCTCACAATGACCAACATACATGCCAACATTTAAAATGTCATTCAAATTAGGTAGGCCCTCAAAAACAGATGCGTTAGATTGAACGTCAACTTCAAAGGAGTCGCTCATGCGAGCAAATGGGCTATTCAGAGAGGTGAGGTCACGATAGACCTCGCGAATCTTACGGCGTGTCCAATCGCTCTTCAGATTATCTATAACCAGCACCGTTCCATGCTGATTAACATCTGTGAAGTATGTCGGAGTGTCATACTCCTGCACATCAATGGTGAAATCGTCAATAACTGTACTAGCACTCAGCTTAGTCCAGTCAATACTTACCTGTACCTCTTTGCCTTCGCGAGTCTTAGTGTACATCGTGATGGTTTTACCCAATTTATGTACGCCAAGGCGGCCAATACCTTTCTCGCCCAATGGCAGCCTACCAATAGTTGGTTTCTGTAGTTGCTGCTTTTTATTGTCAGTTCCTATGACGAGCCATACATTCTGAACTGTATCAAGCGACATACCAACGCCGTCATCCTCAACTCTAATCTGGCTGAGCTCGCTACCGCGATAGGTAAAGTCCACCCGACAATGACGGGCATTGGCATCGTACGAGTTCTTGACCAGCTCCAACAACGCTATACTCTCATTCTTAATCAGACTTTCGCCCAAATGAGAAATGACTCTTGATGTGACTATAAATGGTTTCTGCATAAAAAAGAGGAATACAATATCGTGCCTGTTACAGCGTAAGAAGTTGACGTGGTAGAATTGTCCTTGTGCGGTATATCTTTCCATCAGAATATACTGTAATAGCTTGTTTGATTAGCAAAGCATCAATTATTGCCTTGGCACGTTCAACTGGTAAATCATTGAAACGATTGACCACATCATTTATAAGCCCTTCATAAGTAGGGTTATATTCCTTCCTAGCGTCAAAAACATGGCCATCCTTGGAAACAGTTATTGTTTGCTCTTGGGGAGTAATAGTCATATTCAACTCCTGAGCTATCGCCCCATTGACAACTGCATCTATCTGTTCTTCGGGGCAGCCATTGTTACGTACTGCAGCCATCAGCATAGCCAACGGTGCATGGTCAGGGTGTGCCTTAATGAACATTTCGACGTTGTCGAAGTATTGAGATGGATGTTTCATAATTACTTAATACGATTATAAACAATATCTATCGTCACACGGAAAATATTTTGAAATTCGCGTGCTGCATTGCCGCATTTATATTTTGCAGCCTGTAGCGCCACTGGCACTTTCGGCTGACACCTCTTTTTAAATGCAGAAGCCTCTGTTGCGGCCACGCCACTACTATGCTTGAAACGATAACTTGTTCTTTTCAAGTGGCCTTCAGGTAGCGCGTAAAGTCAACGCGTTTTAGTATATTAAAACTTCGTACTGTAACGTTGTGTCACAACAGCACCCATTTCCACAATACTTAACATCTTCTTTTCCTTCACAACGCTTTTCGCCAGAGCCACTCTTCCGTTGCTGAATCAAAGATATTACTTCGCTGGTAACATCAAAGTATCCGGAAGTGCAATCAGGATTGGGGCATTGATACACTAATCTTACAACGTTGTCATGCGTAATGACTTCATCGTATTGCTTTACTACAAGATGGTCTAACACGCCAGAGCGAAATTCAATACTTACTTTTACTTCTACCTTCTGAACGGAAGGTGCAATATCAGATAATGTCTTTGTGTACCAAGTCAATCTATCAATGTAGTTCCTACGGGCTATTTGCCTATACAATTCCGGATCACGTCTCATTCATTCGGTAGGTTAATAATACTACTATCAAGTGCCAGTCTCAAGCAAGTCTAGTTCAACTGAAAGACAATTAATTATACCTCAAAAGATTCTACAAACCGAAGACGGCCGATTACTCGTTCAGTGTGGAACGACAGTTGATCATAGGTTTTGTAAGCTCTGAGTTGCAGAATGGCAGCCTCGGCACTCAAGACCCCGCTCTCGAACAGATTGACAGTCGTAAATACCTTGTCGTTGGCAACTGGCCCCTGGACTAAATCGTAATCGTGAGGCCTGGATCTACGACAATCGGTGACGAAATAAAGCCATGGCTCATCCGCACCAGTGAAACGGCGAATACTCAAATCGGCATCGTCAAGCAAAGATTCATCAAATTCATACACACTCACAACAGCATGTGCCGCATTTTCTCTCTCTTGCTTAATATGGGCCCAACGTTCTGCCTGCTCTAAGACGCTTGTGGTATAGAACCCTTTGCCAAAGTCGGCATTGGGACGACCGGGACGCAGAGATGGTTTCCTTACTGCCACTGTCGATCCATGATATAGTTTAATCATCTTTTTCTCCTATTGATAAACCGCTGGATATCGTCCAACACATACTCCAATCCTTGCGTGTGGAGCAAGTCATAGTTGTCAATGACATACTCATCGGCACTTGACTCCTTGAATATCACCCATGCACGCATACCGCTTATCTGTTTACGGATAGCATAGTTCTCCAGACAGTATGTGTAAAACTCGAACTCTTCCTTGGACACATCCCCACTCTGACGGACTCGACAACGCTCAAACTCCTCATAAAGGGCTTCGGTGCTCAGATACCACCACTTGGCATCCTCGTCATAAAGCTTCTCATACATGGGGTTAACATAGATGTACACCAACGCATCATCCAAGGAAATACGTTTCACCTTGGCAACATAGGCAGCCAAATGCGAAATCTTAATTGGTATGATGTTGTTTTCGTATACTCCCATGGTATGATTATAAGAATTGATAAATGAAATATTTAATCTCTACAGAATATATCCCTCGTATATCGGGGGCTGGCGCCCCCGCCTATGTTATGTCACCCCGCTGGGGTTTTATTGACTTTTTAATCTCGTCTAAAGATGTCTCTAGTATAGACCTTGGCACTCACATCGTCGAGGCAGGAGTCGTAGCGATTTGCTATAATCGCTTGCGACATCTCTTTGAATTTCTTCAGGTCGTTAACCACTAAGCTGCCAAAGAAGGTGGTGCCGTCTTCGAGGGTGGGCTCGTAGATGATGACCTGGGCGCCCTTGGCCTTGATGCGCTTCATCACGCCTTGGATGGCGGACTGACGGAAGTTGTCACTATTGGATTTCATCGTTAACCTGTACACTCCTATCGTTGGAACCTTATCCAACTTTGAATTTTGATTTTTGAATTTTGAATCAAATTCGTTGTTGGTAGTGTAAGCGTAGTAGCCGGCCATCTTGAGGACCTGGTCGGCGATGAAGTCCTTGCGGGTGCGGTTGCTCTCCACGATGGCGGACATCATGTTCTGCGGGACGTCTTCGTAGTTGGCGAGGAGCTGCTTGGTGTCCTTGGGCAGGCAGTAGCCGCCGTAGCCGAACGACGGGTTGTTATAGTGAGTACCGATGCGGGGGTCGAGACCGATACCGTCAATGATGGCTTGGGTATCAAGGCCTTTCATCTCGGCGTAGGTATCGAGTTCGTTGAAGTAGCTGACGCGCAGGGCCAGGTAGGTGTTTGCGAAGAGCTTCACAGCCTCAGCCTCTTTCATACCGATGAAAAGAACAGGAATGTTCTTTTCAAATTCTAATTTCTGATTTCTAACTTCTAAGTGGGCTGGCGCGTCTTTGCTGGGTCCTATGGCGCCTTCTACTAATAATTGGGCGAACTGGTGGGCTTTCTCGGTCAGCCAGTCGATGTCGGTCAGCGCCTTGATAGCCTCGTTCTCCTCCTGATACTCGGGACCTTTCATCATCTTCGGGATGCCGACGATGATGCGGCTCGGGTATAGGTTGTCGTAGAGGGCCTTGCTCTCGCGCAGGAACTCTGGAGAGAACAACAAATTAAACTTATTGACGCCCTGTTTCTGATATTTCACATACAGCGAGCGGGTGTAGCCCACAGGGATGGTGCTCTTGATGACCATGACAGCGTCGGGGTTGACCTTCAGGACGGCATCGATGACGGACTCTACAGCGCTGGTGTCGAAGAAGTTCTTCTGGCTGTCGTAGTTGGTGGGGGCGGCGATGACCACGAACTCGGCGTCGCGGTAGCCGGCTTCCTGGTCGAGGGTGGCCTTGAGCGACAACGGCTTGTTGGCCAGATAGTCCTCGATATAGTCGTCCTGGATGGGCGACTTCTTATGGTTCACGAGGTCGACGCGCTCGGGGACGACATCGACGGCGGTGACATCATTGTGCTGTGCCAACAGGGTGGCGATACTGAGACCGACATAGCCGGTACCTGCTACGGATATTTTCATGTTGAAAAAGTTTACGGTTTAAACGGCAAATGGTGAAAAGAAGCTTTAAGCTGTGAGCTGTGAGTTTTAAGTGAATGAAATGGCGAATTATACAAATTATGCGAATTAGTTGCGGGAGCCGATTTGATGCGCCTTGCCCTGCGGGCAGAAATCTTGTGAATCTTATAAATTACTGCGCTGCGCGGATATTGTCCGAGTACGGGGTCACTTTAATCTTGTAGATTTTTCGCCGGCGGCTGAAGCCTGGCGTGGGGGCTGGAGCCGGTCTTGATGCGCCTGCTCGGCCTACGGCCTCACGAAATCTTGTAGATCTAGTAGATTTATTCCCTTCGGGATTCTGTCCGGGTACGGGGTTTGTTTTAATCTTGTAGATTTTTATTTGGTATCGCTGACTGCGTGCGATGGATTGGTTTCTTATTAGCCTTGCCCTACGGGCAGAGATCCTGTAAATCTGGTAGATTCTTTCTCATTCGGGATCATGTCCGGATACGGGGTTGTTTTAATCTTGTAGATTTTTATTTGGTATCGCTGACTGCGTGCGATGGATTGGTTCTTGGTCGGCCTACGGCTTCAAAATATCTCAATAAAATCTATCGGGGTAATATTCTCATGAATGTGGGAATTGGACCTAAACCGATGGCGAAAAAACTAAATATAAATAAGATTACGTTATAATAGGGATTCGATAACGACCATTCTTTCCAATGCGAAGGCAGCCCCAAGGTATCGGTATTATGCAGATTATGTGATATTTACCACACACACCCACACAGTTTTTCCGATGTAACCCGAGGCTTTTTACGCTTACTTTTTCAATGTGCAAAGTTACGAAAAATTTCAAAACCTGCAAAGAAAATATTAAAAAAATCAAAAAAATTGTGCCACAACCGCCAACCACGACGCGACAAACAACGCTCATACCATGTCATCTATCTGGGACAAAAACATTTTAGATAGAGCATGTTACCGCATTCCCTCTTATATTACTATTTATATCATCTTTATATCATCATTAAATAAATCTACAAATGTAAGCAATAATATATGTAAATCTACGTTATACATATTGTGAATTTAATTATAAATACCGTATAAAACCCTTAGATTATGGCAATTGCAACGAACAATCAGATGATGGGGCTGAAAGGCAAAGTGGGACTGCTGGTGAGTTACCAGTGGCGCGGCAAGTGGATTACGCGCACCTTCTCGTCGAAGCCGCGCAACCCGCGCAGCGAGAAGCAGCAGGCGCACCGCATGCTCTTCAAGCAGGAGGTGCAGCTGGCGGGCAGGATGAACTGGGTGCTGCGCGAGACGCTGGACGCCATCTCCGCCGAGCACGGCATGACGGCCTGCAACTACTTCATAAAGAAGAACCAGTCGGCCTTCAGCGCAGAGGATGGAATGCTGGCGGTGAACTGGGCAAACCTCGTGCTCAGCGAGGGGCCGGTGGCGCCAGTGGCTTTCGGCGCACCGGAGATTACTGAAAGATCAACACTTACAGTCAACTTCGAGCGCAATCCGCTGCACATCTCTTCGAGCAACTTTGACCGCGTGTACGTCTACCTGTATTGCCCTGAGACAAAGATGGGTTTCTTCACGGCACCTGTCTACCGCCGCGAGCGGCGCTTGTCGGTGGTGCTGCCGGAGTCGTTCATCGGCCATGAGGTGCAGCTGTGGGGCATGGTGCAGGACCAAGCCGGCCGCTGGTCGGAGACCATATACATCGGCTACGGTCCTGTGGAGAACACAGCAGCGACGCCACAGGACGAGACAGACGGCGAAAAACCGAAGGTCGAAACCGTGGACTACAGCAATGAAAATCTGGAGGATAGCTCAAAAGGAAAAGCCTCCTTGCGGGAGGCTCCTGGGTGGTCTGTGGGAGATTCGAACTCTCGACCTCTTCCGTGTGAAGGAAGCGCTCTGAACCAACTGAGCTAACAGACCTTGCAAATTGAGAATTGACAATTGAGAATTGATAATTGGCAATTGAGATTCCCATAGCTCTCGTCTCTCGAAAGCGGGTGCAAAAGTACAACATTTTTTTAGACTGACAAAATTTTTCTTCAAATGGGCAACGGGAGAAAAGGTTTCACTCACTCACAATGGATTGGTATCATCTGGGTATCAGTGTCGTTGCTGCTGATAATGGCTATAGGATTTTTTTCGTCGCGCCATACGCCGGAGGCGAGCGAAACAGATACCATAGAAGCCAGCTATATCAAAAAATCGCCCCGTTACAAAGGCACAGAATACCGCAACAACAATAACAAAAGCAGTGATAGAAAGTTACAGGAAAAACGCACTAATAGTTATCGCACCCTCGATAGCAACATGTACAGCCCGGGACATGCGCCGACACGCCGACAGCCGCTTGTCGTTGAGCTCAACAGTGCCGACACCCTCACCCTGCAGTTGCTACACGGCATAGGGCCTGCATACGCACGCCGGATAGTACGCTATCGAGACCGCCTCGGAGGCTTCACCAACAAAGGGCAGTTGCTTGAAGTCTACGGCTTCACCCCAGAGCTGCTCGACCACATATCCCCTTCGCTGACCCTCGACACCACGGACATCCGCCAGATAGACATCAACACCATAGAGCTAAAGCAACTCATAAAACACCCTTATATTGAGTATTACCAGGCGCGCGATATCATCAAGCTACGCAACCGTGGCGTGACCTTCCACACAGCCGACGACCTACGGGCCGTTCCATCCATATCCGACACCACCCTGGCACGACTGCTGCCATACATCAACTTCGGCGAACAAGCTAAAAGCACAGCAACACAATAATTATTCAGGGTGAGCGTTATACATACCAAAGAACAACAACGATGCTGACCTCCACCCCCTCATGGGCTGCCGTAATGACGCGCTCGGGAACAGAAGCCACCGTGGCCAAACGTTTCGCCGAAGCGGAGCCGCCCATAGAGCACTACCTTCCCCTGCTCGCAATCCGCGACCGTCGCCACAAGAAAGACGACATTCCAGAAAAGCCGATGTTCCCCGGATATATCTTTGTGCGCATCAACAACAAGCAGATATACCAGACGCGAACCACCAAGGGGGTCATTTTCATCGTCAGCAGCCAGCACAGCATCATACAGGTGCCCGATAAGGAGATTGAGGCCATACGGCGTTTCGAAGCGTCGGAGCGCAAGATACATCTGCATGAGACCGCGCAGCTGGTGAAAGGTGCCGAGGTGACGATACTCAGCGGCGAGTTCGCCGGCATGACGGGGCGGCTGGTCAAAGACTGCAAGGACGGCAATTTCAGCGTCCAGATATCGGCACTCAACATCTCGTTTGTCGTGCAGGTGAAGCGCAGTGAACTGCGGCCGCCGACGGAATAAAGGTTAAGGGTTAAGGGTTAAGGGTTACGGGTTACGGGTTACTGGTTAAAGGTTAGAGGTTAAAGGTTAGAGGTTAGAGGTTACAGGTTACGGGTTACAGGTTACAGGTTACGGGTTACGGGTTAATGGTTAGAGGTTACAGGTTACGGGTTACTGGTTACGGGTTACTGGTTACGGGTTAAAGGTTACGGGTTACGGGTTACTGGTTAAAGGTTACTGGTTAGAGGTTACAGGTTACGGGTTACATGATAGGGGCAGGGTGTTGTAAATCAGGGAATTTATAAAATCACCAACAATGGTTATTGTGGGGTCTCAGGAAAGGCTGTACTTTTGCATCCAGAAAATGGAGAGATAACAGCCTTTTAGAAAGCCCATTTTTGTTTTAGGATTAATGACTTAGGGAATGCATCACATTGCGTTCCCTTTGTTTATTACGTAAAGGCGGCAGACGCCGAAGGTAAGCCGCCGATGGCGGCAATTGAGAATTGAGAATTGAGAATTGAGAATTATTTTGAGGAAGTCGTCGCCTTTGGGGAAGCGCTCGATGCTCTGCGGCAGGTAGGTGTAGGCCTCGCGGTTGCCGGCGAACCACTTGCCAAGTAGGGGAATGACATGTTTTGTGTAAAGATTGTAGAACGGACGGATGATTGCGCTGTCGGGCGTAGCCAGCTCCAGTATCACCATGCGGCCGCCGGGCTTGAGGACGCGCAGCATCTCGCCGAGGCCCTGCTCCAGGTGTATGAAGTTGCGCACGCCGAAGGCGCAAGTGACAGCATCGAAGGAGGCATCGGGGAAAGGGAGATGCTCCGCGTCGGCAATCATGAAAGTCACTATTGGGGCCTTTTGCCTGGCGATGGCAAGCATCTCTTCACTGAGGTCGACGCCAGTGACTGTACAGCTTCGTTTCAACAACTCTACGCACATGTCACCCGTGCCGCAAGCCACATCTAAAGTTGAAAGTTGAAAATTGAAAGTTGAAAGTTCGCGCACAGCGCGGCGGCGCCAGCGGCGGTCGAGACCGAGGGTCATGAGGCGGTTGAGGCAGTCGTAGGTGCGGGCTATCGTGTCAAAATTGTAAGCCATAATATCATTTTACCTGACACAAAAAGGCGAATAGAAAAGCCACACCACCATAAAGAAGTGCAATGACAAATGTGCTTATCACCAACAATGGCAACATGGGGTCAAGCCTGTTACCGCGCCGAGTCCATACTCCAATTATATGCCATACAAAAAACGGCACTGTTAAGCCACAGTAACGAAACATTATCGGACTCCAAATGAAGCACCCAACACCTATCACAATCAAGGCAGTCTGATACCAACGGGCACAATGTTCGCCGATGCGGAGAGGGACTGTCTTTCGAAGACCTTCGTCGCTGGCCATGTCACGAATATTGTTCACATTAAGCACTGCCACACTGAGTAAACCAACGCCCACGGCAGGACACAACAGGGACGCATCAAAATCAATGGTATGAGCGATGACGAAGTAGCTTCCCAGCACGCTCACAAGGCCGAAGAAGATGAAGACGAAGAGGTCGCCGAGGCCTATATAGCCGTATGGCTTCTTGCCGAGGGTGTAGTGCGTGGCCGCCCAGATGGCAACTTCGCCCACAAGCACCATCCACCAAGGGCTGTATGAGACCCATATCATCGCCAGTCCAACCACGCAGCATACCACCACCATCGCATTGATGGCATGCCACATCTGCTTGACGGTGAGGCCGCCGTCGGTCATGCTGTAGTTGGGGCCTTCCCTACCCTCGCTGTCAACACCGCTCAGGTGGTCGCCCATCTCGTTGCTGAGATTGCTTAGAACCTGCAGCGAGCAGGCGGTGAGCAACACGAGGGCAAAAGCCCACCAACTGTTACCATGCCCGCCTTGGGCCAAAAGGCCACCGCACACCACTCCTGCCAGCGACAGGGGCAATGTGCGGAGACGCATTGATTTTATTAATGCCTTTAACATTATTTCACCTCAACCTTGATGCAGAGCTCGTCAAGCTGCTCCTGGCTGATAGGCGATGGTGACTGGCTCATCACATCGCGGCCCGAGTTGTTCTTCGGGAAGGCGATGAAGTCGCGGATGCTGTCGGCACCGGCGAAGATGGAGCACAGGCGGTCGAAGCCGAAGGCCAGGCCAGCATGTGGCGGTGCGCCGTAGGTGAAAGCATCCATCAGGAAGCCGAACTGTGCGGCGGCGCTCTCGTCGGTGAAGCCCAGGGTGTGGAACATCTTGTTCTGCAACACGCGGTCGTGGATACGGATGCTGCCGCCACCCACCTCGGTGCCGTTCATCACGATGTCGTAGGCGTTGGCGCGGATGTCGCCCCAGCGGCTGGGGTCGTCCAGCAGCGCCTCGTCCTCGGGCTTGGGAGCCGTGAAGGGATGGTGCATGGCGTAGAAGCGCTGAGTTTCCTCGTCCCACTCCAGCAGCGGGAAGTCGATGACCCAGAGGGGAGCGAACTTCTGCGGGTCGCGCAGGCCGAGCTGCTGACCCATCTCGAGGCGCAGTGCGCAGAGCTGTGTGCGCGTCTTCATGGCGGGACCGCAGAGCAGCAGCATCAGGTCGCCCTGTTTGGCACCCATCTTGTCGGCAATAGCCTTCAGGGCGTCGGCATCGTAGAACTTGTCGACGCTGCTTTTGAAGCTGCCGTCGGCGTTATACTTGATATAGACCATACCGCCGGCACCCACCTGCGGACGTTTCACGAAGTCGGTCAGCGCGTCGAGATGCTTGCGCGTGTATTCGGCGCAGCCGGGGGCCACGATGCCCACCACCAGCTCGCTGCCGTCGAAGAGACCGAAGCCGTGGCCTTTGACCACGTCAGTCAGCTCCTGGAACTCCATACCGAAGCGGATATCGGGCTTGTCGCTTCCGTAGAGGCGCATGGCGTCGTGCCAGGTCATACGGGGGAACTTGTCGAACTCTATGCCCTTCATCTCCTTGAAGAGGTGCTTGGCCAGTCCCTCGAACATATTGAGCACATCCTCCTGGTGCACAAAACTCATCTCACAGTCAATCTGCGTGAACTCGGGCTGACGGTCGGCACGCAGGTCCTCATCGCGGAAGCAGCGCACAATCTGGAAGTAGCGGTCCATGCCGGCCACCATCAGCAGCTGCTTGTACTGCTGCGGGCTCTGCGGCAAAGCGTAGAACTCGCCGGGGTTCATACGGCTGGGCACCACAAAGTCGCGGGCGCCCTCGGGGGTGCTCTTGATGAGCATCGGGGTCTCAATCTCCAGGAAGTCGCGCTCGCTAAGATAGTTCCTCACCAGCATAGCCATCTTGTGGCGCATCACGAGGTTGTTCTTCACGGGGTTGCGGCGGATGTCGAGGTAGCGGTACTTCATGCGGATGTCGTCGCCGCCGTCGCTCTGGTCCTCGATGGTGAAGGGCGGCACCTTGGCCTCGTTGAGGACGGTCAGCTCCGCGACCTCAATCTCAATCTCTCCGGTAGGTATCTTCGTATTCTTCGAGCTGCGCTCGATGACCTTGCCGGTCACCTGGATGACGTATTCGCGGCCCAGCTTGCGAGCCTGCTCGCAGAGCGGCGCATTGGTTTCCATATTGAAGGCAAGCTGCGTGATACCATAGCGGTCGCGCAGGTCTATGAAAGTCATACCGCCGAGGTCGCGCGAGCGCTGTACCCAGCCGGCGAGGGTCACTTTCTGTCCCACATTGGCGAGTCTCAACTCGCCACAAGTATTTGTCCTATACATAGTTCTGTATTATTATCATGCAAAAAACACCGTGCAAAGATAGTGAAAATATTTCATATTTCACCTCCGAACGTTCTATTCTTTGTTCCAGAAGACACTCTCACCAATTCCCAACACAGTTCCTTTGATGCGCAGGCGTCCGTCAGCGACAAACTCGGCGGTCATGGAAGCCTTCAAACCGCGTTGCGGGTCGTAGATTTTGGTGTCGTTCCAGCAGTGCTTCTTGGAGTCATACTTTAAGCCGGAAAAGAGCACCACCTGATCGGCCGGCTTGGAGCGGAGGTTTTTGTCCGGATTTTTGGTATCCAGTATCTTGTTGCCCTTGGCATCTTTGTCACGCTCCATCCAGATAACCTGACCACGATAGGTACCATCGGTCAGTTTGACAATCTTCGCCCTAAACCGATCGTCCCCTTGTTTCCCTGAATAGGTACCAACAATATTGTCAGCCTTGTCGTTGAGAACGCTTTGGGCAACCATCGGGCTGGCGCAGATCAATGCCATCAAAATAAAAAACAGTCTTTTCATTTTTTCAAAATATTTATTTTTAATCTAATTCAATCATTCATACCCACCCTTCAAATCCAGCAACCGGCGGCGAGCCACAGCATACGTGGTGAGGCGATCGGTAATAGCATTCTGTGCCTGCAGCAGAAGGGCATGAGCCTGCAACACGTCGGCAATGGTAATGACCCCAGCCTCGTAGTTGAGTGTGGCAAGCCGGTAGTTTTCCTGGGCAATCTCCAATGCTGCCGAGTCGGACTTGAGCAGCACGGCCGCATCGAGCATATCACTCAAAGCCTTATCCTCCTCTATCGACATCATACGACCCAAGTGTTCTTGCTGTAGACGGGCTTCAGCAATACGGATATCATGCTGCCGGAGTTTCTGTGAAGTCTCCCACCAACTAGTCAGCGGTATGGAAAGCGAGAGCAATGCTAGTGCATTAGCCGAAGGGTCGGTTTTAATCATATTGCCATAATAGGCCGTCCCTATCAGGGTAAGCTGGGGTAAAGCTTCGCCGAGGGTGAGTCTCCGCTGCAACTGTTCGGCCTCAACATTCAACTGCAGCAACTGTACCTCCGGGCGAGAAGAATCAAGCGCAGGAAGGGGCGTGTGAAGTGAGGGATATGGAGAGTGAAGCTGAGGGTCGACAAAAAGCAATGTGT
>JAEEGF011673219.1_pt1 | contig 21496 bp, 16 predicted proteins | sample 9134171 | NCBI WGS metagenome assembly JAEEGF01 (sample SAMN16246542, study PRJNA631951) | gut metagenome | biome: gut microbiome; feature: rumen; material: AP-attached | host: Bos | place: Iran: Karaj | collected 2018-10 | reverse complement strand
ATCGAATACCACAAACTCCTCCGCAGTAACGCTCAGGTTCATTCGGTACTCGACGACATCCCGGGCATAGGCCCTGCAAGACGCAAAGCTTTGATGCAACACTTCTCCGACATCGATTCCATCAGATCAGCAACCGTTGAAGAACTGTCACAGATCCCCGGGATCCCGGAAAGCACTGCGTCAAAAATATACAACTTCTTTCATCAAGATTCAAATAATGATACAACAAATTATGAGGGCTGAAATACAGCCCTCTTCAAATTTAAACTTCTCCACTATTTGGCAGGAGCTCTCCCGAGTAAATTAATTATAGCTTTACCTGCTAGCTAGTCAACCCGCCATTTTTTAAAATGTATTTACTAACCCAACAACTGTGTGATATACTGTTGCGCGTCAGTTGATAATCAATCACGATTGAATATAAACCTTTAACAGTAAAAGGATTAAAAACATGGCAAAGTTTCTTTTTCCAACAGAATACTACGATTCAACATATTCGATAGACTTCGAGCATTATTACTCTCTCGGTTACAGAGCTGTTCTCTTTGATATCGACAACACTCTGGTGCCACATGATTTCCCTTCTGACGAAAGATCGGAGGAACTGCTCCACCGACTTCTGAATATGGGCTTCAAGGTATGCTTTGTTTCAAACAACAAAGAACCTCGAGTTGCTTCCTTCAACGAAAATATCGGTGCAGAATACGTTTTCAAGGCAGGCAAGCCTAAGAAAACCGGATACCTCGAAGCAATTAAAAAACTCGGCACAACCGTAGGTACAACAATGTTCGTCGGCGATCAGCTTTATACAGATATGTGGGGTGCAAACCGCGCAGGCATCCACTCCATCCTGGTTAAGCCGATCGACAAACACGAGGAAATACAGATAGTCTTAAAGCGTATCATCGAGAAACCATTCTTATGGTTATGGCTTATGAAGCACAAGATGAAGACAAAATAACAAACAAAAAGAAAACCCTTCAGGTTTAAACCTGAAGGGTTTTCTTTTTTATTATACTAAGTCAGCTCTAAGCTTCTTAAGAACCTGGAATGTCTTACCTCTGAGCTCTTCTGCCTCGAAGAGTGGAAGCATTGTGTCCTTGTCAAACTTGCACTTCATAACATTGCTGAGCCAATCGTTAACATATGCCTTAACATATTCAACATTCTCATCTGACTTATCCTTAAGTCCGTTCTGAATGTTGTTGATGTTCTCAACAACTGAAGGTGTAGCTATCTTATTTGCAGATACAGGTGATGAGCTGCCTTCGTTTGAAAGCTCGATAACCTTACCTGTCTTAGTGATGATAACCTTCTTGTTAGGAGCTGCATCAGGCTTAACTGTAGGTCCACCACCCTTCTTGTCGAGAAGCTTCTCAACAGCCTTGATGAGACATACAACTGAGTATGTTGCTTCTGTCTGTGTCTGGCTCTCAGCGCCCTTATCCTGATACTGATACCACAGCCACTCTGACTTAAGGAGCATCTCTTCGATCTTGCTGTCATCAAGAAGCTTTCTGAGGTCTGTATCCATTGCAGGTGCTGCACTTCTACCAAAGAGCTTGCCGCCGCCTGTATGCTCCTCAACCTTCTTGTATTTAGCAGGAACAGGAATATCGCTGTAATCCTTCTGAAGGAACTTCTCAGCCTTTCTAGGATCATAGTTACCGTTGATGATAGCGATCCTTCCGCCGTTAAGTCCGTTAACGATCATATCTTCAGCAGCCATAAATACAAGTGTCTTCTGACGATCATCGATCATAGTCTTGATCTCATAATTTGTCTTAGACTTCTCAAGGATAGTATTCTTACGAACCTTGAATGCCTTGATCTTCTCCTTAACGCTGAAGAACAGCTTGAGGAGTGTAGGATTTGCATTTACATAATCGTTGATCCATGTAAGCTCAACGTACTGATGCTCGATCTTATTTGAAAGCTCGTATACATTGTATCCGTCAAATACAACGTTAAGAGTTGTATAAAGCTTCTCAAGTATTTCGTACTTCTCTTCCCATGAATGGGTAGAAACGTCGCTGTTAACAAGCTCCTTGATACCGCACTCATAGAATACGAGGTTGTACTCATAAAGACCTTCAAAGATATTTGTCTTACCGGTAAGCTGTGCACCGGCACCAAGTATCTGAAGATTCTTCTTCATGTCCGGCTCATTCTCGATGTAGAGATAAACCTTCTTAACAAATGCTGAAACCTCATTGATGAGGGTGTCGATACGCTTGTTGTAGATCTCCTGCTTTGTAATGGTTGTCATTACGTTTCTGCTGAGAACGCTTGTATCATGAGCATTGTTTACATTTCTGATGAGCTCCTTGAAGCTCTCATAAACTGCCATATTATCGATAGGGATAAACTCTGAGTTGAGTCCGTAGAACTCAAATGCCTTTGTGTAATCCTTATTGGCAATAAATGTATTGAACATTCCGATAGAGAACTGTGTCTTATAATCATTTCCAACATGAGGATCTTCAATGACATAATCATAAAGAACCTCGAGGTTGCTGAGGTATGCCTCTGAGTTTGCAAGGGAGGTTGGAAGACCCATCTCCATTACAACATTTATAAGATCCAGATAACCCATCAGAGCTTTATCGAAATTCTTAGGTCTGTCATCATCCTCAAGGATCTGATAGCTGACATTGATAAGAAGCGGAGCGATACGCTCACCGATGAGTCTCATAGCCTCACCGAACTTCTCTCTCTGATAGAGATAGATAAGCCAGATACTGAATCTGTAAATACCTGTGGTATTTACCGGGGCGTCAATATCGGATGCATCGATGTCCCCATACACGAAATTGAATAACGGCTCGATCCACTCGTCGATCTCATATCTTTCCTTAGCTTTGATATTCTCATCAACAAATTCACCTAACTCATAGAGCTTTGAACACTGAGCCTTTACATCCTCGTCAACCTTCATAGTATTGAGGTCGAAATTATTATCCTTGAGATAATCAATAACGAGCGTGTAGAATCCGTCCTCTACCTGTTCATTAAGGAATCTGATAAGCAAGCCTTTGTTGTTGGATGCAGCAATAGATAATACATTATTATCGCTGCCTGTTGTGATATTAGCCGGTAATGCCATATATATCTCCTCCTTGAATTGTGTTACAAATGTAATAATCCCCTAAATGGTAGTTTAACCTTTTAGGGGAAAATAGTCAACGTCAAATTAGCGAATATTCATAACTAGAATTGGTAATTTTTTACAAATATGTGCATTATGTCAACAAATACCGGTATTTGTGTCGATTTTTTTCTGTGAAATGCCACATATTTGCTTTCCGATAAACCGGTTGTTCATGTCATTTTCATCAATCCATGAGACCGGCCATGCGAAGAAGCGTCTTCGCATTCCTGGTAGTGCACCTGCCGTCCTTGATCTTATAATCGAACTTCAGCTCACCATCTTCGTAATACTCTTCGAAATGATAATTCTTCACTTCTCTCCCATCCGCACCCTTAAGGTCGCAGAGCTCAAAATCGTGAGTTGAAACAATGACAAAGCCCCTGCCCTTGGAAAGCTTCTGAATAGCATTCTCTGCTCCTACTATCCTGTCGGCAGAATTGGTTCCCTTGAATATCTCGTCTATGAAGCAGGCCGCCGGAATACTGCTGTCACCGTCTCCCGCGATATACTCAGCCATCTCCTTGATCCTGAGTATTTCCGCATAAAAGGTGGAAATACCGCCCGCAACATCATCCATAACTCTCATGGATGTAAAAAGCTTCATATAGCCCAGTTCAAGCTTCTCAGCACAGACGCCGGCACCCATATAAGCAAGTGCCATATTAATAGCGAGAGTTCTGAGGAAAGTTGTCTTACCGGACATATTTGATCCCGTGATGACCGTTGTGCCGTGGCCTATCTTAACTGTATTTGCAACCGCTCTGCCGCCTCCGATCAGAGGATGATATATCATATCTGCCTCGATCACAGCGCCATTCTCGCCCGCCGTTCTGACAACCGGTCTGCAGGTCTTGTTAAGTATGGACAGTACCGCAAGACTTATCAGCTCCTCCACACTTCCGATCACCTCAGCACTCTTCGTGATAGAGCCCGAGAAGTGCTTATTCCAGCCGGCTGCATTGAAGGTCAGCCACAGATCCCAGCCTATCATGCCGTTAAGTATCATGTGGATAAGCGGATTGTAGGAAATATTGTCCGCCTCGCCCAGCACTGACAGCCTCTTGATCGCCTTCATCAGGCCGTCCTTACCCTGCACCTCTTCCTTTATCTGCGAAAGAATCTTACTCTCAAAATCCTCCTCGGATATCTCTTTAAGGAGCATAAAATAATCCTGCGCCGAATACCCCAGTACATGGATCGGATACATAAACTTATCTCTGATTTCGCTGCAGGCCATCGTAAATATCAGGCAGAGAACGAAGGCTCCAAGTATAAGATTTGGGCTCACCATACCAAGAACCGCAAGAACGATCACAAATATATTTACGAGCGGGATAAGCACCATCAGGAATGGCACAACCGCCGAAAGCTTAAGCTTCTTCTCCTCGATGAACTGAAGCTCTTTTCTCCTCTTTCTCTTCGATATCCTTCTCGAGATCGACTCAAAGCTCTCTACGAAATCGGCCTTCTTCGAAAGCTCTTCAACCGCTTCATATCTTTCGGATATGTGGTCCTTATCTATATTTTTAAGACTGATAGTCTCCGCAAGCTTACGTCTGCCTGTTTCCGTATGGGCAACTGACATGAACTGATAGAGTGAATACGGCCCGAGCAGATCTATATCTCTTGAAACCGTATCATTTGCCGCAAGGAAGTCACTTCCGTTATCCGGAAAGCTTCCCCAGGTACCGTCAAGTCTCGAGATATATCCCTCGATAACCTCCTTACGCGCATTGAGTCCCGTCAGCCTGTTGGAAATCTTCACATGCATCCTCAGAAGGATTATAAATACAACAAGAAGAGCAACCCCGACAAGCACGTAAAGCGTGTTGTTGTCAGTCGCTCCTGCAAGGATCATGATAAATGCAGTGAAGAAGCTTGCCAGCCTGAAAAATGATATCGAACCAAAGCTTCTCTTCTCTTTTTTTATCTGGTTTTCTATTAAATTGACTTTATTTATATACTCTTTGATCATAGGAAAAGATTAACACATATATTTATATCAATCAAGAAAAGTTGCTTGAATTTTGTGTGAATGAGTATTAAAATTAGAGCATATAAAATCTTTTAGCAAAGGAGAAAGTATTATGGCAAAACATTGTTTTCTTGGAGGAGTTATCAAGTTTACCGTAGCAGCTGCTGCAGTGTCAGGTATCTGCTATCTTTTCAGGGATGATTTAAAGAGTTCAAAGACATATCAGAAGTACGAAGTTGACGAGAAGATCTCTAAGGCTAAGAACGTAGTTAAGGACAAGACAGCTACTATCAAGGATAAGGCTGCTTCCCTTAAGGAGAAGGCTCCTTGGGCTAAGAACAACGAGGATGCTGCTGACGAAATAGAGGATGCTGTAAGAGATTACGTTGAGATCGATACAGATGAGGCTGAGGAGAAGGTTGAGGATGCCGCTGAAGACATCATCAATGCCATAACCGAGTAATAATCCGTAAGACTTATGATAAAATAGAGCATACTGAGTGTATGCTCTATTTTTGTATTATAATAGCTCCACATACAGGTATGCCCATGAGGGCGTATTTCTCTACAACCGAATGGGTATATCTGTATGTGGAGCCTGTTTTTAAGAATAAAAGTCTTACTCCTGCTCTTCCCAGTTAGTATAAACAGCCTCTACATCGTCATCCTCATCAAGGAGATCAAGTATCCTCTGTATTTTCTTAACATCATCCTCAGCAGTAACTGAAACATAGTTCTGAGGGATCATTGTAACCTCTGCAGAAGCCATAGGGATTCCTGCGCCCTCAAGAGCCTCTCTTACAACGCTGAAGTCATCAGGTGAAGTGATGATCTCGTAGCTGTCCTCTTCCTCTGCAAAGTCCTCAGCACCTGCATCAAGTGCTGCCATCATAAGCTCATCTGCAGACATCTCGCACTCTTCCTTGTCGATGATGATCTGGCCCTTCTGATCAAACATGTATGAAACGCAGCCTGTTGTTCCAACGCTCCCGCCGCCCTTTGTGAAGGCACTTCTTACGTTTGAAGCTGTTCTGTTCTTGTTATCTGTAAGCGCATTTACGATGATAGCTGTACCTGCAGGTCCGTATCCTTCGTAAGTCATGTATGTGTAGTTTGAAGCATTTGCATCGCCGGCAGCCTTCTTGATACCTCTCTCGATAGTATCGTTAGGCATGTTATTAGCCTTTGCCTTAGCGATAACGTCACGGAGCTTGCTGTTGTTGTTTGGATCCGGTCCGCCTTCCTTAACAGCAACTACTATCTCACGTCCGATGACTGTGAAGATCTTACCCTTAGCTGCATCGTTCTTTTCCTTCTTATGCTTGATGTTTGCGAATTTTGAATGTCCTGACATTTTTATTCTCCTTAATCTTGTTTATTAACTGACCACCTGTCATCCGTTTCGCTATTGATATACAGATGGATATCTGTCGTTTTATTCATCGACCGCTTTCTTCTCTATCCTTACGGTCATTATCATATTATTTTCCACGAGAAGCGGAGTAAATATGTAGCCTCCATAATCGATCTTGATATTCTCGTTCTCCTCCGGAAGCCTTCCCAGCTTATAGAGCAGGAAGCCGTTCAGCGTCTCAACCTCGCCCTCAGGGAATTCCACATCCGGCAGATACTCCTCAAGATCATTCAGGCTAAGAAGTCCGTCCACCATAAAGCTGTTCTCCGACATCCTTCTGAACTGTTTTTCCTCTGTGTCGTGCTCGTCAAGAATATTTCCGACAAGCTCCTCTATGATATCCTCGAGAGTGACTATACCGTCGGTCTGGCCGTATTCATCAACGACCACCGCCATATGAGTTTTCTCCTTCTGCATCTTTTTAAGCAGCTTTGATATCTCATATGTCGGATGGACAAACATCGTCTCCTCGATTATCGTCTCTATCGGATCATCCGGCTTCTTAAGATATGCCGCGATGAGATCCTTCAGATGCATAACACCTGCTATGTTATCGATCTCTCCATCGTAAACCGGACACCTCGAATAGCCCTCAAACAGAACCTTAGGGAGTGCATCCTTTATAAGCTCTCTCTTATCAAGGGCAAATATCCTTGTCCTGCTGGTCATGATATCTCTGGCGCATTTGTCATCGAAATCAAGAACATTCGTGATGAGAACTGCCTCATCCTCCTCGATAACGCCCTGTTCATGACCTTCCTCAACTATGGAAAGTATTTCCTCTTCAACTTTATCTTCGTCTTTTCTTTTAAACATCTATTCTGTGATCCACCTCGAGTTTGCTGCCTTATCCGGCAGCCGCCTGCAAAATACTGTTACAGGAGATAATTCACCTCATGTGTCTTCTGACCATTTTTAAAATACACTCTCGGTACGCGTCTCGCCACATTGCAGACAAGCTCGTAATTAAAGCTGTTTGCAGGTTCTGCCACCTCTTCCACCGGAATCGAAAGGATTCCGTCTGTTCCGAAGAGAATGACCTCATCACGAAGATCTGCCTCCGGAATATCCGTAACATCAACCATAAACTGATCCATACATACTCTTCCGAGTATTGGAGCGTATTTTCCTCTGATTATAACTCTGCCGATATTCGACTGTGACCTTGGGTAGCCGTCAGCATAGCCTGCCGAAACTGTGGCAACCCTTCTCGGCCTGTCGGTCACATAGGTCCAGCCGTAGCTGATACCCCTTCCCGGCTCAAGAGTTTTGATATGAGTTATGTGTGCCTTCAGAGTCATAGCCGGCTGCAGGACAACCGATTTATCCATCTCCTCCGACGGCTCCAGCCCATATATTACTATTCCGAGCCTCATCATGTCAAATCCTTTTGAATGAAGCTCCATGGCGCCCGCACTGTTATCTATATGCTTTAACCTGAAGATAAATCCCTTCTCTGTGAGCGCATCTATAAAGCCCGTGAAGGCTTCTCTCTGCTTTAACGCATCCTTTTTATCTATATAATCCGCTTTCGCAAAATGCGTAAATATGCCTTCTATGTCAAGACCGTCCATATAAAGAAGCTTCTCAGCTTCCTTCACGCCATCTTCACTACACTGAAAGCCTATCCTGCTCATACCGGAGTCAGCCTTGATGTGAACCTTAGCCTTCCTGCCAAACTTCAGAGCCGTGTCCGAAAGCATTCTGCACTTATCAGCATCATAAACCGCCATGGTTATGTCGTTTTCTATGGCAGTTTCGAAATCTTCTTCGTCTGTATTTCCAAGGATCAGAATAGGCTTTGTGATGCCTGCACGTCTAAGCTCCACGCCCTCATCTATGCACGCAACTCCGAAATAATCAGCCAGATCATCAAACTCCTTCGCGAAACTCACCGCGCCGTGACCGTAAGCGTCAGCTTTTATAACGAGCAGAGTCTTCCTGTCCGATGGATTAAGCGCCTGAATGGTTTCAATATTATATCTTACTGCATCAAGATCGATATCCGCCTCGATACGATTGTAATTACGCATTTTATCGCCTCTTTAAATAATATATGTTTTTATCCTAAAACATCCTTGATAAATGAATTCAGCTCGGTTGCTGTCATCCCAACGAGTCCGAACCTCTCAGCCGCCATGTCGCCCGCCGCTCCGTGGATGTATACACCTGCTCTTGCGGCGTCATATGGCTTAAGTCCCTGCGCCAGAAGTCCTCCGATGATACCGGTCAGACTGTCTCCGCTGCCACCCTTGGCCATACCCGAGTTACCGATGGTATTTACACAGAAACCTTCTGTACCATCGGAAATAACGGTTCTCGCATCCTTCAACACCGAAATAACATTATATTCATTTGAAACCGACTTTGCAATGGTAAAGCGGTCTTTTTTTATTCTTTCAAGAGCCACACGGACATCCTCACCGGCTTCCGTATCTCTTACAAGCCGTGCCATCTCCAGCATATGAGGGGTGATGATCATTCTCTTATTTACACAGCTCTCACTTGAATCAGATATCTCGCAATCCTTTATATTTTCGGATATCTCACATTCTTTTATTTCTTCTGTTTGTTTATCATTAATACAATGCTTGTTTAGGCACTTCAAAAATTCTCTGTCAAGCGAGATGATATTTATAGCATCCGCATCCATAACTACCGGCTTATCATATTCAGCCGCAGCGAGAAGCACTGTTTTAAGGAGCTTAACAGCCTTCTCATCCGTGCCAAGTCCCGGACCAATCGCAACTGCCGTCGCCCAGGATACTTCTTTTTTTATCATTTCTGCGAAAACATCCGCATCACTAATAGTACTGCTACTGTCTTCAACCTCGCGAGCACCACTGTTTTTCGCCTCAGAAGACACCTTTGTATCCACCATGATTTCAGAAGGATCGTATGTACGAAGAAGCACTTCAGGAAGTGCCGCACCGATTATATCTCTGTTTGCCTTATCCGTCAGGATCTTAACAAGTCCTGTTCCAACCTTGAAAGCCGCCTGCCCTGCGATAACCGCCGCACCACTGATCTCGCTATTCCCGGCAACAAGTAGCAGTCTTCCAAAACTTCCTTTATTTGCGTTTGCACTCCTTATCGGGAGCATCTTCCTGATATCATCCATATCCAGACCGTAGCAGCCGGCCTTAATGTCCTTGGAGAAGCCAATATCTCTTGTAATTATCCTTCCCGAACACTCTCTTCCTTCACCGAAAAGCATTCCAAGCTTTGTGAATCCGAAGGTTACAGTCACATCAGCCTTAACTGCCGTTCCAAGCACCGTGCCGCTTTCAGCGGAAATACCCGAAGGAATATCAGCCGCAACAACTATAATCTCAGGCTTTTCTTCCTTCGCTTTATTTATCGCACTGATAACCTCAGCCTGAACACCTGCAACCTCTCTTGAAAGCCCGACACCGAATACCGCATCAATAACAATATCATAACCTGATATCATCTCGCTTAGTGAAGATACAAACCTCACACCGCATTTAAGTGCGATTTCCTTCTGCTTTTCAAAAGCCTCGGTAGTCCTCTTTATTCCGCCAATATGAAATACATCCGCCTGATAACCCCATTCATGAAGTATCCTTGCGGCAGCTATACCGTCGCCGCCATTATTTCCGCCCTCACAAATAGCAAGTATCTTACTCTTCTTATCAGCGAGCTTCACTGTCTCCTCTGCCAGAGTAAGAGCAGCCCGTTCCATTAAAACCAGCTGTGGTATTCCAATCTCTTCAATTGTATATTTATCTATAGCAGCGCTCTCAGCACCGGTCGGAAAGAATCTCATATCATTTTCCTCTTGCCAAAATAGTATTCTTTTATCAGTATAATCCATGAAATCTTTTCTTGCAAACAATAAAAGCGCCCTCCCTACCGCTTTCACGGTAAAGAGGGCATCTTTCATCTCCAAAAATCCAAAACCATCTATTTTCTGGCCATTCCGCCTTCCATCTTCTTTTCCTGCTGAGGTTTCTTAGCCTCAGGTTTTTTAGCCTGCTCAGGCTTCTGTGCACCCGGAACAACCTTCTCAACTATACTGCCGTCCTTGATCATATCGGTCAGTTCCTTACTCTTCAGAAGCTTGGCATTTTCAGGCTTCTTGACATTTACAAGAATAGACTCATACGCATCCTTCTCCTGGCGAGGATTTGTAGCCATCAGTCGGCAGATATTTTCACCCTTAACAGGATCCTGTGTTGTCTTAAGGAATGCTACTCTTGCGAGATACTCCGGTAACAGGTGCTCTCTTACAGCTTCAGCCTTTCCGCTCTTAACACTCTTAGCAGCTTTCTCAAGAGCATCGGCATCCTTCTCTATCTGTTCCTCCTTCTGCTTTCTCTCTTCAGGATCTGTGATCTCCTTAAGCGCCTGTCTCTCCTCGTATATCCTTTCCTTTTCTTTCTTAACTGCAGTCTTCTTCTCCTTCAGAGCATCCAGCGCCTTCTCATATTCCGGATTCGGCTTCTCATCAGGGTCATAATACTCCTTAAGGTATGAGATTACATCATTATCCTCAAGATTTTCTGTCATCTTATCAAGCTCAGCCTTGTATTTTTCTTTAAGCTCATCCGCCTTCTTTTTATTATCATCCCAATGCTTACCAAAATCAGTAGGATTCTTTTCAGATATCATCCTGAAAACCTTGTTACTGTTAAGTTCTTTGATTTGTTCAGCACTCGGCTTCTCTCCATTCTTCTCTGTAAGATATGCCTCCGCCTTATTCTTAAGCTCTATATTCTGGATATAGAAATCCGGATTCTGTGAATACATACGAACGAAATCAGGATTCTGAATAAGATTATGCGCTGCATTGATCAGATCATATGAACCAACAAAATTACTTGCATTTTCAACGGTCTTTGCATCAAGAGTCTTATCTGCAGCAATCTTTTTATAATGCGTTTTAAGATAATCCTTTGCCGCATTAAATTGATCATACTTTTCGCTATAATGCGATGGGTATCTTTCAACAACATTTATAAATTCATTATCCAGAGAAAGATCGGCAATCGACTGCTCATTAACTTCCTTCTTATGCTTAATCAGATAATCCTTTGCAGCTGCTTCCAGATAATTAAGCCCGAATTTATTATCAAATTCCTTAATACTGTATTTATCAGATCCAATACTTGCTGCTTCATTCATTGCAGCTTCCGCAACATAAGCAAATGGCGCTATCCTATAAAAGCTATGCCCTGCAAGTTCCGCAGTTTTCTTAAGCTCTTCTATCTGTCCCGGTATTCTGAGCGTTGCATTTTTCGCCTCGTTCAGACGAAGTTTTCCGGCATCGCTGCCCGGCCCAAATATAAGTCCCTTTCTGTTATCATAATAATCCTTAGAAGCCTTATTGTATTTATCAAGCGCGTCTATCAGCTTATTTGTATTCGCCTGCGGGTTATCCAGATCAGAGAGAGTTATACAATCCTTGAGAGCAGTTATCATATTTCCGTAAAGAGCTGTATCCTTTCCCAGAATCTTATTCTTTTTAACTGAATCCAGAGTTACGAGAACATTCTTCAGTTCCTTATGAATATCATTTGCCTGCTTTGCCATATTCCACTTGGCTTCTGTCGCTTCCAGAGGCTTGGCATTAGGATCCTTTACCATTTTGATCTGATCCTGCACGATTCTATCTTCATGAGCAAGAATATTTGCTCTTATCTGTTCAGGCGTGATCTCAACCTTCACTTCAGCTGCAGGTTCCTCAGGTTTTACATCTTCAGTTTTAACCTTTCTCACCGGTCTAACTACCTTGATCTTACTCTCAACCGGCTGATAGCTTCCGTCCTTCAGTTCATACCGATCAACAGTTATCTCCGGCACCACGCCCTTCTTTCCGGCAAGGTGTGCAGAAACAATCTCATACATAAGCTCCATTTTATAAAGCTGTCCCTTAAGATCTGCATTCTCAACAGACTTGTATTTTTCTCCATACCTCTCATCGAGAGTCTGGCCATCAACCTTAATAAGCTTAGATGTATCGATTCCCTGCTCCTTAAGAAAAGCAACTCGCTCCGGACTATCAATCTCCTTCATGAATTCGATTGCGGAAATATCAAGTTCATTCTTCAGCTTAAGCTTCTGATACCTTTCAATGATACCCTCTGCTGTCGGATTCTTATCAAATACAGCATTAACCATAGATGCAGGAGAAGCGTAAACACCAATATCCGGATTGGTTCTCCACAGTCTATCATAGGCATTGTCTGCGAAGTTATTAAGAGTCTCCTCTGTCAGGGAATCCCCCTTAACCTCAGGAGCCTTTTCTTCTACAGCAGGCGCTTCCTGTGCAGGCTCATCCTCGTACATCTCCGGATCTTCTACGGCTGTTTCATTAAGCGTCGGCTCTTCAGCCATTATCGCTCTCTTTATATCTTTTCTCGGTCCTTCAGGAACTATCGTTACAGGTCCATTCTCAGCATCTGCAGTGATTGCCGAGGTCCCATCAAATAACTGACGCAGAAGCTCAAACTGATACATCTGTTCCTTCTCAGCCTTGTCTTCAACGTGTGCATATTTATCAGACCACATTTCCTCTGCGGTCTTTCCGTCGATCTTAATATTATTCCAGATACCTTCCCTGTTCATATCCTGAAAAGCAATCCCTGTCAGGCTGTTCAAACGATTCTTAAATCTGAAATCCGCAAGTCTTGCAGAGATTTCATCACCTGTCAGTTCACGTTCAGCATCATTATCCTTCTTCTGAACAAATAAGAACTGAACAAGCTGTTCAAGATTTAATCCTCTGTATCCGGTCTTTGCAGTCCATGCAGCCTTGGCAAATCCCAATGCTGCTTCACCCAATGACTTTTTATTCTCAACTACTTCTGTTTCTTTCATATTGCGCTCCTTTCCGAATGATCGTTTTCGTTCCATGTTATCCACATAATAAACTATACTGCATAACAAAAGCGCAACAAAAAAATCGATATATCTAAAAATATACCGATTTTTTTTATAACTTTATTAATTGTAAATATCATTCCGGCGCTTTAACCGTCCAAGCCTACATCAGCTGCATAAGCTTGCAGTTTTCTATTCCGGCACTCCAGAACTGCGCTATCGGATAATGCCTTATCTGGCTCACTATGCTCGAATTCATCGCTCCATGACCTACAATAAGTACACTCTTTCCTTTTTCATGCTCCGGAATAGCCCTTTCCCTTAGGAACTCGCCAGTTCTGGCGAAAAGCTCTTCAAAGGTTTCCGCTCCACCGACAGAGGAAGTATAATTCTCCGGTTCCTTGAAAATAACATTTACCGGAAGGTCCGGATCATCGAAGGAATCCTTGACCCCCTCGTATTCTCCAAAGCTCATTTCCAGAAGTCTGTCATCATAAATAACAGGTATATTTCTGCCTCTTAGAAGAATATCTGCGGTTTCCCTGGCCCTTATAAGCGGTGAGCAAAAGCAAATATCAAACTCAACATCTTTATATGTTTCACGCGCTTTTTCCGCCATCTCTCTTCCGCTATCATTCAGCGGAATATCTGTTCTCCCCTGCAGTTTTCTCTCATCATTCCAGTCCGTCCTGCCATGTCTTATGATGTATATCATTACTGTCCTCCGTGTTGCAGCTATCAATTATCGCTGTCTGATTTCTCCGTACAAGCATTTAATCAACGACATGTGATCAACTATTTCTCCGTGTTTACAGCTCTATTGTCTCCGGAGCTGCTGTGAATGAAGAAATAACTGCTGTGGCGTCCTTAAGATAGAATACCTCTGTATTTCCGTCATCAGGATCATACATAGCCTTAAGATCAGGATATGCATCAAGCATAGAAACTCTTGCTTCTCTTCTGTCATCCTCAACAAGCCCGCCTGAAACTCTGATCCATGAACCATCCTTAAATGCACAGATCTCAACCTTCGGATTCGCATGTATCTGCTTTGAAACATTCTTAGCCTTTCCGGTCTGGATATAGAGCTTACCCTCAAATACATTAACCGTTCCGAAAGGTCTTACTCTCGGCTGATCCCCGTCAACTGTTGCAAGATAATAAGCTCCTGCGTTCTTTAAAAACTCGTAAACTTTCTCCATCTTTCATACCTCCTTACAAATGGATAATATTACTTTACATCATCGTAGTTAAAAATCAATCTTTCACAATATATTCGTTTACTATATCCAAGTATAGCTGTTCGTTAATATGCATCCGATTTCCTGATTACCCGCGTCAATAACTTTGCTAGTCATAGAATCTGTCCATCCCGGGTCCTGCCTCAAGACGTTTGATGTACACTTCCGGATTCCGAAGCATATCTGCCATCATAAGAAAGGTATCAAGTGCAAGCCCTTCCTTATTGGTGTCAGCATAATTCTTCCCCACATCCTGCTTCATCTCTACATTTCTCATATTGAAGAAATACAGGTCTGTCAGTCCGTAGCCGCTGCATTTCAGCTTATCCAGAAAGGTATGATTGTCCAGATAATACATGAATTCATCCATCATACGATCATCAAGAAGGAGTTCATTCCAAAGTTCATCTGCATAATCTTTAGTTTTTCCTGCATACTCGGCAAGTGCCTTAAGTCGGTCGTATGCCTTGATCAGCCTGCCGTCCAGTATTATATTTCCTGCCATGTCTTTCAGTCCTTCGCCGGTTTCTTCTCTACCACCTTGTCATAAATAAGCTTCTTAACCATTACATGTACAAGAATTGGAATCGTTAAACCGAAAGTAAGTCCGGCCATTACATCCGTCGGATAATGAACAACATTATACAGTCTTGAGAATGTTATTATGGCTGCAATACAAACAAATGGTATACCCAGCTTTTTATTATTTATAAATATAGAAACAGCAACCGCAAATCCATTTGCCGCATGTCCCGATGGGAAGGACGAATCCTTCTGTTTTCCTATAAGCGACTCCAGAAAATCATATGCCTCGTACGGTCTGGTTCTGTCAACTATATTTTTCACTATCAGACTGGTTATTATGAAGGTTATGAGTAATGACAGCGCAGCCTCAAGTCCTATCTTCCTTGTTTTAACCAGCACAAGCAGTACTATTGTCGTCACTATCCAGAACCAGCCTCCGTCACCCAGAAACGAGAAGAACCACATTATCTTATCCATCACAGGACTTCTCAGATGCTTCATACTGTCTAAAAAATCAGCTTCCCACGCCATATCTTATCTCCATTAGTTTTTTTATCTAACAATATCTTTATCAAATCCCACTGTTCCGTATTTACTCTGATTCAGATTTCCTCGTCAAAGCCTACTGCTCTGTATTAGATTCCTTATAATCCACGAGGCACCGTAATGGTGCCTCGATATAAGTTAATTATTTAGCTACGATATTGATGATCTTGCCAGGAACATAGATCTCCTTAACGATAGTCTTGCCGGCAATCCTGTCACCAAGTGCTTCCTTACCAAGCGCGATGATAGTGTCCTTATCAGCGTCAGCAGGAACATCAACTGTTACTCTTGTCTTACCACAAACCTGTACAGGAAGTGTGATCGTATCAGCCTTGAGGTGAGCCTCATCAAACTCAGGCCACTCAGCGTGGAATACAGAATCGGTTCCGCCGAGTACCTCCCAGAGTTCCTCGCCGATATGAGGTGCGAAAGGTGCGATAAGCTTAACCATAGTCTTAAGTGTTTCCTTATCAACGCCTGTAGACTTAGTAAGGTCAACAAACTTGTTGTTATACTCCATAAATGCAGAAATAACTGTATTTAAGCTGAAGCTCTCAAGTCTCTGTGAGATATCCCTGATAAGTCCGTGACGAAGTCTCAGAAGCTCAGGTGTCTCTGCAACGTCCTTCTCTGCATTCTCTGTAACCATTGTGTAGAATCTCTTGATGAATCTTGAAATACCGTCGATTCCGGCATCATCCCAGATTGAATCAAGTTCAGGTGGTCCTACGAAAAGCTCATAGAGACGAAGCGCATCACAACCATAATCGTTTACGATATCATCAGGTGAAACGATATTTCCAAGTGACTTACTCATCTTGGTTGGCTTGCCGGTCTCTCTGTCGCGGCCGCAGATCATACCCTGATTAAAGAGCTTTGTGAAAGGCTCCTCAAAGCCTACAACTCCGATATCATAAAGGAACTTTGTATAGAATCTCGAATACAGAAGGTGAAGAACCGCATGCTCAACACCACCGATGTACATATCAACCGGAAGGTACTTATCAGCCTTCTCCTTTGAAACGAGCTCTTCGTTATTCTTAACATCAACGTATCTGAGGAAATACCATGATGATCCTGCCCACTGAGGCATGGTATTTGTCTCTCTCTTAGCAGGCTTTCCACAGCAAGGGCAGGTTGTATTTACCCAGCTGTCAATAGCTGCAAGTGGTGATTCACCGGTTCCTGTAGGCTCGTACTTCTCAACCTCAGGAAGTGTAAGTGGAAGGTCGGTCTCCGGAACAGGAACTGCGCCGCAGTCAGGACAATGGATGATTGGAATTGGCTCACCCCAATATCTCTGACGTGAGAATACCCAGTCACGAAGCTTGTAATTGGTTGTAGCCTTACCAAGTCCTCTCTCCTCTATCATATGAGGAGCTTCCTTCTTCAGAACAGCTGACTCCATACCGTTCCACTCGCCAGAGTTGATCATAACTCCGGAAGCCTCGGTATAAGCCTCTGTCATATTTTCAATCTCCTTACCATCCTTAGCGATAACCTGGATGATAGGAATATTAAACTTCTTAGCGAACTCAAAGTCTCTGTCATCATGGGCAGGAACACACATGATAGCGCCTGTACCGTAATCAGCAAGTACATAGTCTGAAAGCCAGATAGGGATCTTCGCACCGTTAAGCGGATTTATCGCATAGCTTCCTGTAAATACACCTGTCTTCTCGTGATCGGCCATACGGTCAACCGATGAACGAAGTGATGTCTGATAGATGTAATCATCAACGGCAGCCTTTGTTTCAGGTGTTGCAAGGCTTGCAGCGATCGCATGCTCAGGAGCAAGAACCATAAAGGTTGCACCGTAAAGAGTGTCAGGTCTTGTAGTATAAACAGTGATCTCGTCGTCTCTTCCGTCGATCTTGAACTGAACCTCAGCACCTGTAGACTTACCGATCCACTCGGTCTGCATCTTCTTAACCTTCTCAGGCCAGTCAAGCTTATCAAGGTCGTTAAGAAGTCTCTCTGCATAAGCTGTGATCTTCAGCATCCACTGACGAAGATTCTTCTTTGTAACGTCAGCGCCGCATCTCTCGCACTTTCCTTCCTTAACCTCTTCGTTGGCAAGACCTGTCTTACATGAAGGACACCAGTTGATAGGCATCTCCTTCTCATATGCAAGACCGTGCTTGAACATCTGGACAAATATCCACTGTGTCCACTTGAAGTAGTCAGGATCGGTTGTATTTACTTCCATATCCCAGTCATAAATAGCTGCGATCTGCTTGATCTGCTTCTTGATGCTTGCAATATTTGCTGCTGTCGAGATTGACGGATGAATACCGTTCTTAATAGCATAGTTCTCGGCAGGCAGTCCGAATGCATCCCAGCCCATAGGATGGATAACATACTTTCCGTGCATGAGCTGATATCTGCTCCATACATCCGATATAACATATCCTCTCCAATGTCCTACGTGAAGGCCGTTTCCTGAAGGGTAAGGGAACATATCCAGGCAGTAATACTTCGGCTTAACACCGTCGTTAACGTTTACCGGCTTCTCTTCCCATTTCTTAGTCCATTTGGCCTCGATCAATTTGTGATTATACTGGGTTGCCATTTCTTCTTTCCTCCAAACAAAAAGTTCTAATAATTTTGATATTTTACATCAATCAGTCTATCTTTTCAATATACTGATATTATATCTCGCCCGTGATAAGCCATGGTGAAGGCTGCGAAACAAATACGCTGTTCTTGTCAGTCTTGCTGATGGTTACCTGGGTTACTTCCATGTTCTTAATATTGTGTCTCTCAAATATATCCTTGATCGTACTGAGGATATCAAGCTCGAGAGTATAGATAACGAACTGCATCTTAGGGTTCTTGGTGAGGAGTCTTTCGATATCCTTTTCAAGATACTTGGTCGCAACGATGAATGAAAGTCTCGGCATAGGGATCCTTGCAAGTGATTCCTCCGAAAGGTCAGGGATGATCTCTACGTTGTGAAGACCGAACTTGGAAACGTTCTCCTCCATAGTCCTCTTATCCTGCTCATCCGGTTCAACCGCGATTATAGTACCCTCGCTCGCAATGATAGCCGACTCAATAACGATACTCTCACCGCTTACGATTGCGATGGTATCATGCGAATCAACTCCGAGCATACTCATGATGATGGCTCTTATCTCGTTGCCAACGTATTTAACAGTACCCTTGCTGAAGAACTCGTTCTTCATACCTATCCTGTATGACTCTCTTGTATTTTCATTAAGGATAAATATAACCGATGGCACTGAAAGCTTCTTATTAGCGAAGTCAATAACCTTTGCATGCTTTATGTTATCGTTCGGGATAAGTCCCTCAGCGAACCATACATCATAATCGCCTATTCCCTTCTCCCATAATTCGTAAAACAGGTTCTCATGTGTTGAATCCGCAAATATCATTACTCTCTTGTGAGTCTCGATGGTAGGAATGATATTCTTCTCCTTACCGCAGATGTTCATGAGCTTGATCTTCTCCGGACTCGTCTCCATAAAATCTGCAAAATACGCTGTCCACGCAAGCATTTCCTTGTTGTTGTAAGCTGTTCTCTGTGTCATACGTATCCCTCCTCGCGTATACTTTTATAGTTTTCGGCTGCCGGCCGCCTGACCTTTGCGGCCATCTCTGTCAGTCGTGATGATTTCAGTCTTTATTTTCTTCAGTCTTCTCAGTTTTTTTCCTGTTGTTATAATGCTGTCTCGTAGTCTGTCTCTCAGCCTTCTTCACATTAGGATCAACTGTCTTCTCTCTTGGCTGTCTGATATTCTGAACGCGCTTATTTGACTGCTCTGTAAGATTCTTATTATCCTTCTCCGCGTTCATTTTGGCGGTGTTCTGATTGTTCTTATTTCCGGCACCGCTGCCGCCGTTTGAACCGCCGTTTCCGCCCTGGTTTCTATTCTTATTATAGTAATTATTTCTCTTCAGATATTCGTTGTATTTGGTTGCCATCTCACTCTTTACAGCAAGTCTTTCCTCAGCAGCCGCAACCTTCTCTGAATTGATCTCATTCTCTATATTCATGCCGACCTTTTCACGGATATTTTCTCTGGTCTCCATGATATTCTTGGCCTTCTTACGCTTCTTATTCTGCTTTCTGCTTCGTCTGTCGTTACCTGCCACAACATGTCTCTTGGTTCTGATAGGCTCGCCCTTTTCATCAAAGCCATGTAGCGTCAGATAATAATCCGTCGCCGTGGACAGTCCCTGTTTTTCAAGCTTTCTGTCAACAAGCACATTGATAAGTGCATATACACAGGCAAGCACAGGAACGCCCAGAAGCATTCCCATAAAGCCGAACAGGTTTCCTCCTACAAGGATTGCAACGATAACCCAAAGTCCTGAAAGACCTGTTGAATCTCCGAGGATAAGCGGTCCAAGGATATTTCCGTCGATCTGCTGCAGGATGATGATAAATATAACAAATATCAGGCACTTCAGCGGATCCGCAACAAGTATCAGGAGCGAACATGGTATCGCACCGATGAAAGGTCCGAAGAACGGAATGATATTTGTAAGTCCGACCGTAACGCTGACAAGTACAGCATAAGGCATATCAACGCTCACGCAGAAGATTGCACAGATGATACCGATGATCATGGAGTCAAGGATCTTACCGTCGATGAAACCGCCGAATACGTTGTTCATGAATGAAAGTGAATCAAGAACAACAGTACCCTTTCTCTTCTTAAATACACTGTAGATCATCTTCTTTCCGTTTGCAGAAAGTCTCTCCTTGCTGTAAAGGATGTACGCTGCGATGATGATACCTACAAAGAAGTTAAATACAAACTTGATACCGCCGATAATACTGTTTGAGATCTTGATAACGATAGTATCGATATTTGGCAGAAGCTTGTCTGTGATGATCTTGATAAGGTTATCCTGGATCTTATCAAGGTTATTACTTACTGTATCGTAGATCTTAGGATACTTCTTAAGGAATGACAGGTTCTTCAGCCAATGCTTTGCATTGCTGATGTAGTTCGGGATCTCGTTTGAGAGCATTGTGATACTCTTCTGGAGCTCCGGAATGAGCACTATGAGAAGTCCGAATACTATAGCAAGCAGGAAAACGATCGAGAAAAATACCGCAAGTGTATTTGCCACCTTAACCGCGGTCATCTTCTTATTCTCGCCCAGTATTTTGATCATGAGTTTTGAAAATACACCCTTAAGGAAGTTCATTACAGGCAGAAGAAGAAATGCGATAACGCAGCCCATAAGTATAGGTGTAAATGCACTGATTATGATACCAAAAAACGAAATAACTGCCGGAAGCTTGCCGAGCAGCATATAAAATGCAACAACTATACACAACGATAACGTGAGTATAGAGAATTTTTTCCAATCATCCTTTTCCCACTTTTTTCCCACTTTACTTTCACCTCACAAATATTTATGTCAATACATAGACACATACATGGTTATTCTATCACATAATTTATTCAAATGATATAAAGAATTAATAAAAAATCTGTATTTTTATCATGTTTAAAAAAGAAAAAGGCCATCCGCTACTCCGGATGACCTTACAGTGCGGGCAACAGGACTTGAACCTGCACGGGGTTGCCCACCAGAACCTAAATCTGGCGCGTCTGCCAATTCCGCCATGCCCGCATGACTCAATGATTTTATCACACTACCCTTTGTATGACAAGAAAATAAATAAGAAAATATATAAGTAAAAAACCGGAACCCCTTTTAGGAATTCCGGCATATTGTCATGAGCCACGCGGGACTCGAACCCGCGACAACTTGATTAAAAGTCAAGTGCTCTACCACCTGAGCTAGTAGCCCAT
>JAEEGF010848954.1_pt1 | contig 21500 bp, 17 predicted proteins | sample 9134171 | NCBI WGS metagenome assembly JAEEGF01 (sample SAMN16246542, study PRJNA631951) | gut metagenome | biome: gut microbiome; feature: rumen; material: AP-attached | host: Bos | place: Iran: Karaj | collected 2018-10 | reverse complement strand
TATGTGACAGCAAATAACTCTTATTAACCTCGGTACAACCTGCTGTCAGCATTAAAACTGCACCGAGTAGTTATCTCGTGTTCTCATGATTACCTCCCATGCAACATCTGTTTATCCAGATTGTCACAACAAAGATATTATATACAATGCTATAAGCACTCGTAAATACTAATATAATTATATTCCTTGCATAAAAAGGCTCCTTGCCACTGAACCTAATCAGTAGCGAGGAGCCTTGGTCTGCTTACTCTTCTTTTGTAAGAACTTTTCTCTGCCAGCTTCTTTTTCCACACTCCGGGCATTTCATATATCTTGTCCGCCCCATGTGCATAGCAAGATTTGTCTGCCAGTATGTAGGTACATATCTGTGGTGGCAATTCTGGCATTCATAGTATCCGGCCTTTTGCTCAATGCCCACAGCGATAAAAGCTACCGTAAATATCATTATGAGAGCAAACACGATAAGTGCAATTCGCAGCCAGACTGGCATCTCTATAAATGAAGCCACAAACACCATGATCAGTCCGGCAATGACGGCAGGAATCGCAATCCAGTATTCCGTCTGAAGCATCTGCCTGTTCTTTTCTTCAACCTCTCGCCTCATTGCCAGCAGGTTTTCTTCTGCCCGTTTGTCATATGCTTCTGCCATAATTCTTTCGCCCGACAGGAGTTCGTTGACGTTAATTTTCAGAAGTTCACACAGCTCCAACATAATCCCGGAATCTGGCATAGACTTTCCAGTCTCCCATTTTGATATCGCCCGGTCACTGATTCCGAGCTTCTCGGCAAGGACTGCCTGAGTCATGCCCTGTTCCTTTCTGCAGGATGCTATGAATTTTCCAATTTTGATTTGATCCATATCGGGCACCTCCTTTCATGACTCAAGCATAGCCGGTATCATCATATTTTTACACGAACCGTAGGTTGATTTCCTGCAACTCTACCGCTGGTTGAGTGCAGAAAAGCTCATTTTACTTTAACTTCGCATATAGCATCTGGATTATACTTTTTGCAAAACTCAATAAGTCTTAACCACAGATGCCTCATTGTTTCCTCGATGGCTTTAATGGCCCACTAACCCCGTCCCCAAGTGGTCCCTATTCAGTGCAACAACAGTTTCAACATGACCGGACCAACTAAACATATCGCAGGCACGGATCTTATTGAGTGCGTAGCCGCCATCAGCAAGAATGCGCAGGTCTCTGGCAAGTGTTGCTGAGTCACAGCTGACATATACAATGCGGTCAGGACTCATCTTGAGCATTGTTTCAAGACATTTCTCATCACAGCCCTTGCGAGGCGGATCTACGACTATCACATCCGGATGGAGAGCTTTCGCATTCTCTTCTTTTTCGCCACTCATACCTGATTCCGCGATTGCTTCTTCGTTCTTGGCTTCCTTACTTAGCCTCTCATAGAATTCTGGAAGCACTTCCTCTGCCTTTCCGCAGAAAAACTCCGCGTTATCAAGGCCGTTTCTCTTAGCATTTCTTTTTGCGTCTTCAATTGCATCAGGAATGATCTCAATGCCATAAACTTTTCCGGCAGTTTTTGCCATAGCCAGAGATATAGTTCCAATTCCGCAATACAGATCCCATACAGTTTCATTCCCTGTTAATCCGGCATAGGTAATTGCCTGCTCGTAAAGCCTTTGAGCCTGTTTGGGATTAACCTGGTAAAAAGAAAGAGGTGAAATCTCAAATTCTAGTCCACACAAAGTGTCTGCAATCGTATCTTTTCCCCAGATAGTATGGATTTCTGTTCCCATAATAACGTTGGTCTTATCAGTGTTTATGCTGACAGAAATGCTGGTCATACCGTTAATATTCTGGAGTTTCTTAACAAGCTCATTCTGAGCCGCTATAAATTCATTGCTATTTCCAACAGCTTTTCCTCTATAGTTAATAACAAGGCACACCATGATCTGTCCACTTGTAAAGCCCTTCCTTATGAGAACGTGCCTTACAAGCCCCTTGCCTGTCGCCTCATCGTAAGCTGCAATTCCATGTTTTTCCATGTGTGCAAGCACAACATTAAGGATCTCTTTATTTTCCTCAACTCCGATAAAACAGTCATCCACTGGAATAATACTGTGAGTTCTTCCTGCATAATAGCCTGCAACAGGCTTTCCATTCTTGCCGGTGCCAATTGGGTACTGGGCCTTGTTCCTGTATCTCCAGGGCTCCTCCATACCGATTATCGGCTCCATGATACTGTCGATAAAAGACTCATCAAATCCGCCTAAGCGAACAATATTGTTCCTTACTTTATTCTGCTTGAACTCAAGCTGCCTCTCATAGGTCATGTTCTGAAGCTGGCATCCGCCGCACTGTCTCGCAATTGGGCATCTTGCTTCCTGTCTGTGAACAGATGGCTCCAAAACCTTTTCCAAATGGGCATAGGCATAGTTCTTTTTTGCCTTCATTATCTTGGTACTAACTTTGTCACCTATTACCGCATCTTTAATAAAGAGGGTATAGCCGTCAACCTTGCCTATGCCCTCTCCGTCATTTCCTATGTCAGTTATTTCTACTGTGAGCAGATCATCTTTTTGATATTTGCAATCTGTCTTTATTTTCTTAACCATACAATTTCCAATCTATTACAAAAAACTCTCGCTATTATGAACTCCCTGTCATCACTCTTTCCAATGAAGTCTGTGAAGTTCGCCTTCTCTCTCAAGTCCTTTAAACTCGTTCTGTCTGAGAGCTTCATATAAAACTATTGCTACTGAATTAGACAGGTTTAAAGATCTAATATCCTCTCCCATAGGGATTCGAATGCAGGTTTCTTCGTTGTCCACCAGTATCTCCTCGGGGATTCCGGCGCTTTCTTTGCCGAACATTATAAAGTCATCCATGCCAAAAGAAACATCGGTATAAGAGTGTTTCGCCTTTGTCGTAGCATACCAGATCTTTGCCCCGGGATGCTTTGCCTTGAAATCTTCATAGTCAATATATTTAGTGACGTCAAGCTTGGGCCAGTAGTCCATTCCTGCTCTTTTAATGGCTTTTTCATTGATACTAAAGCCAAGTGGCTCAATAAGATGAAGACTTGTGTTTGTTGCAACGCAGGTTCTTCCGATATTTCCTGTGTTCTGTGGTATCTCCGGCTGATGTAAAACTATATGCATTTAAATTACTCCTCGTCATCAGCATCCATTACTGCAGACTTTGGCAGAGAAAAAATAAACTCTGTTCCAACGCCGGGAGTACTGATAACATTAATATTTTCTTCGTGGGCCTTTATTATTTCTTTTACGATAGAAAGGCCAAGGCCGGTGCCCTTCTTATCTTTTCCTCTTGAAGAATCAGATTTATAGAATCTGTCAAAAATAAGCTTCTGATCCTCTTTGGGAATTCCAATTCCACTGTCCTTGACTGAAACGAAAACCTTGCTGTGTTTCTCTGTAGTTTCAATCTTGATGGATGAATCATGATGACTGAATTTTATGGCGTTATCCACAAGATTATAGAGCACCTGCTGGATCTTATCCACATCCGCATTTACCAGCATCTTCTCATCCGTAAGGATCAGCTCAATGGCAATCTTTTTATTTCTGCAGGTTCCTTCAAAAGACTCTGCGACCTTCCTTATGGTCTGGTTTATATCAAAATCAGATTTATTGAGCATCATACCTTTAGTATTTAGATTGTTCAGGGTAAGAAGCTCATTGGTAAGCTTGGTCAGTCTGTCCGTCTCATTTATTACAATTCCAAGGTATCTCTCGTGCATCTCCTGGGGTATCGTTCCATCCTGCATAGCTACAAGATATCCCCTTATTGATGTAAGCGGAGACCTGAAATCATGTGAAACGTTGGCAATAAATTTCTTTTGATCGTCCTCTGCGCGTGCAATTTCGCCCGCCATATAAGACAGAGATGCTGCCAGATATCCCATTTCGTCCTCAGACTCAACAGAGAATTCGTATCCCATGTTACCTGCTGCGTACTGTTCCGTCGCCTTGGTTATCTTTCTGAGCGGAATATATACAAGCTCCGTAAAAAAGATAAGGATTATCAGGGACAAGAGGAAAAGAACTATCAACATAAGGTAGGATATATTCAAAAATTCATTGGCCGATTCCACCAGGTCCGATACAGGTTCATGAATAACGACATACGCCTGAACCTTATAGTTGGCAGTTATGGGCGCAAATACACTTATGACATCTTCGTTAAAAGAGCCCCAGAAGTTGCCGGTTGTATAGTAAGACCCGCCAAGCGCAGAAGGATTAAAGCCCTCTATCACTATCTCATCTCCGGGTCCTATTACTCTCGACGAATCAAGGACAAGTCTGCCTGAAGGGTTGATTATCCATATGGGTTCATTGTCCATGTATTTGGACAATGTGACCATTTGCGTATGTACTGCTTCCAGCGAAGTTTCACTATTGTAAAGATCTGCCGCGTACGTGTTTGCAATCTGAGTAGCAACCTGATACATGTTGTCAGTTTTATCTCTTCGCAGTCTCTCATAGGTCATGCTGTAAACGAATGTGGCAACAACAACAAACCCGAATACACCAAACAGAAGATAGGCAAGAAGAAACTTCAGATAAAGAGTTCTCTTCATTTATTCTGTTACCTCAAACTTGTATCCTATTCCCCAAATTGTTGCAAGGCGCCAGTTCTCGTGATCACTTAATTTCTCACGAAGTCTTTTTATATGTACATCTACAGTTCTGGTATCGCCAACATATTCATAGCCCCAGATCTGATCAAGAAGCTGCTCTCTTGTAAACACGTGGTTTGGCGAAGCTGCAAGGAAATATAAAAGCTCAAGCTCCTTAGGTGGCATATCCACACGCTCGCCCATGTAATTTACCGAATAATTGGTCATATTGATTTCAAGATCAGGATATCTTACTACCTTGTCATTAGACTCAGGAGCTTCCTGAACCTGAGGCTTAAAGCGCCTTAATACCGCCTTTACTCTTGCCACCAGCTCTTTTGAATCAAAGGGCTTTTCCATGTAGTCATCTGCGCCCATCTCAAGACCAAGAACCTTATCAAACACCTCACCTTTTGCAGAAAGCATGATGATAGGTGTCTGTGACCTGGTCCTTATCTCTCTGCAGACCTGGTATCCATCAATTCCCGGAAGCATCAGATCAAGCAAAATAAGATTTGGTTTAAATGTGTCAAAAGTGTTTATCGCAGATTCGCCGTCATTACATATCTTGGTCTCAAAACACTCTTTTACCAGATACAAAGATATGAGCTCTGCAATATTATTATCATCGTCAACTATAAGTATTTTCTGTTTGCTAACCATCTTTTCCCCCAAAGTTTATTTAATAAAAGTTACTATTGTAACACCGGCATCGCCTTCGCCGAATTCCCCAAGTTTAAAGGACTTCACGTAAGGAACGCCCTTCAAATAATTATGAACCGCCTGTCTCAGGATACCTGAACCCTTACCGTGCACAACTCTTACATTGTTAAGATGTGACATGTAGGCGTCATCCAGATACTTATCAAGAGCCGCAATGGCGTCGTCGCTGTTTTTACCAATAAGATTTATCTCAGTCCTGATGCTGGCAGCACGTGAAAGATCCATCTTTGAACCTGAACTTCCGCTTGTCCTGCCATAGAACTTCTTCATAGCCGTCTTGGCATCATCATCCTTTATAAGAACCAGATCCCTGATATTGGCTTTAGTCCTCATGATTCCGCACTGCACATAGAGGTTGCCATCCTTGTCAGGCTTAGAGCTGATAGTTCCTTTAAGTCCCATGGATACGATCTTTACTGACTCCCCGAGCTTAAGCTGAGACTCTTTTAATATAGGATGAGTTTCTTTTGCCTTTTCAGCCTTCTTGGAAATCGCCTTATTTTTGTCAGATATCTTTTGTCCGACATTTGTTCTGGCTCTCTCAAGGTCCTGAATTGACGCATTTGGCCCTGCTTTCCTGAAAGTTCTTATGGTCTCATCTGCAAGGTCCTTTGCTTCCTGTAAAATAGCTCTCGCTTCTTCGTTGGCCTCTCTTATGATGTCATCCTTGCGGCTGTCGAGCTTTTCAGTCTTTTCCTCAAGCTGAGACTTAAGCTGCTCAACTTCTTTTTTGTACTCGGAAATCTCAAGTCGCTCGTTCTCAATGATCTTTCTGCTCTTCTCGAGGTCAGCCAAAAGATCTTCAAAGCGCTTATCCTCAGTGCTGATCTGCTCCTTAGCGGCTTCGATTATCCTGTCCGGAAGCCCAAGCTTTGAAGAGATGGCAAAAGCATTACTCTTTCCGGGAATTCCAATAAGAAGCTTGTAGGTTGGTTTAAGTGACCCTACATCAAATTCACAGCTGGCATTCTTAATTCCGGGAGTGTTAAGGGCATAAACCTTAAGCTCGCTATAGTGAGTTGTTGCAAGTGTCCTTATCCTTCTGCTGTGCAGGTCGTTAAGTATTGATATGGCAAGAGCCGCTCCCTCTGTGGGGTCAGTTCCCGCTCCCAATTCATCAAAAAGACAAAGTGAATTCTCATCGGCTTTTTCAAGGATCGATACTGTATTGGTCATATGTGATGAGAAGGTAGAAAGAGACTGTTCAATGCTCTGCTCATCTCCAATATCAGCAAACACCTCGTTAAACACTGACAGCTCTGACTTATCCCCTGCAGGAATCGCAAGGCCGGCCTGTCCCATAAGCGTCAAAAGACCTACCGTCTTAAGGGTAACAGTCTTACCACCGGTATTAGGACCTGTGATGATGAGCATGTCAAAGTCCCTTCCGGCATAAACGTCAATAGGAACCACCTTATCTTTTGCAATAAGAGGGTGTCTTCCCTTCTTTATATCAAATGCGTGCTGGTCATTGAAAATAGGTGTTGTTCCATTTATCTCAAGCGCATAGGAAGCCTTTGCAAATATGAAATCAAGATCAGTCATGATATCAGCGTTGTACTTGATAGAATCTATATGCTCAGCAACTTTAAGGCTGAGTTCGAGCAGGATCTTTTCAATCTCAGCGCTTTCCTGAAGCCCCATTTCCCTGAGCTTATTGTTAAGCTCTACAACTGCTGCCGGCTCTATGAAAAGAGTTGAACCGGATGAAGACTGATCGTGAACAATACCATTTATCTGTGATTTGTACTCTGCCTTCACTGGAATGCAGTACCTGCCGTCCCTCATGGTGACAACAGCATCCTGAAGATATGTCCTCATGGAGCCGTTCAGCATCCTGCCAAGCTGCTCATGTATTCTGTCATTGGTGAGCATTATGCCCCTTCTGATATGTTTGAGGGCAGGGCTTGCATCAGAGCTTATTTCATCCTCTGACACTATGCATCTTCTGATCTCAGCTGACACAAAAGTAAGTGGCTCAAGCAGTTCAAAAGACTCTGAGAGAGAGTCACCTGCCTCATCATCTCTTGTAGGTCTTCCATAGGTCTTTACCCTGTTAACATTGTCGAGAAATGCAGCTATTCTTAGAAGTGATACCGGCTCAAGGGCACTTCCTATCTTAAGTGCCTTAAGAGTTCCCTCAAAGTTCCTGTTATCCCCAAAAGAAGTTGATCCTTTTTTGAATATTCTTGAAATAGCATCAGAGGTCTTTTTCTGATTATTCCTTATCTCATTGATATCTGAAGAAGGAACAAGCTCCTTGCAGAGCTTTCTTCCAGGCTCCGATGTGGCGTGATCCGCCAGTTTTTCTATTATTTTATCGTACTCAAGTACGTGTAATGCTTTTGCGTTCATAAATACTAGTCCTTAACATATGCTTTTTTACACAATTACCCAAAGTACAGTTTATCATTTATACCCCTTCATGGCTAGATTTAACCTATAAAAACGTCTATAATAAGTTAAATGTTTATTGGGGGAATACGAAATGCCACTTAATCCTGAAGATAACAAAAATGAGAATCTGGCGAACACTGATTTTATCAGTGAAAAGATAAAACAACGTCCTATCAATAGAAAAAAACTTCTGCGTCGCACGGTCATCACCGTTTCACTGGCAGTTATATTCGGAATGGTCGCTTGTCTTACATTCCTTATACTTCAGCCGGTTTTCAGCGACAAACTTTATCCCGAAAATGAACCGGAAATGATATCCTTTCCCGAGGAAAAGCCAAGCGAAGAACTGACTCCTGAGGAAATGTTTGCAGATGACAATCAGATAGCCGCAAGTGAAGCTTTAAGCCTAGAGGAGAGTCAGAAGGATCAGATCGATCAGGCAATTGCCTCCTATTCTTTTGACGCTTACGACTATGAAAAAATGATCACTTCCCTTCGCAAGGTTACCACTCAGGTAGAAAAAAACATCGTAAAGGTAACTTCTATATCAAGCGACTCCAACTGGTTTACGGATTCCTATGAGACAAAAGGTTCCACCTCCGGACTCATAGTTGCTGACAACGGCACAAATCTTTATGTTCTTGTTCCTTCAGCATCTGTGTCTGATGCTGAGTCAATCGGTGTAACTTTCTGTGATGGAGCTACCGCAACTGCTGAGATCAGTCTGATCGACACCATTACAGGGCAGTGCGTGCTTACTGTTCGCAGAACACAGCTTGCAGAGGGCACAAGGCAGACAATTTCTCCTGCAGAGCTTGGAAGTTCCAGCGCCGGAAGCCTGACCGGTTCTCCTGTTATTGCTGTTGGCAGCCCTATAGGGATCCAGGACTCAATAGCTTATGGAATTGTCACTTCAGAAAAGAGTCCCATGAATCTTGTAGATTCCTGCTATAAGCTGATCACTACCGATATCTACGGAAGCAGCGATGCTACCGGTGTTCTCATAAATTTAAAGGGACAAGTCATCGGAATAATAGATACATCCCACAATTCTACAGGTATGAGCAATCAGATCTGCGGCATTGGAATAACTGAACTAAAACCACTTATTGAAGACCTTTCAAACGCAAGGCCAAGACCATATCTTGGAATCCACGGCGCAACAGTTCCACTCGAGATGCAGAATACACAAAATCTCCCTTCGGGAGCTTACATATCAAGCACCGAGATGGGATCTCCTGCCATGAGAGCCGGTCTTCAAAGCGGCGATATCATCACTTCTTTTAACGGTTATGATATCAACACCTATGACCACCTTATAACAAGGCTTGCGAGCTGTTCCCCTGATGATGTAATATCAATTACGATCATGCGACAGGCACCTAATGAGTACATAGAACTTGAGATAGAAGCAACAATGTCAAGCTCTACAACTAAATAGATTTAATATTAGAAATGAGGTTTTTTAATGAAGTTCATCAAAGATCTAACCCCCGGTGACCGCATTGCGGACATCTACATGTGCAAGCACAAGCTCAGCGCAACAACCAAAAACGGAAAAGAGTACTACTCTGTAACTCTCCAGGACAAGACAGGCACTATCGATGCCAAGATCTGGGAGCCAAACAGCGACGGAATAGACGAATTTGACGACACAGATTACATCGATGTATTCGGGGAAGTAACAAGCTTTAACGGAGCTCTCCAGATCAATGTAAAAAGAGCCAGAAAATGCCACGAAGGCGAGTATGATCCAGCTCTCTACCTTCCTGTTTCTTCCAAGGACATCGATGTTATGTACAAAGAACTCCTTGGAATAATCGGAACTATTGGAAATCCATATCTCAAAAAGCTTCTGGAAGAATTCTTTATTCAGGATGAAGCTTTCATCACAGCTTTCAGAAAATCCAGCGCTGCCAAAACTGTGCATCACAGCTTCATCGGCGGACTTTTAGAGCACACACTCAGCGTAACAAAGCTCTGTAACTTCTACTGCACAGCATATCCGGCTCTTAACAGAGACCTTCTTTTAACAGCTGCCATCTGCCATGATATCGGTAAGACAAAAGAACTCAGTCTCTACCCGGTAAATGACTACACTGACGAAGGCCAGTTCCTTGGTCATATTGTAATGGGAACCGAGATGGTTGGAGAAAAGATCCGCGGAATCGAAGGCTTCCCTGTTATTCTCAAGCAGGAACTTCAGCACTGCATACTTGCTCACCACGGCGAGCTTGAATATGGTTCTCCAAAGAAACCTGCCATCATTGAAGCTGTCGCACTTAACCTTGCTGACAACACAGATGCTAAGATAGAAACCTTCACTGAGATCCTTGGAAACATCACTACTCCCGGCTGGCAGGGCTTTAATAAGTTCTTTGAGTCCAATATCTACTCTACCAAAATAGAGTAAACTTCTTTTATAGGTTAACAAAAAAAACTTTAGTTTTTTGTATAAAACGACAAATATTTAAAATATTTAAGATTAATCTAAAATATCTATTGACTGTCAATCCTCCTCTTTGTAAAATTGTCACAAAGAGATGTTCGTATGTACAATTTTTTTAGGAGGATTGACTATGAAAAAGAAAGTTCTAAGTATTATCTTAGCCGGACTTATGGGAGCCGGTGTCCTTACTGGATGTTCCACAACCACAGTTGAAGAAGCTGGTGAAGCTACCGCCGACACGCAGACTGCTACTGATTCAGGAGCTGCTGAAACACAGTCCGAATCTACAACAGAAACTGTTACAGGTGAAGGTGATCAGACAATTCATGTATTCCTCTACATGCAGGAGCATGAAAAAGCTATCTACCAGAAGCTTATTGACCAGTTCGTTGCAGATCACAAGGATCAGGTAAAAGAAGTTGTATTTGAAGTAACAACACAGGATGAATACAACCAAAAGATGATCGCCAACATGACTGCCGGAGATATGCCTGATGTATTCTATGTTGGACCTGCAGCAGTTCGTTCATATGTTGATAATGGTTATGTTCTTCCTCTTGATGACTATGTTGATGATGCAACAATAAAGAGCATCTGGGGAACAACTCAGGAAATTTACAGATATGACGGAACCAACATCGGAAGTGGTTCTCTCTATGCTTTCCCTAAGGATCTTTCATGCTTTGCTTTTGCATACAACCAGGATCTTTTCGATGCAGCAGGACTTGAGTATCCTGATCCTGAGAAGCCTTACACATATGATGAGTTCATCGAAGTCTGCAAGGCTCTTACAATTGATAAGGACGGAGACGGCGAGATCGATCAGTGGGGTGTTGCAAATGCAGACCAGTTCGGTATGACTCCTTACCTTTATTCTAACGGCGTTAAGTTCTTAAACGACGATATGACAAAAGTTAACGTAGCTAACAACCCTCAGCTTACAGAAGCTCTTACATTCTATACAGACCTTACAAAGAACGGTCTTACACCTTCTGTTGAGCAGGATACAGCCCTTGGCGGATATCAGAGATGGCTTGATGGCCAGGTTGCATTCTATGCCTGCGGTACATGGGATGTTGCAGCATTCATGGATGATGCTACTTTCCCTTATAAGTGGAACCTTTGCGGATGGCCTGTTGGACCTTCAGGTGATGGCAAGAGCCACACATGGATGGGTTCTGTTGGATACTGCGTATCTGCAACAACAAAGTATCCTGACCTTTGCGCAGAACTTGTTGCTAAGCTTTCAACAGATCCAGATGGACAGAGAGAGGTTTCAGGTATCACATCAGGTGCTTCTATCCAGCTTCCAAACATCGTTGATCTTGCTTATGGCGAATTCAAGGATGCTGTAGCAAACGGAACTGTTCCTTATGCTTCAAATGTAGATGTAATCTTCGGATACTTTGATGGAAACGACCACTATGAAGCAGCACTTCAGGAAACAGACTACACATACAACGCAGAATGGTTCACTCCTTTCTGGTCAGGTGTATTCAACATCAAAAATGGTGATATCTCTGTTCAGGATTATCTCAACCAGGTAGAGCCTGAAATGCAGGCAGCTCTTGATGAAGCTATAGAACTTCAGAATTCTGCAACAAAATAAAAGGGCATTACATAAAAAGCACATACATAGAGCCCCTCATAGCACTTGCTGAGGGGCTTTAAGTTTAAAATCGGAGCAAGATATGGCAAAAAACAAAGTTAAAGTTCAAAGATCCGCCATGGCAAAGAGAGAGGAGCGCTGGGCATGGCTCTTTATCGCCCCTCCTTTCATTGGATTTATGCTTTTCATGGCATATCCAATAGTATTTGCAGTAATTGCCAGTACAAGTAAATGGACCGGCATCAACTCTCTGTGGGGAAATATTGTCGGACTTCAGAACTACATAAAAATCTTTTCAGATGTAAAGTTTTGGAAATCAATGGGAACAACCATTATCTACATGATCGGTATCCCCATCGGAATGATACTTGGAATCCTTATTGCCATGGGACTTAACAGAAAGATTCCGGGAAAAAGATTCCTCACTACAATGTACTATGTCCCTGTTGTTTCTTCACTTGTAGCCGTTTCAATCCTGTGGGCATGGGTATTTAACTATGATTACGGTCTCTTAAACGGTATTTATAAGCTTCTTACCGGAATGCACGGTCCTAACTGGCTTGGTGATGAACAGATGGTAAAAGTATCCCTCATCATCTTCATGGTCTGGAAAGGCCTTGGCGGTACAGTCATCCTTTATCTCGCAGGACTTCAGAATATCCCTCAGGACTACTATGAAGCTGCCATGATAGACGGAGCAAACGGATGGGAAAAATTCAGGAATATCACGCTTCCTCTTTTATCCCCAGTTACTTTCTACGTGCTTATCACATCACTTATCGGTGGTTTCCAGGTATTTGTAGAAGTTCAGGTTATGACTCCAAGCGGCGGACCAAACTACAGCTCAGCAACCGTTGTGTTCTATCTGTATGAAAAAGCCTTCACAAACGGACAGCTTGGCTATGGTAGTGCCGTTGCAGTAATTCTTGCGATCATCATATTCATTATCACGGCCATCAACTTCTGGGGCCAGGATAAATGGGTAAAAACTATAGACTAAGGAGGTGTGAAAATGGATACAGCTGCATTATTCAAAAATAAAGCCGGCAAAAAAGACTACCAGACAGACCGCGTCACAACTCCCAAGGAACGGATTTTTAACATGATCATCTTCATCATCCTGTTTCTTTTCGCCCTGACTATGGTTTTCCCTCTGGTATACATGGTCGCTACATCATTTATGACAAAGAATCAGATCCTGTCCGGATCTCTAACTCTTTTCCCGGATCCGATCCTCATAGGAAAATACTCTGAGGTCCTAAAGAAGGGACAGTTTATCACAGGTATATTCAATACTATAAAGGTTGAAGTTCCTGTTCTGCTGATAGGTGGATTTACTTCATCCCTGGCAGCATTTGCTTTTGCAAAAATGGAATTTAGAGGAAAGAACATATTATTCCTGGCACTCCTTGCCACTATTATGATTCCTTTCGCCGTTGTAATGATTCCTCAGTATGTTCTTTTTACCAAGCTTCACTGGACCAACTCTCTTGCACCGCTTATCATTCCGGGATGCTTTGGCAATGTGAGCATGATATTCTTCTTAAGACAGAATCTTTACAGCATACCATCAGACCTTATGGACGCTGCCAAGATTGATGGCTGTAACTACTTTAAGATTTATTACAAGATCTTTCTTCCTCTTATGAAGGGAGCCCTTGGAACACAGCTTATGCTCTGGTTTATGGGAATATGGAATGATTACCTTGCTCCGACAATTTTCCTTAGAAGTGAAAAGAACTGGACACTTCAGGTAGTTATCCGCTCATTCAACTCTTACTACGCAATACAGAGCGACTACGCGCTTATCATGGCGGCTTCCGTTATTGCAATGCTGCCAACTCTGGTACTGTTCTTCCTGTTCCAGAGAATGATAATCCAGTCAATCGCCATCAGCGGAATCAAATAAATAGCTTTTGTCAGATGCAATAAAAAGATGCCGATCTCTACATGACCGGCATCTTTTATATTGCGTTTTATTATCTCTTTTACTGCTCTATAGCGCTATAGGCAAGCTTAACATTTATATCCTGATTGTAGTTTCCAAAGCCCTTACCAAATATTGTAAGTCCTCCTACATGTTCAGCATTATCAGGAACTTCAAGTTTAAGTTTAAGCGGGCTCTTTGAGCTTAGTTTGAACTGATCAATAGTCACATCGGATATCTTAAGTCCATCAATGAATGTTCCTTTGTGATTGATCACCAGCATCTTCAGCATTCCATACTGATTCCAGTTAGGGAACCACCAGTCCGGTGTAAATATTCCTTTAACATCTCCAAAATCTCCGGGAGATGTCCATGTTCCCAAAAGAGTCTCATTCAGATAGAAGTAAATATCTGATGGCCACACATTGTTAACTCCAGGTGCTTCTGAACTAAGTTCAGCAGAAATACATATCTCATCAATCTTCTGATTGGCTGGAACAAAATTAGGAATAAGATACTCCACATACCCCTTTGTAAACCAAAGTATATCTGCCTCAAATCTGTCGGGATGAGCAAAATATCTGGTATCATCTACTTCACCTATAAGTCTGCTTGAATTGGCAAGACCGCATGTTGGATATACTGAGTAATCAGAGAAAAGACCAACCTTGATATCTGTAGTGTAGATATTTTCATCCTGTGGCTTGTCCTGAAGCTCTATAAGGATCTTATCCAAATGGACGGAGCAAACTTTCTGATTGCCGTGTCCTGGAGCTTCGGAAGATACAGTTACAACTCCACATTCCTCAAGCTTTTTTATATGGCTGGTAAGGGCTCCGTTTGTAATTCCGAGCCTGCTCGCCAGATCATTCATGTTCAATGGGCCTTCATTAAGAAGAATCTTTATTATCTCTGCCCTTATATCAGATCCAAGAGCCTTAAAGAGCTCCAATCCTTCATCAATCGATCTAATCTGTAACATTTTAAACACTCTCTTTCATAATTACTCAGTGGTATTTTCAAGATATTGCACACACCAGATTGAGTGATCATTATCGCCCACAGCGCTTATACAAAACGTATCGTTTCCCGCCTCGTCACTCATCCTTACCATTATACCATGATATGTAGCATCTTCTGACTCAATTGTTATGAAATTAGTTTTTTCATTTACGGTATAAGTTCCTGTTATTCCGCCGCTTATATTCCCGTCTTTAAACTGACACTCAACCGGCTCGTTGACGATATTATTAACCTCCAGTCCGTGATCTACAACATAAAATGTCCCAGAAACAGAATCAGTTGTATATCCCTCCTCAGGGAGGGCTTCCCCATTTGTAGCAAATGGGAATATACACGGCCATCCATCTTCGTTCATCGCCATCTGATGAACTCTCACCGCATGATATTCACCGCTTTCCTTAAATCTCTGGTGATAAACTATGTAAAGTTTTCCATCTCCATCTACAAATGTTGATTGTCCGCCAGGAGCCATGTAAGTAACGTTAAGGCTTGGCAGAGTGTAATTCCCCATTAGCTTAACGCCATAATTACTGTAATTATTAAGGTCATCTTTTATCCCAAGGGTTGCGCCTGTTGCATCCTCATATGGCCCGTCTGGATTCTTTGATCTGAATACTCTGATCTGATATCCGCCCTCCATCTGAAGATTTCCATAGGATAAAAAGAGATAATAATAACCTGCAGCTTTATCATAATGAATATATGGCCCTTCTATAGGGTGGTGGAAACCGCCAACAAGTCTTTTGCCAAAATAGGCATCAATGCCTTCATCGTCATTGGTCTCAGGGTGAATTGGTTCACCTGTCTGTTCATCAAGCTCCAAAAGAAAAATTCCACCGGACCATGAGCCATATACCATCCACAGCTTGTCATTCTCATCATAAAACATAGCTGGATCAATAGCATTAGGCCAAAGCTGGTTATTATAAGCTCCACCTGATATGTAGCGGCTCCTTACGTTTATATCATCTCCCATGATGTCTGTATAATTGGTAAGCTCCAGATCAGGCTTGGTAAATCCTGAATAGATAATAGTCTTCTCATAGTGATAGGGACCGCCTATATCATCTGCTGTAGCTATTACTATATTGGACTTAATGTAGGATGATGTAGTACAAAAATACATCATATACTTTCCTGTGGCCTTGTTATAAATAACACTTGGAGCCCAGACAGAATAACCATTCTGCTCATTTTTTCCAACAAAAGAAAAAGCATCAAAAGGCTCTGCAATGAGATTATCAAAGATCTTATTTGAGCCATTTACACCATCAGCCCAGGTATTCCATTTTATAAGGTCAGTGGAGGTTGCTGCCGTCATATGTGTTCCATAGCAGTAATATGTTCCGTCTTCTCCGATTATGATCTGCGGATCATGAAGAGACCCTCCTGTATTAACTGAACCGGTATTTATATTCTCTATAGGCATCTCTTCCGGAATCCCCCTGTCAGCAGCCTGTCCACAGGATGCGCATGATAATGTCACAAGGCTTAAAGCCGCCGCTATAGCCATTTTAACTACTCTTCTATTCATTCTTGTTCACCATTTTCGTAAGACAAAACAGGCTTTCCTTCATCGTTCCACATAACAGGCATCAGTCTTGCGTGTCTTCCCGGATTATAAAGGGGATCACCCTCAATTACCTTTTCATTTCTGGCATGAAAAACACAGATATCCCTGCCCTTGTCATCAACAGTAAAGCTGTTATGTCCAGGGCCAAAAATACCTCTTTTCTCATCTGACTTTAGGATTGGATATCTCTCTTTTTCCCAGACTCTTGGGTCAAGAAGGTCGTCTTCTTCAGATGCAGTGAGCATTCCCATGCAATATGCCTCGCCTGTGTCACTGGCAGAATATGTCAAAAAGATCCTGCCATTTCTTTTAATGACAGCCGGGCCCTCATTAACCCAGAATCCAACTCTCTCCCAATCATAGTCAGGAGTTGTGAGTAAAACCTGCACAGTTGCAAGCTTCCAGGGAGTCTCCATCCTTGCGATATAAAGGTTACTTATCTGTTTGCCCACGCCGACTTTCTCAGCCCAGACATAGTAATAATCGCCTTTATTCTCAAATACAGTTGCATCAAGAGAAAAGGCTTCAAAAGAGAATTCATCTCCATCTGCCCTCTGTATCTTACCAAGTTCATTCCATTTTCCTGTAATGGGATCGGCATCCTTGCACTGTAGAATGTATGGCCTGATCTTCCATTTATCTTCCTTGTTGCCGGCAGAAAAATAGATGTACCACGCGCCATCAATAAAATGGAGCTCAGGTGCCCAGATATGGGCACCCATTACTCCGCTTTCGTGCATATGCCATATTTCGATTTCTTCAGCATCCTTTAGCCCGGACAGACTATCAGATTCTCTAAGGATTATCTTGTCATAAGCCGGAACAGATGCTGTAAAATAGTAGGTTCCGTCGACATGCCTGTAAACATACGGATCTGCTCTTTGCATTATCCATGGTTCATTATATTTCAGTTCACTATTCTTGCTCATGTTTACTCCAAATTAAAATATTTTATTATATTAATTGTAGAGTCTGAGCATTTTCATGTCAACGAATATTTTAGATTGCGTTGAAATATTTTAGAAATAATCAAATTTTCTTTAGGAAACGTTCTAACCTTTCCATAGCCATTTTTAAATTATCTAAAGAATACGCATAGGAAATACGAATAAATCCTTCGCCGCAGTCACCAAAAGCGGTTCCCGGAACTACAGCAAGCTTCTCCTCTTTAAGAAGTCTTGTACAGAATTCATCGCTGCTCATTCCAAACTTCTTTATGGATGGGAATACGTAAAAAGCTCCAAAAGGCTCAAAGCAAGGAAGTCCAAGTCTCTTGAACTCATTGAGAAGATATCTTCTTCTGTGATTGTATTCCTCACGCATGATCCTTACATCTTCATCACCGTTTTTAAGGGCCTCAACTGCAGCGTACTGGCTGGTTGTAGGAGCACACATGATGGCAAACTGATGTATCTTTACCATCTGCTTCATGATCTCCTCCGGTCCGCATGCGTATCCAAGTCTCCAACCGGTCATGGCATAGGCCTTGGAGAAGCCGTTGATAAGAATTGTTCTCTCTTTCATTCCAGGGAGAGATACAATTGAAACATGCTTGCCATTGTAAGTAAGCTCGCTGTATATCTCATCGGAGATAACAAAAAGATCTTTTTCTATAACAACCTTTGCGATAGCTTCAAGGTCTTCTTTTCCCATTACTGCACCTGTTGGGTTGTTTGGGAATGGAAGAACCAGGATCTTAGTCTTGTCAGTAACCTTCTCAAGTACTTCCTCTGCAGTAAGTCTGAACTGGTTTTCCTCTTTTAACTCTATGATCACAGGAACGGCATCAGCCAAAATAGCGCAAGGCTCATAGGAAACATAGCTTGGCTGTGGAATAAGGACTTCGTCCCCCGGATCTACCATAGCTCTAAGAGCCAGATCAATTGCCTCAGATCCACCTACTGTAATGAAGATCTCTTTTATCGGATCATAAGTTACATCCTGTGTTCTTTTGATATAGTTTGAAACTTCCTGTCTAAGCTCCTTAAGTCCGGAGTTGGATGTATAGAAAGTCCTTCCTTTTTCGAGGGAATAAATACCCTCATCTCTTATGTGCCATGGAGTATCAAAATCAGGCTCGCCCACACCAAGAGATATAGCGCCCTCAGTTTCCTGAACAATGTCAAAAAACTTTCTGATTCCCGAAGGCTTGATGTCTACTACCTTTTTTCCTATTGGATTTCTCATGGTGTAATGATCTCCCTTGTGTCTTCGTACTTTTTAGTCAAAATAGTTCCGTGATCCTTATATTTCTTAAGGATGAAGTGTGTCGCTGTACTAAGCACGTTGTCCAAAGTAGCAAGCTTGTTATTTACAAAGCCTGCAACCTCCAAAAGGGATTTACCTTCAACAATAACCATAAGGTCAAAACCGCCACTCATAAGATAAACGCTTGTAACCTCAGGATATTTGTAAATTCTTTCTGCAATATTATCAAAGCCCTGTCCTCTTGTAGGTGTGACCTTAACCTCTATAAGGGCATTGACCTTTTCTATGCTGGTTTTAGACCAATCGATCATTGAGTGATATCCGCAGATAACTCCCTCATCTTCAAGAGCTTTCAGCTCATTGGCAACAAGTACCTCTTCCGCCCCCAGAAGAACACTGAGTTCATGTACATCAATGCGGCTGTTTTTCTCAATAATGCTTAATATCTCTTCTCTGGTATTCATAAACAAAAAGCTCCTCCAAATTATCTTTATCCAAGGATTTTATGGATCTCATCTGCCTGTGGCATCTCCAAAAACCTTGATTCATCTTCGTTAATTATATCTTTTCTATTACCTTCCTGCAAAAAACCTATGACAGAAGCGGGGATTCCCGCATTCTTAAGATCATCTACAAGCTTTTCTCCGTCATCTGTGGCAAAAAGAAGTGCCCCACCTGATAAAAGCTGATAAGGATTTATCTCAAAAAACTCGCAGATCTCAACTGTTTCCTGCCTCAAAGGTATACTCTTCAAATTTACTTTTAGTCCACAGCCTGCGCGTTCTCCCATTTCCCAAAGAGCTGCAAAAACTCCGCCATTTGAGAGATCATGAACTGCACTGACTCCGGACTTAATGGCGACTGCAGCCTCTGACTCTACAGACATATATTCTTTAAAATCTATAGCGTCGTTGATAAAGGGCGCCGGATACTTGGTTGTAAGCTCCTGCTTTTTTTCTTTTGCCAAAAGAGCTGTTCCCTCAAGGCCTACCCACTTGCTTATTACAAGTGCCTGTCCCGCTTTGGGCTTTCCAAAAGAAATATCTTTTTCCTTATACCCTACGCAGGTTGCTGTTATCACAGGTCTTTTTACAGCTGTAGAAACCTCTGTGTGACCACCGGCATATACCGTTCCCGCAGTCTTACTGCCATCTATACAGTCCCTGACTATTTCTTTTAAGCGCTTTTCTTCTATATCTTCACTTAAGAGGATACTTACATCCACGTGGTCTGGCGTGATTCCCTGCGCCCTCAGGCCATTTGCAGCCTTAACCACAGCATAATATCCAACTTTCTTAGCATCCAAAGCATATGTCGCTACAGATGAGAATACTTTTTTAGATTCAGAAAAAGCGCAGTCTGCCCCTACAGCTGCGCCTGTTCTTTCTTTAAATTCTGTTTTTATAAGTTTTAAAGCTGAACGCTTTAATGCATTCTCAGTAATTTTTCCAATTCTCATATAATTGCCAATGATCAGCCTTCTGTCTGTATAGTTTCTGCAGTATCTGTTCCTTCAGCATCCTCTGCCGGCTGTGCTTCCTGCGCTGCCTGCGCCTCTGCCTGCTGCTGGGCAAGCTGAGCATTTGCCGCATTGACAGCATCTGCTGCCGCCTGAGCTGCTGCAGCTTCATTTTCTGTTCCTGCTGCACTTCTGGCTGCACCAAGTGCACCGGCAACAGCCTTAACGGTAGCCACATCACCTGTAGCTATTGCTGTGTTTATCTGTGCCATAGCAGTCTCATCAGCTCCTGCTGTACCAATTGTTACAATCTTTGGAACCATTTTGTAGTTACTGCTGTTTATAACTTCTCTGCTTACTTCAGAGCCGTTCTCAGTTACGATCTTCCAAAGCTGAGCCTTGTATCCAAGATGAGCTGACTGTGTTCCAACATAACCGACAGCCTGTGAGCTGTCACATACGAACTGATCTGCTGAAGCAGGTGTTGTCTCAAGGACTTCACTCTTAAAGCTGACCTTACGTCCGGCGTCTCTTGTCTCTACCCCGTATATCGTAAATGTTATGTGCTTGTCAGATGTTGTTGAACCTTCAATATATATAGGATACTCGGTATTATTGACAAACTTAAAGTTCTTTCCGCCGGATTCTGCTATGGCAGCATCTGCAGAAGGCTCTACATAAGTAACTATCATTGAATGGTTGTGACGCTCAGTAACTTCAAGCTCTGCCAAAAGAACTGCATTATAAAGTGTAGTAGAAACCTGACAAATACCGCCTCCAACACTCTCAACCACAAGTCCGTTCAAATAAGAACCTGCAGGGAAATAGCCATTTGCCTCAGTAAATGGAGTAATTGTATCAAGTACAGAGAACTCTTCTCCCGGATAAACTGTAGTGCCATTTATAAGTGAACAACCATTTGCTACATTGGCACTTCTGGCAGCACCTGAGGTTTTATAGCTTGTGGTAAAGGTACCAAGAATATCTTTTACCTTTGCCAGATCCTCTGCGCTTCCAAGAGGCTTATCTTCCTTAACAGAAAGTGTGATGGTAGCATTCTCCGGTGTGAGCTCATTTTGAATAAAGCTCTTAATTACAGAAGCAGATGCCTCCTTGTCCACAACGTAACCTGTCTGGCCATCAGTAACTACGAAGCCCTCATCTGTCTTTTTCAAGCTGTAGTTGACTTTCTCCTGGTCAAAAGAACTGCTGCATCTGTCGATGATTGCTGCAAGAGCCTCATCGTCAAAACCATATTCGATTTCAAAAACATGATTGGATTTCTCAAGATCTTTTAAGGCTTTATATCTCTGGATGATATTTCCCTGATGTCCAAGGGCATAGGCCTCGTTCACAACATCAGTGTTTTCCCATGTTATTCCGAGATCAGAGCCAAATATTGTAAGATTCTTATCTTCACCAACAGTAAGCGTTATTTCTGAATTTTTCTGACTTTCAACTAATGATGAAACCGCTTGTTCCGCCTCATCAACAGACATTCCTGAAACATCAAGCGAA
>JAEEGF012466866.1_pt1 | contig 21502 bp, 10 predicted proteins | sample 9134171 | NCBI WGS metagenome assembly JAEEGF01 (sample SAMN16246542, study PRJNA631951) | gut metagenome | biome: gut microbiome; feature: rumen; material: AP-attached | host: Bos | place: Iran: Karaj | collected 2018-10 | reverse complement strand
AATACATGTCCTGAGCCAGTCGAGCACGGTCGTCGCCCGATGCGGCGGCAGCCTCCACGTCGCGCATGTCACTCTTGCCACCCGTCAGTCCGGCCACGCCGCTCTGCTTGTTGAGCAGGTTCGACATGCCGTCGGCGTCGAGGCCGAGCTTCTTCTCGATGAATGTCACGGCGCCGCCGTCGATGTCGCCGGCACGTGTTCCCATCATCAGGCCCTCCAACGGTGTGAGACCCATCGACGTGTCGACGCACTTGCCGTCCTTCACGGCAGCGATGGAGCCGCCGTTGCCCACATGACAGGTGACCATCTTCGTGCCTTCGGCGGGAATGCCGAGGAACTCGCAGGCGCGGGCCGACACATAGCGGTGGCTGGTGCCGTGGAAGCCGTAGCGGCGGATGCCGTACTTCTCGTAGAGCTCATAGGGGATGGCATACATGAAGGCCTTGGGAGGCATGGTCTGATGGAAGGCGGTGTCGAATACACCTACCTGCGGCAGGCCGGGCATCAGCTCCTTCACGGCGTTCACGCCCTTCAGGTTGGCGGGGTTGTGGAGCGGAGCCAGGTCGGAGCACTCCTCGAACACCTTCAGCACCTCGTCGGTGAGGATGACGCTCTTGTTGAACTTCTCACCGCCATGCACCATGCGATGGCCCACGGCGTCGATCTCGCTGAGGTCCTTGATGACGCCAATCTCGGGGTCGGTGAGCAGAGAGAAGATGAACTTCACGCCCTCAGTGTGCTCGGGAATGTCGTGCATGATCTGCTTCTTCTCGCCATTGGCCAGTTTCACTTTCACGAAGGCGCCGTCCAAGCCCACACGCTCAGCGCCGCCACTTGTCATCACAGACTTGTCGTCCATGTTGTAGAGAGCGTATTTAATAGACGAACTCCCACAATTTAAAACTAGTATTTTCATTTTTTTAAGTGAAGAGTGAAGAGTGAAGAGTGAAGAATTTGCTTCCGCAAGAACTTTCTCCTCACTCCCCACTCAATTTTTAATTGGATTATTCTTTTTTATTGTCTTTATTGATGATACCAACAAAGCAATGACTTCACTGCCGTCTTGCGCCATACTCTCAAACCCTTTATCGTTTAAGTATCCTGTATCGTGCAAAAGATTGAGCCAATTCATTGTCTCGTTGGCTTCCTTAAGTGCTATATGAAGTTTTGAAATGAAGTCTGAAGGGCTTTGCGCAAACTCCGACTCATGTACATTGGCAGAGATGGAAGTACCCGAACGCAGCACTTGTTTATAAATAGCCTGTAGTTTCCAATCGTTATCGGAAAAGTGCAAAAACATCTTCACGATTCTGATTGCAAAGTTGTAGCTTTTAATGTGCAACGGACCACCTTCTCTGTTGTAATGAATCATAGCGCGGTAGCAAATTCTTCACTCTTCACTTTTCACTCTTCACTTATTTAGCGTCCATGGCCTGGCAGGCGGTGATGGCGACGAGGTAGTAGATGTCCTCGACAGAGCAGCCGCGGCTGAGGTCGTTTACCGGACGGGCAATGCCCTGAAGGATGGGGCCGATGGCGATGGCGTCGCCCAGGCGCTGCACCAGTTTGTAGGCGATGTTGCCCACCTCGAGGTTGGGGAACACCAGGACGTTGGCGTTGCCGGCAATCTCTGATCCGGGCGCCTTCTTCTTGCCTACGCCGGGCACGAGGGCTGCGTCGGCCTGCAGTTCACCGTCGATCTTCAGGGCAGGATCCATCTCCTTGGCCAGCTGTGTTGCCTCGATGACCTTGTCGACCACTTCGTGGGTGGCGCTGCCCTTGGTGGAGAAGCTCAGCATGGCGACGCGCGGGTCTTCGAAACCGGCCACGCTCTTGGCGGTCTGCGCGGTGCACACGGCAATCTGCGAGAGCTGGTTGGCATCGGGCATCGGCGTCACGGCCACGTCGCCCACGACGAGCACGCCGTTCTCTCCGAACTCGGGCTTCTTGGTGATGAGCAGCATGGCACCGCTCACGCAGGTGATGCCGGGAGCCGTCTTGATGATCTGAAGGGCGGGGCGCAGCGTCTCACCTGTAGTAGACAGGGCTCCGGAAATCTGTCCGTCGGCGTCGCCCGTCTTGATGATCATGCAGCCCAGGTAGAGCGGGTTCTTCACCAGCTCGCGAGCCTGCTCAATGGTCATACCCTTCTTCTTGCGGAGCTCGGCCAGAAGCTGTGCATACTCTTCGCTCTTCTCGCAGTTCAGCGGGTCGATGAGCTTGGCCTTGCCGATGTTCTTCAGGCCTTTCTCCTCGGCCAGTTTGTTCACTTTGACAGGGTCGCCGATGAGAATGATGTCGGCCATGTCTTCTGCCAGCACGCGGTCGGCAGCAGTCAGCGTACGCACTTCCTCTGCCTCGGGGAGCACGATGCGCTGCTTGTTGCTCTTGGCACGTGCAATGATTTGTTGAATTAAATCCATAGTTCTGTAGTTTATTAATTGAATAATAAGATGTGCAAAGGTACGAAAAAAAGTGAAAACAGAAGAGGAAAGACGGGAAAAAGTGAAGAGAATTTTTAAGTGATAAGTGACAAGTGAAAAGTGAAAAGTGAAAAGTAAAAAATAAAGAGTGAAGAATTGCCTTGTTTATAGCGCGGTAGCAAATTCTTCACTCTTCACTTATCACTTGTCACTTATCACTTAATTACTTCTGGTGCTCCTTCATGTAGTCGCGCGGTGACATGCCGTAGAACTTGCGGAACATGGTGGAGAACGATGCGGAGTTGGAGAAGCCGCAGGCATACATCACCTCGGTGACGTTGTGGTGCTGCGATGCCAGCAGGTTGGCGGCCTGCTTGAGGCGGAGGTTGCGGATGAAGTCGTGTGGCGTCTGATTGGTCAGTTCCTTCATCTTGCGGTGCAGGTGTACGCGGCTGATGCCCACCTCCTGCGCAATCATATCGACGCTGAGGTCGGAGTTGCCGATGTTCTTGTTGATGACCGCCATCACCCTTTCGAGGAGTTTCTCGTCGGGCGACTTCATTCTCACCTCTTCCACCTTGTCTTCCTGGCTTTCATGACCTGTGTACTTATATCTCATCACCTTTCTGGCATTGAGCAGGTTGAAGATGGTGCGGCGCAGTATCTCCATGTTGAACGGCTTCACCAGATAGGCGTCGGCACCGGTCTCGAGTCCTTCCAGCTGGTCTTCCTCGCGGTTCTTCGCGGTGAGCAGGATGACCGGCACGTGGTTGGTGTTCACGTTGTTCTTAATGCGCGAGCACAACGTGTTGCCGTCCATCTCGGGCATCATGACGTCGCTGATGACCAAGTCGGGCACGTCTTGCAGAATGGTGGGCAGCGCTTCCTTACCGTTGGAGAACCTCGTGACGGTGTAGTCCTTGCCGAGTTCTGTCAACAGGTAGCCGGCAATCTCGTCGTCGTCTTCCACGATGACCAGGTTCAGCTGCTTCCTGACCACGTTGTGCAGGGCGGTCATGTTGTCGTCGGTGCTTTCTTCGGTCTCGGCATGGGCTTCGCTTTCTATGGCCTCCCACACTTCGCTCTTCTCCTCGTGCACCTCGCTCTCGTCGAGTATCTCCTCTGGTTTCAAGTGGTCCTTGCCCAGCGGCAGCGTGATAACGAACTCGCTGCCGGGCTCTCCCTCGTTGTTGCGAGCGGTGATGGTGCCATGGTGCAGTTCCACGAGCGAGCGTGTCAGGTCGAGTCCGATGCCCGTGCCGATGCTCTGTTCGTTCATGGTGCTCGCGCTCTGGTAGAAACGCTCGAATATCTTCTGCAGCTTGTCGGCGGGAATGCCCTCGCCGCTGTCCTTGAACGAGAGGGTGGCCTCGCGGTCGTCGTGAGTCAGACGGATGGCCACCTTGCCACCTGCCGGTGTGTACTTGAAAGCATTGGAAAGGATGTTCATCACCACCTTGTCGAAGTTCTGGCGGTCTATCCATACGGGCAGCTCGTCGCAGTCGTGCTCGTAGACCAGACTGATGTTCTTCGCCTTGGCCTGATGCCCGAAGAGCTCGTGCACATCGCCCACAAACGACACGAGGTCGGTTTCGCGCATGTGCATGGTCATCAGTCCCTTGTCAATCTTCCGGAGGTCCATCATCTGGTTGATGAGGTGGAGTATTCGCTCAGCGTTTCGCTTGATGATTTCGTAGACGCCGTGGCGGGTCGGGTCGGTGTCTTCCTTCATGAGCGACAACAGCGGCGTAATGATGAGCGTCATAGGCGTGCGTATCTCGTGGCTGATGTTCATGAAGAAGCGCAGCTTGGCCTCGCTCATCTCCTGGGCATGTATGTGTTCTTGCAGACGCAGGCGGTCCTGCTCCTTGCGGCGACGGTTGCGAACAAGGGCGTAAACACCAGCGGCGATGGCCAGCAAGTAGAACAAATAGGCCCAAGTGGAGGCATACCACGGCGAGTGAACTCTCACTGTGAACTCCCTGACCTCTGTCTCCTCCTGGTTGTTCATGGCTTTCACGCGGAAGCGGTAGGTGCCGGGCGAGAGGTGACTGAAGGTGATTTCGTTCACGCCTTTCTGCAGACGTGTCCACTCCTCGCCGTTGATGCTATACATATAAATAATGTGTTCGGGGTTGTCGTAGGTGAGCGTGGACAGTTGTATGGTGAACGAGTTGTCGTCAGCACTCAGGTCGAAGCGACTGGAGCTGATCACGGTGCTGTCGGTCACGGTATAGATGCCCGACTTGCTTCCCGCCATCACGGGCTCGTTGCCCACAAGGAACTCGGTGAGCTGCACCTTTGCCTTCCAGGCATGTGGCTTGATGTCAGAAGGATTGAACCATGTGATGCCTCCTGTTCCGCCAAAGATGAGCGTACCATGCTGGCTGATGCTCACGGTTCCGTCGCTGAACTCGCTGCCCTGCAGGCCGTCGTCGACGTAGTAGTTGAGGCAGGTTTCCTTCTCAGGGTTGAAGCAGCAGAGGCCGCCGTCGGTGCCCAGCCACAGGTTGCCCTGCTTATCGGCCATGATGGAAGCCACGCCGTTGTCGGGCAGTCCGTCGTGGGTGGTATAGTACTTTCCTGTCTTTGTCTTCAGACTGTAGCAGTAGAGGCCGTCGTTGGTGGCCAGCCACACGCGTCCCTTTGCGTCGGCCAGCACGTCGCGCGAGAAGGTGCCGTGGTTGGGACAGTTGCTTCCGAAGACGTTCACCCAGCTGTTCTTCTCGATGTCGAGACAGCAGAGGCCCACCGAACTGGCCACAAAGAGCCGTTTCTGGTCGGTCGAGAGGCATATCTTGCTGATGAAGTTGTTGGGCAGGCTGTTCATCTTGCGGTCGTTGTCGGCTCCTTTCTGCATGGTGTATCGGGTAACGGCGCCGGTCTCCACATTCTTCCTGATGAGGCCGTTGCCCATGGTTCCTATCCACACATCGCCATTGGAGGCTGCCACCATGCCGAAGATGCTGGCATACTTGTCGAGTCCCAGGTCTTCGGGGTGCCAGCTGCCGGTCTGTGGGTCTATCCATCCGCAGCCCTGTGCATAGGAGCCCAGCCAGATGTGTCCCTTGGTGTCTTCGACTATGTCGAGCAATGTCGAAGGCACGTCCTGATGATGGATAGCAGTCATGGTTTTGGAGTTCACCTGATAGAGCGCGTCCTTGTCGGTTCCCACCCACACCTGGCCGTTGCGGTCGATGAGGGTACTGGTCACGCAGTTGCTGCCGATGATGTTTCGTGCACCCAGCCTGTAGCCCATGTATCCGAAGACGGTGCGCGGACGCGGCTGCATGAACACGCCCTTCTGGAGCATGGCCACCCAGATGTTTCCGTTGCGGTCTTCAACGATGGAGTTCACCTTGCCTTTGCTGATGTCGAAGTCGCGGCTGAAGAAGGGATTGGTGTTCAGCTCGTCGGTTTTCGGATTGTAGATGATGGGGCCCTGTCCGTCGCAGCCCAGGAAGATGTTTCCTTCGCGAGTAATAGTGAGGGAGACGACGGGAAGCCCGTTGGTCTTTGCGATGTGTTCAAACTGCCGGCTGGCCTCATTGAAGCGGAAGAGTCCCTTTCCGTTTACGATGGCATAGATTATTCCGTCGGGTGCCTGACTGATGGCGCTGACAAAGCCCTTCGAGTCTTCGTCGGTGAAGAACATGGTGCGGCGTGCGCTCTCCTTGAGCAGCAGGCCGTTGTTTTCGGTCACCACCCAGTAGCGGCGCTTGTTGTCCTGCAACAGGTAGCGCACATAGTTCTGGCCGCTGGTCAGCTCGGTCATGATGGTCGACGTCATATCGTCATTCAGGCGCATGATGCCATAGCCCGAAGTGCAGATGAGCATCTCGCCTTCGCGCGACTCATAGATATAGTTGACGTAGGTTCCGACATTGTTGCCGTTGGCGTCGTGGAGCTGGAAGTCGCGGAAACGCGACCCGTCGTAGAGCTGAACGGTGAAGTTGTTGCCGACAAAGATCTGCCCCTTGCGGTTCTGCACCACGCAGTTGATGTAGTTGCTGCTGAGGCCCTCAGACTCGTTCTCCTTCTTGAAAATCTTGAACTTATAGCCGTCGTAGCGGTTAAGACCGTTACGCGCGGCTACCCAGATGAACCCTTTGTCATCCTGGAAGACATTGCTGGCGTTGCTGCTCGACAACTGGTTGTCGGCATTGAAAAGCTTTCCCGTCTGTGCCTGTACCGAAGAATGGTGTATCAGCAGTGTGATAGTGCAAACAAGTAGGTAACGGCAAATCTCTGAAAAGATGTTATAACGTGATTTCTTCATTTTACTATAGCAGTACTACAATAATTGGTGCAAATGTATAGATTTTTGATTAAACGGACAAATTTTTACAAACAAATTTTACTCAGAGTAACAAATGTTACTCAAAATAAAGTGGTTTTCACGCCTTTTCCTAGTTTTTCTGCCGTCTTTTCTATCTTTTGGCGGCAGAAAAACGCAAAAAAGACGGCAGATTTATGCCACGTACAAACACGGACTGACTCGGACTATTCCTCCAGCGATGGAAGGAACAATCCGAGTCAGTCCGTGTTTGTCCGTGGCGAAAACGGTGAGCGCCGTGGCACCGTTATGGATTCAGCTTCGGCACATACTTCACAGGCACTGCGTCGCCTTTCAAGACATCGGCAAACTCGCGAGGTTTCATGGTCACGGGACCCTTCATGAATTCGGGCACATTATAGCATTTCATGAACTGCCGATGATAGTCGGGGTCGCTGCAAGGCAGCTCGAAGGGCTTCGACCACTTGCCGTTTTTGTCGACGTGGGCAAAGAACGGACGTGTGTACTCGCCGTCATGTCGGCGACTGCTGAACACGAGCCATCGACCGTTGCTCGACCATGAATGGTAGCTCTCGGTGTCCTTCGAGTTGATTTCGTTCAACATGCGCGGTGTGTTCGACTTCAGGTCCAGCGCCCACAGGTCGCCATCGCGATGCCAGATGTGGAACACGCCATACTTGCCCATGGTGAATACCAGCCAGCGACCGTCGGGCGATATCCTCGGCAACGTCGCACTCATGTCGAGCCCGGCAGCGTCGAACACCAGATGCCGCTCGCCAAACGTCTTCGTAACAGGGTCGAACGACTTGCGGTAGATGTTGTATTTCACCTCGCGCCGCCTCTTAATCACCTGCTTTCCATGGTCTGTCGTATCCGTGTATTCAAAGTGGGCGCTGCAATAGTAGAGCGTCTTTCCGTTGGGCGACCAGCAGGGGAACACCTCCATCTCGTTGGGGTCGTTCTCAATGTTCGTCACCTCGTTGCGCTCCACGTCGTAGGCTATCAGGTCGCTCTCTGAGTCGAACACCTCAATCTTGTTCGGGTCTGTCACCTGGAACGTCTGGCTTGTCTTGTTCGTTGAATACACAATCAGGTTCAGCGTCGGGTGCCAGGCTGGATACACGCCGGCCGACAGGATGGAGTCGTTGGACATGTTGATCTTGCGCATCTTCCCGTCGTAGGCTATCAGCGTGCCGCCCATGTTCTGACGGGCATGGAACTGCATGCGCGCGGGGTTGTACATCTGATAGTTGTGGCAGTTAATGCACTGTCCGCTTCCCTCCTCACTGCAGAGGATATTGTCGTAGATGACGCTCTCGTCGTAGTTCTCCAGACAGCGCTGACTAATGGTCAGTTCCTCGTAGCTCACATACGACGGATAGATGAGGCGGTAGCTCAGATAGGGGTCTATGCTGTCCTTCGACACGTAGATATCAAACGGCTTGTACTTCGTCCACTGGCCATCGTAGCGGGCAAACACTTCCACGCCGATGCTCTTGTCGGCAGCCTTTTCCACGAGCCGCTTCCAGTCGCTCTGGCTGGGCTGAATCTTGTTGCCGTCGCACAGCAGTTCTTCGTCGCCGGCCGTGAAGCGCGCCACCATCTGCTCGGCCTCATGGGTCATCTCGAATGTCAGCGGCGCCATGTTCACCGGCACCGTCACGCCTTTGTAGTCGGGGTAGATGTCGGGCTCTTGGCGCGATGTGGTATAGTCATCGGGCACGTGCGGACTGCATGCAGCCAGCAAAGCCACCACCGACAGGAACGTCAATATTTGTCTCATCATAAGCAAGGGTCTAAGCCATTTTGAAAAACTACAGGTATATCAGGTCGTCCATCAGGAAGAACTCAAAGAAATAGGTGTCGCCATACAAAGGATACAGCGTGGAGCGGACATCCTCAATGTCAACGCCGTCGAAGTGGGGCAGCTGGTCCATGAAGTCCTTGAGGGTCTTCTTCATGTGGTCGTCGACAGGCACTTCAAACGGGGCGTTCTCCTGGATGACGGAATAGAGGTAGGCAGCCTCCGTGTAGTAGCGGGGTATGGGCTGTCCGGGATGCAGATTCAGGTATTTTGCAAACTGAGGCCAGAACTGGTTGCTGTTCTTTGTCCAGAGCGATGCCAGCAGGCACTGCTCCTGGAAATAGGGGTCGTCGCTGTTCATCTGGGCCAGGTGGTTCATCACATATCGCTCGGTATAGCCGTGGTCTGTGCCGACAATGTCGGGATACTGCATCATGTGCATGACGGGGCCTGTCTCGGCGTCGGCACGCATCAGCTCGGGCTGCTGCTGCAGTTTCTCAAGATGGTCGGCCCACTGTCCGTAGAACATGGTGTGCTTCAGCAGCTGGGTGTACTTGTACATGGCGCTCACCTCGTTGCTCATCAACGCGCGCCGTGCCATGTATTTCAGATGCTCCACTCGCCATCCGAACTCCACACCGCCCTCAATGCACATGTGGTGGCAGTCGTTCATCATGCCATAGTGGTAGTATATCATGTTGCCCACCAGCATCGATGCCTGAAGGGGGAAGGGCGATGCGGGCTTCTTCGAGCCGTTGCGGTAGCGGTACATCTCCGTACTCTGACGGCCCAGCCGCGACAGGGCGAGGTTTCTCATCATCACCACCGCACGCGTCGGCACGTCCTGCTGCTTGGCGGCCTCTGCCAGCACGTCCTCCCAGCGGGTCTGTTCCACATAGTATTCCATGGCCACCTCGCGGTGGAAGTTCTCGTCTTTCATCCATGCCTTCCACACACCGTAGACAGTTGCGGCCAGCACCACACACACGATGGCCGTCTGCAACCGTCCCTTCGACTTCTTGCCTCTGGCTTCTTTCTTCTGCCAGCGGCCCAGAACCAGGACGACCAGACTGGCGCCCAGCAGCGCATAAGGCACATAGTATTCGGGGGTCTCTTCGAGAATCTTGAAGATGGGGAGCGCCGTCCACCACAGGTTCACCTTGTTCGTCTGGTAATACACATACTGGTAGCACAGCAGAGGCACGGCCACAACGGCGAGCACTGCCAGCACGCTGTCGGCCAAAGCCTGCCAGCGCTGGCCATCGAGCCGCCAGCTCCACAGCGCCATCAGAAGCACTGCAACAAGGGCGTAGGAGCCCATGAGCGGATAGCCCACAACGGCCGTCGCCACAAGCAGAACGCGGCGCCAAAGCCTATGTGAGGACAGCACCCGATAGGCCCACAACAGGGCGACGACAGCCGTCACGCCTATCGTGGCGTCGAAGTACCACCCACGAAGCTTGATGGGATATATCCAGTAGCCCATTTCTACGTTTGCTGCCAGCAGCAGTGCAACCGGAACAAGCAGCAGCACCGACCACGGCGCGTCCACACGGAACGTGCGACGCATGAGTTCCATGAGCAGGCCCCACCACACGCACAGCACCGCCACACCCAGCACGGGGTAGTAGAGCAACTGCATTAGGAAACTGCCCACATACGTCAGGAGACCGCCGGGCAGCACCATCTGCTGACGGAAAAACAATGGCGTGTCCAGAAACAGGTTCTGCTCCTGAATCTTCCAAAGCACATGGCGCTCATACACCAACAGCACGCCGGCAATGACCACCAGCGCCAGCACCCACGTCAGCACCGTGACGTGGGGCTTACACTTGTCGATTATTGATTTTACAGACATGGTGATGACCTAGACATCAGTTGTTAATATTCGTCTTTCTCGAGCTTGCTTGTTCTTTGGAGTCCTGGAGTCTGGGCGCTTGGACGATGGTCTTGACGTGCTCACAAGCAAAAGCCTCATGCAAGAACTGTTGTCCACACTCCAGCGGCTTCGGCCGCGGGAACTCCTAAGCTCCTTAACTCCTTCGTCGTGCCTTTACTGAATGAACACCTTTCTGGAGGTTCCGTCGGCGTTTTGCTCTATGCACAGTCCCTTGGGCTGGGCCAGCCGGCGGCCCTGCAGGTCGTAATAGGTCTTGGAACCTGCTGCGGCGTGCGTCAGCTCCTTGATGCCCGTGCCGTCATTGGCTATCTTGAAGATATATGTAGCCAGGCACTCTGAGGGCAGCTCAACGGTCAGCTTGTTCGTTGGCTCTGCCACCTCGATGGGGTATTTCTGGCAGAGCTCGTCGCGCTCATTGCCCCACGACAGCAGCATTTCGCAGTCGGTGACGTTGCAAGGCAGCTTGATGATGAAGTCTCTGTCGGAAGCAAGGGTATTGATGGCCATCACAATCAGCGAGTCGCCCTTGATGAAGGCCGAGGTCTCAATGGCAGCATTGGTCGTGAGGTCGAAGCTGCAGGTGGACTCCAGAAGTGTGGAGCCAGTGACATTCTTGGCAAAGTGAGACATCACGTAGGCACGGGGCAGCAACTTGTTCTTCGTGCGGTTCGCCTCGCCGTACTTCGTCTCGCCGGTGCTTATGAATGCCCAGTGGGCGCGCATATACCAGTAGATGTAGCCCGTGCAGCCTGCCTGCAGGCACTCGTTCACGGCCTCGGCAAACTCCAGCTGCTCACGCCAGTTGGGCAGACGGTCCTGAATATTGTCGGACACGGAGTGCTCCGTCATCCACACTTCCTTTCCATATTGCTTGGCCAGCTTGGCAGCGTTCTTCAGGTTGCCAAGTGGCGGATGACCGTAGATGTGACCGGCTATGATGTCCACCTGGTCGCGGGCAATGGGGTCGTTGAGCAGCATGTTGGAATAGTTCGGGTCGAAGCCTAAAGGCTCAGCGCTGATGAGGCGCACGCCATTATACTTCTCACGGTCGAGCATGTAGGCATAGTTCTTCACCAGGTCGGGCTGCTCCTCCGGACTATAGAGGCAGCCGGAATAGTTGACCCACCAGTCGGGCTCGTTCTGAACGGACACGGCATCCACGTCGACGCCATGGTCGTGCATCCACTCCAGAAACAGATTCAGCCACGGGAAGAACTTGTCGTAGCAGTCTAAGCGTAGCTTGCCGCGCTGGTTGCCCTGGTCGTCGGAGTTTCCGCCCTGGGCGGTGCCGTTGGTCTTGTATTCTCCGGGAGGCGACCACGGCGTGCCGAAAACGATGCCGCCGCGCTGCTTCACAATCTTGGCAGAGGGCAGCGAGCCGTTCCAGTCGTAAGGGGTGTCCCAGTTGCCCCATTCGGGCACTTTCACGTCGCCTACGAAGTTGGGCGATATCTCCATGCGCATGATGTTCAGGCCGATGGCCGACTCGTCGCCATAGAGCAGCTTCACGGGCTGCGTGTCGCTGGCAAAGGGTTCCATGGCGCCGTAGCAGCAGGCTGCGCCGAAACCGGTAATCGTCTGCAGGCGGTTGCCGGTGATGGTGATGGTGACTTTCGGTAGGGCGTGAGCAGCCGTGATGGCCGTCAGCGCCAGAAAAAGGGTAATGATTTTTCTCATTGACATTTATTCTTGATTGTTTCTTCTATATAACTAAGTTACAGACGCCACCCCTGACCCCTCTCCTGAAATGGGAGGGGAGCGGCTACCGCCGGAAAGCAAGCAGCAGGCACTCCCCTCCCTTCAAGGGGAGGGGGCAGGGGTGGGGTCTATATCTGTTACTATTCATGATTGCTTTCGCTATGACGAAAATGTTTCTGCAAAGGTACGGAAATTCGATAGAAACACCAAGAAAAAAGAATATTTCTTCTGAGGCAGCAGCTTAAAAAGGGCTTTTAAACAACAAATGGTAACTCCAGAAAAAAAGCTGATTCGCGGATAGGGCTGTGCAGGTAGCACAGCCTACGTAACCTTAGGCGGGGAGGATGGAGGACCTGCGCAGGTGTTCTGGCGCCTTCGATGAATGGTTTTGACGGTTTCAGGCGGCCAGATTGCCAATCTCAAGAAACAAATCCATTGATATTGCTGAACGATTCCATTGATATTGTTGAACGATTCCATTGATTTCGTTCAACAATTCCATTGGTTTTGTTTGGCAATTCCGTCAGTTTTGTTTGGCAATTCCGCTGGAATCACTCGGCAAATACGCCAAAATGGCGGAGCGGGCAAAACGCTGAACGGCGAACAAAGCGGCAGGGCGAGCACAGAGAACAATAGAAACGATATGGCTGTTGGCATATAAACCAGCTTAATACACGTTGATCGGTTACAGGCAATACGCGTGAATCGGTTACCGGCCTTTCTGGCGCAGCCGCTCCCCTCCCATTTTAGGGGAGGGGCAGGGGGTGGGGTACATTACTTTCGGGCGCAAGGTATACGCCTACCCCACCCCTGCACCCCTCCCCTAAAAATGGGAGGGGATTGGCTGCGCCCAAAAGGTAATGCCCTTACTGGGGTGGAAAACTCGGGATGATGATAGGCCAGGGGCTGGCACTCCCGTCTGTCATCTATCGCACCTTCGGTGCTTTTCCCCCGGACACGAATAAAAACAGTTCCTCATTACATGCTGAACCTTGCGGAAATGTCATCTGAAACACAAACACCCAACAAAAAAGACCCGGCCTGTGAAAGACCGGGTCTTCTTGGTTTAAGTTATGTCTTTGTCAGAAGAACTGACTGACAATGATTACTTAGAGATGTACTTCTTGCCGTTCTTCACGACGATGCCCTTGTAGTCCTTAGACACACGCTGGCCAGCGAGGTTGTAAGCAGCAGAAGAAGCGGGGTTGTTGACAGTCATGGTGCTGATAGCATCCGGATCTGAGAACACGTGAGGATTGGTGCCTGCACCTTCCTTCACGTAGAAGTTGTCAGCGCCTGTCATGTTGATGAGCGTCTCGGTGTTGTCAGCGAGCTTCCAAACGATGTTCTTGATGGTGTAGTCGCAAGCGCCACGGATTTCGGCCATGTTGAATGCGATGGACTTCATGCCCTTGCCTGCGCACTCGTTAGGAATGGTGAATGTCATTTCGAAGTGCTGCTCCTCGGGAGTGAAGTTCACGTCGCCGATGGCACCCCAGTGGATGTAAGCACCGGGAGCTGCGTGGCACTGAGTAGTGGTCTTAGCCTCAACAGAAGAAACATAGTCGAATGCGATGACAGTCTCCTCACCAGCGTCGAGCTCACGGTTGGCAACGATGAAGAACTGGTTGTCCCAAGGCTGGCCTGTGCCACCCTCTTCCTCATTCACAGTGTCACCATCGGTAAGGTCGTCGCGCTCCAGTCCGTGAACAACAACAACGGTCGGGTTGGGCTTCACGTCGATGGGCTGACGGTCTTCCTCACCTTCAACCTTGATGAAGTTCATCTGCTTGCCTTCGGTGTCGATAGAGATGGTCCATACACCAGCTGCGGGGAGCTTGATCTTTGCAAGGCTAGCCTCGGTGTAGTCGAGCCATGTGTCGGGATCGCTGGTGACAGTGCCCTGAGGCTTCAGAGTAGCGCCCTTGAAGGCAGCGTCGTTACCGCGGATGGTGGAGATCATCACCTCGTTCACCCATGTGTCCTGCTTGCCTTCCGTACCAACAGTAGCAATGATCAGGTCGTCTTCCTGAACAAATTCAGTAGCATTGTCGAAGTCATACTCCAGACCCGTAGTCGTGTTGCAGGCAGCAACGAAGTAACCTTCGTCGAGTTTCATCTTCTCCCAAGAGAGGTCGTCGAAGTAGAAGTTGATGGCATCCTTGTCGCTGGAGTTCAGGTTGAATGCGACAGACCAACCACCGTCCATGTCAGACTCAAATGTAATGGTCTTATCAAACTCCTGCCACTCTGTGGTGAAGGCGACATCGCCAATGGCGTGCCAGATGAGGTAGTCAGAGGGGTTCTGCTTGTGAATCTGAGTGTTGCAAGAAACGTTCTTAGAAGCCTTGTAGCGGAACTTGATTCTGACCTGTGTGCCAGCCTTCCAAGACTGCGGCGACTGGATCCAGAACTGGTTGTCCCAAGCAGCGGCATCACCATCGGTGATAGCGGCCTGTCCATGGCAAACAAACACGTGACTGCCGTCAACCTCTTCGATGTCAGCGGGGAAGGGATCCCAACCTTCGCCAGTCTCGTTCAAGTTGCGCATGCGCTCCTTCGACCAAGCACAAATCTTGTAGTTGTTCTCCTGGTCGTTGAACTTTACGTTAGCGAGGTCGCCCCAAGGTGTCTCAGCATCGCGGTGCTCGTCGAGCATCTGAATCCATTCAATGGGACGCTGAGCCTTCTGGTTGTGGGAAACGGTGAGCCACTTCCACTCAATCTGTGCAGCGGTATTGGGCTGAGCAACGAGGTTACAGCTGGTGCCGCCAATGCCGGAGTACTCCCATTCAACCTCTGCCCATTCGGTGCCGATGTTGACAGAAGCACTGGCCTGCTGGCCTTCGCCCCAGCCCCATCCCATGTTGACATTGATGGTGACAGCCTCAGAAGCCTTCACCATAGCCTTAATGGTGTAAGCACCATCGAGCTCTGTGGGGATACCATCAGCAATGAAATACTGGTGCCATGTGCCATCGCTGGGAAGACGATAGTACTCAACGCCAGCTTGGGTCTTAACGATGACGTCGCTGGTTTCACCGGCTTCATTGTCGAGTGTCACGTAACGGTAGTTACCGCCCATGTCGGTCATCACACCGTTGAACCATTCCGGTACATAGCCCATCACATAGAATGGGAAGCCAGAATACGTAGAGTAGTCGACCTTGTAGTCTTCTACCCACTCTGCCTTTGCTCCCATGAAACATGCCAAGAGAGCAACAAGTGTAAACAATTTCTTCATAATAGAAACGATTTAGATTAATAATTAAGAATAAAAATAGAGTAATGATTTCTTGTTCAACTTTATCGAGCTCCGCCTGCCATTGGGAGTTGGGGAGTCTGGAAGCTCTGGAGGACTGACGATGGTCTGCCCGTGCCAGTGTTCCAGCGGCTAACCGCTAAGACTCCGAGACTCCTCGACTCCTTTGACATGCGAATCTTGAATGACGTTATTTTCCGCTGAGTGCGTCGCAGAATGCCTTGTAGGTGGCAGTGCGCACCCAGTCCTTGCTCTTGGCGTCGACAGCCCAGAGGCCCACAGGATCGGTGGTGTCGGCGAGGTTGCCCTTGCAGATGCCGGCCTGCTTGTCGTTTGGAATCTTGGACATGTAGCTCTTGATGACATGACCGTAGAAATCGGCAAGCCTCTGACGCTGATCAGCAGTGATACTCTGTGCTGCTACACTTACACCCGCTTCGTCCTGATACTTGATGTCGAAGTTGGAGAGACGGATGAGCTTGCCCGTGGAAGCAAGGTTGTCGAGAAGGGTGTTGAGAGATGCCTCGGTGGCTGCCTGCACCTGCGGATCCTCGCTGTAGACGAGATTCAGCTTGGCATTGATGCCATCGATCTTTGCGCCGTTGGCGTCCCAGATGTTGATCCAGTACTTGAGACTCTCGAACTTCTTCTGGTCATCGAGACCCGACTCGCTGATGAAGAACTTCAGCTCTGCAGGGTTGCCGCCATACCTTTCGAATGAAGAGCTAGCCACGCGCGACACTACGGGTGCATAGTTCTCGCTGCCAAGCACATCCTGCCAGAAGATCTTCTCGGTGGAGTGCTTCAGGTCATACATGCCGTTCTCGAGCTCGGCCTTGCTGTCGATAGCCTCGTCGATGAGGTCGAACGACTTGATGCGGCCTTCGTTGATCTTCATCAGACCGTCACACCATGCGTTGAGGGCATAGTTGATGGTGTCGGTCCTCTCCTGAGCTGTCTGCGGACGATGGTTGTCGGGGTAGTAGCCTACCTCAACCTTCTGGATATAGAGAACGGCACTACGCGTGTTCTCAATTCTCAGATAACCTTCCGTAGCGTCGGGTGCACTCTGAGCCTCGACCACAACCTTTGTCCATTTGCCAGGCTTGAGGGTCCACTTTCCGTCAGGACCGGTTCCGTCGACCTTTTTGCCGGAGAAGGTAATGTTGTAGGATGCATCCTTGTCAACCTTTACCCAGAAGGTCGTGGTATATTTAGCGAGCGGATCCACATCGAAGCCTTCAATGATGCGGACTTGGCCTGGTGTTGGAGTGGCACTGATCTGAAGAACATTCTGATCATCATACTTGACGATAGATGCCTTACCCTTGTCTACAGTACCAGGAAATTCTCCTACAGGCATATCATTGTAGTTAACCTGCTTGCCCTCTACGAAATCAACCTGGATTTCGATGGGAGCCGTGAGCATGTTGAGCCAGTCGTCGGCCTGATTGGCATTGGCAACAATAGGACTGCCAAACACCTCACCGCCGATATCCTCCACATGGTCGAGAAGGTCCTTCATGTCGAGGAAGTTCATGATACCCTTGGCACTGATGATGCTTCCCGACATGAGCGTGGTGCCGAAAGCAAGGTTGTCGAAGTTGGTGACGGCTGCGGCATGCGCCAGTTCCTGCTTGTTGAATTCAGTCACTTTGAGCGTGGCACCAAGAGACATGTTGGCATATTTGCTTCTGTCGATGTACGACTTGATAGGAGCCAGGTCCTTATACGGCTCTACGAAAGTGGGATCGGGCTGAGCAACAAAGTCGTCCGTCTCGTTATAGTCGGCACAGGACACAGCGAGTGCGCCTGCAGCCAACATATAAAGACCGTTTCTTAAAATTCTGTTCATATTCTTTGCCTCCTATTATTATTTTACGTATTTGGGTGAGAAGAATACTTTCTGGTTAGACTCACGGGTCTGAACAACGAGGGTGTCGGTGGTTGACACCTGGATGTCGCTGTTCTTGAAGTTCACTTCGTAAGCCAGACGGAGGATGTCGCGCGATACGGGCTTGCCGTTCATGCTTCCCCACTGGTAGTCCTTGTATTCTGCCCTATCCGTTCCGTTGACGATGAATTCGCCGGAACCAGTGGCGGTCACGTTCTCATCGTCGGTGGACACTGTGCACTGATTGCCATTGAACGTAAGGATGAGGTTGCAGGAAATGGAGGCGGAGTTGCCGGCACGCTTGAAGGAAACCGGGAAGATGGCCTGCGACATGTTCTTCGTGGTGATGCCGCAAATCTCGTCGTTCTGGTTGACCGGGTTCTCCTTGTAATGCTCGAGGTCGGTATTCACCAATGTGAAGTCCTTGCGGACTACCTTGATGGTATTGCCTTTCTCCGTCACATTGTCAACACCGCGGCGGATATACTTGCCCTGCCAGGGGTTCATGTACCTCACGCAATAGAGCACATAGTCCTTGGCCAGAACATCCCAGTCCTCGGTATTCGTGCGCGACGGCGACAGGCCTTCACGCGGTGTGCCGGTGAGGATGTGGTCGATGCCTCTGACGCTTTTCATCACCAGAGGAATGACGTATGTGTTCTTCGTTGCATTGGGGTCGCTGAAGAAAGCATCGGTGAACTGCACTTCCACATAGCCGCGAGGGTCACCCTTGTAAGCAATGACATTGGACGAAAGCTGATAGTAGGCCGATGGCATGGGCAGCACGGGCTCTGATGCGTTTCCACCATCGTCGACAAACCAGAGGTTGTCGCAGAGAGTGGGATCGACAGCAATTTCCACGTATGCGTCACGTCCACCGTAGGCACCGCCCATGGTCGACCAGATACGGCACTTGTGCTCGTTGTCGAGTGTATTGTCGTAGATGTCGTTGCCAAGTACGAGTGTACGCACAGGGAACTGATAGGCGAAGTAGGCGGTTGTGCCTCCTTCATAGTCGGGGAACTCGTTCTCATCATTATAGCAAGATGCACAGGTGAGAGAGAGTGCTCCCAAGGCTATTCCGTATATAACTTTATTGAGGTTCATCATAATGATATATATTTAATGTATTATTACCAACCCTTGTTCTGCTTAAGATTACTCCATCTGAGCACTTCACTCTTCGGTATCGGACCGTAACACTGGTAAGAGTTGTCGTAAGTGCGAGGCTCAACGTCGATGAGGGTATAGGTGAGCACACCTGTCGCATCGTTGCGCGTAATCTTCATGCCCCTGACCGTTTCGTTGAGCGGCAGCATCCAGCGACGGAGGTCCCAGAAGCGCTTGTTCTCGAAGCAGAGCTCAATGCGGCGCTCGTTGCGGATGAGGTTTGTCATCTTTGCCTGGTCAGTAGCGCACTCCTCAAGATAGACATCGCCTTCAGGAAGTGCAACGCCGATTTCGTTTGTTGCAAGACCGGCACGAGTGCGGATGGCCTTGATGACGTCGTAGGCAGTGAAGCCAACGCCTGTTGGATCGGCCTTGGGTCCCCATGCGTCGTTGGCGGCTTCTGCGTAAGCAAGGAAGAGCTCGGTGTAGCGGATGCGGGGATAGATGTGCTGCTGCTCAATAAGCGAGCTGGCCTGAGGGCTGACGTCGTCGCGCATGAGTTTCAGCAGATAATAGCCTGTACGTGTTGAAGCGGCGATGCTGTTGAGGTTGTCATCGGTCTCGTTCTTATCGTTCGGATACTGACCAGTGATGATAACAGTTCTCCTTAATGTCATGCCGTTGTAGAGGACATCGTCGGAAAGACGCGGGTCGCGGTTCACATAAGGATTATTGGGGTCATAGCCCGAATTAGGATCCGTGATAGGACGACCGTTGCGCATGGGGAATGCATCGACGAGGTTCTGTGAAGGATTCACTCGTCCGTTTCCGAACAATGTCGGCGGATAGTTCGTTCTCTCCTGATCTGCATTCTTATGACGGTCTTCACGCCAGATGATCTCAGGAATGTCTGCATTGCTTTCGATAACGGTCTTAAACGAAGACTTGTACCAGTCCTTGTCGCCAGACTTGTCGAAGCCTTCCATTCCACCAATGCGCTTGAGGACATTGGCGCAGAGCGCTGCTGCCTCGGCAGAAGTGACGCCACTCTGGTCGCGGAATGCAGGACTTGCAGCAAGGAGGGCAATCTGAGCCTTGATAGCCTCGGCTATCTTACCCGACAGGAGGCCTTTGGCCTTTTGGCCGAACACGAGGTTGAAGCCTGAAACATTTGCGCCGAGAGCCTGATACTTAGCAGGAATAAGGTCGCCTTCGTTGATTCCCAGGTCTTTATAGTCTGCAGGAAGAAGCGCCATGGCACTGTCGCAGTCAGCAAAGCACTGCTTCACGCAATCGGCGAAAGTGGCGCGTGGCTGGTTATAGTCGGAACTACCGTCTTCGGGAGTGGTCAGCAAGGGAACTCCGTAGAGCACGCCGTCGTCGGCATAGCCACCATGAGCCTGAAGCAGGTAATAATAGAAGATAGCACGCAGGCCAAAAGCCTCGCCTTTCAGACGGTCGATGAACATCCGCTGCTTTGAGCGGGCACTCGGTGCCCACTTCACTTTGTCCACGATGGTGAAGAAAAGATTCACATACTGAATGCCCTCCTTACACTTGTCCCACTGAGACACGGGGTTGTAGTCAGAAGCCCACGAGCCCGTAGCCATATTCACGAGATTCGTGCCCGTCTGGTTGGAGACGGCATCATCCGTGGCGATGTCGGACTGTATGTTCGTAATATTCGTAATATAAGGAAGACATTCGTAGCCGTGCATCAGCAGACCATGTGCATACGTTGACTCCTCTGTCATGTCTTCTATCTGTCGCTGATTCTTTTTTGCCGGTTCGAACATGTCGTCGCAAGAGCAAAGCAGACCCCCGACAACACCCCCGAGGGGGAGAGCCGTTGCCAGGTACAGGCCATATTTAACAATACTTTTTCTCATAATTATCTATTTTTCCTTTTTTTTCTTTAGAGAGTTACCTTAACACCAAGATTATAGAAACGAGTCTGTGGTGCATAGCCAACGCTTGTCTCCATCATCTTGCGATGCTTGGAAATCGTGAGAAGATCGTTTCCGTTCAGATAGACCGAGAGAGCCTTCACCCACTTTCCTTCAAAGATGTCATTGGGGAAATCGTAGGTAAGCTGAATCTTGCGAAGATTGAAGCGGTCGGTGCTGTAGAGCCAGAAGGTAGAGCCAGCGGCATTGTTTGCCGAGCTCAGCGAAGTCAGACGAGGATGCGTTGCCACATCGGCTGTCTCCGGTGTCCAACGGCCACGAGCATTAACAGAGTACTTGGCTTCTCCACTCATATAGAAGTAACCGCCGTTCATCATTCCCTTACCACCGTACTGGCCATTGCCGAGCATGAAGAGCGTGAAGTTCTTATACTTCAGCGTGAGGTTCAGTCCGATGTGCCAAGGAGTGCCGATATTGCCAAAACCTGTATTGTCGCCGAGGTTGTTTACCTGACCGGACTTGCCAAGGACAATCTGGTCCAAGTTAGTGATGACACCGTCACCATTTACGTCCTCGTACTTCAGGTCACCAGGCTGGATGGCACCGCCGAGCTGCGACCTAGGCACTCCGTCCTTCAGAGCATACACCGTCTTACCATCGGCTGTGGTCGAGATGTTGAAGTCATCGGCTGTATAGAAGCCAAGGCAATTGTAGCCCCAAAGAGCGTCAAGCCACTGTCCCTCTGAGTATTTGTGAGGCGCACTCGGATCGAGGGTCTCATCGATTTTCTTCCACTTAGTTGTGACATAGGTACCGACGACACCGAGCTGTGCGTGAACCTGACCGAACTGCTTCTGAGCCGTTACGCTGAAGTCGAAGCCTTTGCGGTTCTGGATATTGTTGTTGAGGGCGGGCTTGAATGAACTGCCATTGAGACCTCTCTGCAAGTGAGAGGGAAGGATTGACGGGTTCTGAGGAATGAATCCATCCATATCTGTATTAAAGAATGTAAGGTCGGTGGTGATGAGCTTGTTGAAGAACGAACCACGGAGACTTACAGAGAACTCCTTGCGATGTACGAAGTCAAGGGCAGGGTTGGAACCCGTCTTGGAGAAAGAATAGTCTGTGCTGACTCCTTCATTCCAGGAGAAGCTGCCGCCGCGTTTATCCCACAGGGCATCATAGATGTAGAAACTATCGTCGTCCA
>JAEEGF011180281.1_pt1 | contig 21506 bp, 23 predicted proteins | sample 9134171 | NCBI WGS metagenome assembly JAEEGF01 (sample SAMN16246542, study PRJNA631951) | gut metagenome | biome: gut microbiome; feature: rumen; material: AP-attached | host: Bos | place: Iran: Karaj | collected 2018-10 | reverse complement strand
GGAGATCACCGACAGGGTCATCGCGGCCATCGAATCCGGTGAATACGGATTCATCCGCTGCAATTTCCCCAACGGCGATATGGTCGGGCACACCGGCTCGTTCGACGCCACTCAGATAGCGGTCGAAGCCGTCGACCTGTGCCTGGCGCGCATATTCAAATCGGTCGACAAAATGCAGGGCATATGCCTTGTGACCGCAGACCACGGCAACGCCGACGAAATGTACGAGCTCGACAAAAAGACCGGGTGCGCCAAGATAAACAAAGAAGGCAAGATCGCGGTCAAGACCAGCCACACGCTCAACAGAGTCCCGTTTTACATATACGACAATTTCCACGCCGAAAAATACCGCACCGTGGAATGCCGCGACGGCGAATACGGCCTTGCCAATGTGGCGGCGACTGTCGTAACACTTTTGGGAGAGGAAGCTCCTTCCGTATGGAAGCAGAGCATCATTGAACTGAAATGATAATCAATTATCTCAAACAAGGCGAGATCCGCTACGCGATCCTTATGGTGGTCGCCGTGGTGGCGGCGATGACGGTGCACGAATTCGCTCACGCTTACGCCGCGCACAAATGCGGCGACGACACGGCGTACGCTTTCGGCAGGATGACGCTCAATCCGCTCAAGCATATAGACTGGTTCGGCTTTGCGGCGATGCTCCTTATGGGCTTCGGGTGGGCGAAACCGGTACCTGTCAATATGCGCGGGCTGCGCAAGCCTAGGCGCGACATAGCGATAGTGGCGTTCGCCGGGCCCGCTTCGAACTTTATACTTGCTTTTCTTTGCGTCGGGTTTATGCGGCTTCTGTTTTTGCTGATGTCGTCCGGCGTCGTGTCGTTCGGTTCGTCTTCGTTCGGAGGCAAACTGTTCGATTCCTTCTATTTCCTGTTCGCCATATCCGCCATACTCAACGTGGGCCTCGGTCTGTTCAACCTCATACCGCTGCCTCCGCTCGACGGCTCCAAAGTGCTTCCTTCCCTGCTGCCGCATAAATGGAGCGCCAGGTATCTTATGCTCGAACGCTACGCGCCCATCATTATGGTCGTGATAATAGCGCTTTCGTATATGGACATCCTCAGCCCGATATTCTATCCGCTCGAATGGCTGCGCGACAAGATACTTTACGTGTTCTCGCTGCCGTACGTCTTCGGCGCTTACGCCTATTTGCTGCCATGGTAGGGCTGAATCTGAAGCTGGAGCAGTATGAAGGCCCGCTCGACCTGCTGCTTTCGCTGATACAAAAACACAAGATCGATATTTTCGATATCCCCATCGCCGAGCTCACGGATCAGTATCTCGAATATATAGAATCCATGGAAAAATACGATATGCAGATCTCTTCGGATTTTATATATATGGCGAGCGAACTGATGTATATAAAATCGCGCATGCTGCTGCCGGTACTGCCAAAGGACGAAGATCCCCGCCAGCCGCTGGTGGACGCGCTTCTGGAATACAGCAGGGCCAAGCAGGCTTCGGAATTTTTGAAAACGCAGAGCGATATCTATTACGACCGCTTTGTAAAAGACCCCGACGTGCCCGAAACGCCGCCGGTTTACGAACGCCGCCATTCGGTGGAACTTTTGACCGAGGCATTCATAAACATAAGCCGCCGTATGCCGACCGGCGCCGAGCAGCGCGTTGAACTGTTTGAAAAATTAAGACACGAAAAGTTTTATACAGTCGAGGAAAAGACGGCGTTCACGCTCAAATTCCTCGGCGACGGCAAGAGACACCGGTTCGGTTCGCTGTTTGAAGACTGCCGCACCGTTGGCGAGACCGTGGCGACGTTTTTGGCGCTGCTTTCGCTCGTCGGCAACGGACGCATAGAGATATTCCGCGGCGATTCCGGCGAACCGGAAGACCTGGACCTTGTACTGTTGGAAGAAACGGAGGTAAGCGATGAGCAATCTGCCGATTGATAATGCGCTCGAAGCCGTGCTTTTCGCTTCCGGCTCGCCCGTGAGCGTGGAAAAGCTGTGCGAGATATTCGGCGCCGAAGCCGACGAAATAAACGATTCCGCACGCCGTTTGGGCGAAAAACTCGCCGACGGGATGAGCGGCATCGAGCTCGTGGTCGTGGACGGAGCATATCAGCTCTGCACCAAGCCGTGCTACGCCGATTTTGTAAAAAAAGCGCTTGAACTGCGCAAGACCCCGCCGCTTTCACGCGCGGCGCTGGAAGTGCTCGCCATAGTTTCGTACAACCAGCCCGTGACCAAATCGTTTATAGAAACGGTGCGCGGCATAGATTCGGACAGCATAGTCAACACCCTGTGCGACAAAGGCCTGCTAAAAGAAAGCGGACATCTCGACGCGCCCGGAAGGCCGGTGCTGTTCAGCACTACCGACGCTTTCCTGCGCTGCTTCGGGCTCGAAACGCTCGACCAGCTGCCGCAGATAGACGTCGAAAAGCAGCTCACGCTCGACGACGAAGAAGAGATCGACGCCGTCCCCGCGCCCGCCGCAGAAACGGCGGAGGAAGAATAATGATCGCGCTCTGGATACTCTGCGGTATTCTGGCGCTGGCGCTGCTTGTGCTGATAATAAAGCTGACGGTGCGCATAGAATACTGCGGCGGACTGTATCTGACGATCGGCGTGGGGTTCATACACGTGACCCGCGGCGTTTCCAAGAAAAAGACAGACGCTGAAGCGCCCGAGCAGCCGCCCGAAGAGCACAAAAAGAAAGAAAAAAAGAAGAAGAAAAAAAGCGATACTGACGTTTCGCTCAAAGAACTGCTCCCTCTCGCGCGCGATACCGTGGCGGATGTGTTCGAAAAGACGAAGAAACACGTCAAGCTGGAACGCTATATACTTAAGATAAACGTAGCGACCGGCGACCCCGCTTCGACCGGCGTGCTTTACGGCGCGGTGTGCGCCGCGGCCGGTCCCCTGCTCGCGCTCGCGCTTTCCGCAAGGCGCAAAACGCAAAAGAAGGGCGCGATCTTCACCGAGATAACCCCCGATTTTATAAGCGACAAGCCCGATATAATGCTTGATATAAAGTTTTCCACCCGCGTATGGCGCGGCCTGTGTATGGCGATGCCGCTTATCAAAGGATATAAAAATTACCGCAAGTTAAAAAAGAAGAAGGAGAAACAAAATGAACGACATTCCGCTCAAACAGATAATTGATTCCACTCTGAGCCAGATCGGCAGCGTCGCCGACGTCAACACCGTCATAGGCGACCCCATCACCACCGCAGAAGGCACCACCATAATCCCCTTTTCCAAGGTGTCGGTGGGCTACGCTTCGGGCGGCGCCGATTACGACGGCAAAAAAGAAAATTCCGACGGCAATAAGAACGTGCATTTCGCGGGAGGCAACGGCGCCGGCGTTTCGGTGACTCCGCTCGGATTTCTCGTCATCAACAAAGACGGCACGGTGCATATGCTCGACCTCAAACACCCCGAAACGTTCGAAGCTCCCGCCGATCCCGTGAGCAAGACGCTCAACTCGGTCAATGGGATAATCGAAAAAGCCCCCGAGATCGTAAACAAGATCAAAGACGCCATTGCCAAGCGCAAGGAAGCCAAAAAGAACGCCGAAGCAAAAGCGGAAGAAAGCGAAGAGACCGCGAAATAGTTCATAAAAACGCGCGCCCGCAAATATTATAAAGCGGGTGATGCGTAATGAAAATCCGCGTCGCGGCGTTTGCCGCGCTCATCGCCGCGGCGGTGCTGTTCGCGCCGGTGCTGACATCGTATTCCATATCCCCGGCAACACAGGCTTACGCCGGGCAGACGTTCGATCCGTTCTGTTTCGACGGCGCGGATCCGGTAAGCGTTTCGGCAAAAGCGGCGGTGCTGATGGACGCCGAAAGCGGCAGAGTGCTGTTTTCCAAGAATCCGCACCTTATGCTGCCGATGGCTTCCACGACCAAGATAATGACCTGCCTGCTGGTCTGCGAACTGCTGGACCGCGACGAAAAGATAACGGTCACCGCCGACACGACCGACATAGAAGGCTCGTCGGTATACCTGACCGCGGGCGAAACGCTTACGGTAAAAGAGCTGCTGTACTGCACCATGCTGCGTTCGGGCAACGACGCGGCGCGCACGCTCGCCAAAGCGTGCGGCGGCAGCGTGAGCAATTTCGTCTGTCTTATGAATCTGCGCGCGCGGTCGCTGGGGATGTACGACACCCACTTCGCGAACCCCGACGGACTGCCCGAAACGGGCCATTACACCACCGCGTATGACCTGGCGCTGCTGACTTCCGCGGCGCTCGAAAACGAACTTTTCGCCGAGGTGTGCTCCGCCGTGCGCGTGACGGTCTGCGGCGGAAAACGCACGCTGATAAACCGCAACAAACTGCTCCCGCTGTATTCCGGAATGACGGGAGTTAAGACCGGATACACTCCCGAAGCCGGGCACTGTCTCGTCACTTCCGCGACCCGCAACGGCGTGAAACTGGTGGCGGTGACGCTCGACGACGGCGATATGTGGTTCGACCACCGCATGATGCTCGACCGCGGGTTCGAATACCTGCGCGACACGCTGCTCTTCGACCCGGGCGAGCTGCGCGCGGAAACAGACGTCGCCGGGGCGGACGGGAAAACGGTGGTTTTCAGCAATCCCGTACCCGTGCGGGCGTCGCTTCCGCAAGGCGCGGAAATCACTTACCGAATAGAAAAGCCGCAGTTCGTATACGCCCCCGTAAAGCGCGGCGATACGCGCTGCCGGGCGCTTATCTACGCCGGCGGCGATTTGATAGCAATCGTTCCGCTGTGCGCCGAAAGCGACGCGGAATACGAAAAACACAACCTTTTTGAAAGACTTACAGGCCGGTAAATGGAAAACAACGAAGGAATAAAACTGCAGAAATACGTTTCGGACTGCGGGCTGATGTCGCGCCGCAAGGCCGAAGCCGAAATAGAAAACGGCGCGTTCACCATAAACGGCGTCGCCGCCGTGCCGGGCAACCGGGTCTTCCCCGGCAAGGACGTTGTGGAATACCGCGGCGAGCCCGTTCTGCCGCAAGGCAAAAAGTATTACATCATGCTCAACAAGCCGCAGGGATACGTCACGACCACCTCCGACGAACTGGGCCGGAAAAACGTCTGCTCGCTCGTCGACGTGAACGCGCGGCTCTACCCCGTGGGGAGGCTCGACTACAACAGCGAAGGGCTGCTGCTTTTGACGAACGACGGCGAATTCGCCAACATTATGACTCATCCGCGCTACGAACATAAAAAGCGCTACCTCGTCACGGTGGCGGGCAGGATAGAAAACAACGCGCTGGATATGATACAGCATATCCGCGAACTCGACGGCGAAAAAATCAACCCGGTTGCCGTAAAGCTAGTCGAACGCAGCGAAAACGCGAGCAAGCTGATCTTTACGCTTTCGGAAGGCAAGAACCGCGAGATCCGCCGCATATGCGAAAAAGCGGGTTTGAGCATAATGCAGCTCAAGCGCTTTGCGCTGGGGCCGCTGCTTCTGGGCGAGCTTGCGCCGGGAGAATGGAGACATCTTACACCCAAAGAGATAAAGGAGTTAAAACGCACCGATGATAACGACAAAACAAAGGGCTTACTTAAGAAAGCTGGGGCAAACGACAGACGCTTTGTACCAGATAGGCAAAAACGGGATAATAGAAACGACGATAGAAACGCTGGACGCCGCGCTGACGGCGCGCGAGCTCATAAAGATAACCGTACTGGAAACGTCGCCCGTAAGCCCAAAAGAAGCGATGGCTGAACTGATGGAAAAGCTGAACTGCGAAGCCGTTCAGGTGATAGGCAGAAAAGTCACGATCTACCGCCCGAACCCCGAAAAGCCGCAGATCACGCTTCCCCGCTGAACGAAGGCACATATGGACAAGCTTGAACTTATAAAATACGATCTTTACGCGCAGGATCTGCGCCGCATAAAGCACATAGAAGGCGTGGCGGAATCGGCGATAGAGATAAAAAACCGCCATTTCCCGTTCATCACGGACGAGACGGCGCTCTGCGCGGCGTATATGCACGATTTCACCAAAGAGTATTCCAAGGAACAGCATTTCGCGATCTTTGAACGCTACGGCATAGAGCTCGACGACTGCGAAGCGCGCACGGAAAAACTGTGGCACGCAAAATCGGCTTACGCCCTGGCGAAATACGTCTACGGGCTCGACGACGGGATCTGCACCGCCGTACTGTACCACACCACCGGACGCGCCGGTATGCAGCCGCTCGAAAAAGTGATTTATCTCGCCGATTATATAGAAAAGACGCGCACTTTCGTGGATTGCGTCGACGTGCGCGACACCTACGCGATGTTATGCGAAAAGCGCGAAAAAAACGCGCTCGACTCGGCTATCCTGTATTCGCTGGATCTCACTATAACCGATCTGCTTGAAAGCCGCAGGATGATACACAAAAACACGTTCGAAGCGCGGAACTACCTCTTAAAGGAAGGAATTGAATGACAATGGAAAAGAACACTCACGAATATGCGCGCACCATAGCCGACGCCGCGGCTGCCGCTCTGGACGGCAAAAAAGCGCTGGACATAAACGTGCTCACCGTGGAAAAAAGCACGGCGCTGGCGGATTTCTTCGTAATAGCCGCCGGCACGTCGTCCACCCATATCAAAGCGCTCGCCGACGAGACGGAATTCAAACTCAAAGAAAATCTCGGCGTGGAGCCGACTCACATAGAAGGCGCTGACGACAAGACATGGATCCTGCTCGACTACGGCTGCGTGGTGGTACACGTCTTTACGCGCCAGGCGCGCGACTATTACAAGCTGGACAAGCTCTGGGCGGACGCCGGCGCGTCGGCAAAAGAAGAATAACGTATCTGCAAGGAAGTATAAAGCCATGAAACACGAATTCAAACAAACCGAGCCCAAATGGCAGAAACGCTGGGAAGAGGCGAAAGCGTTCAGGACCGGCGAGGACGCCGGCAAGCCGAAATTCTACGGACTGGTGGAATTCCCCTACCCTTCCGGCGCGGGGATGCACGTCGGACATATCAAGGCCTATTCCGGGCTCGAGGTCATTTCGCGCAAGCGCCGTATGCAGGGCTATAACGTCCTGTTCCCCATGGGGTTCGACGCCTTCGGTCTGCCTACCGAAAACTACGCCATCAAGCACAACAAACATCCGCGCATTGTCACCGACGAGAATATCGCCCACTTCACCGAACAGCTCAAACGCGTGGGTTTTTCGTTCGATTGGGACCGCGTGGTCGACACCACCGATCATAACTACTACAAATGGACTCAGTGGATATTCCGCAAGATGTTCGACAACGGGCTGGTTTTCCGCGATAAAACGCTGGTCAACTACTGCCCTTCCTGCAAGTGCGTGCTTTCAAACGAAGATTCCCAGGGAGGCAAATGCGATATCTGCCATTCCGACATAGTCCAGAAGAGCAAAGACGTGTGGTATCTGCGCATAACCGCGTACGCCGATAAAATGCTCGAAGGTCTCGACGAAGTCGATTTCCCCGAAAATATCCGCGTGCAGCAGGAAAACTGGATCGGCCGTTCCACCGGCGCATTCGTCAACTTCAAGCTTTCGGGCACCGAAGAGACGCTGCGCATATACACCACCCGTTGCGACACGCTGTTCGGCGTGACGTTTATGGTAATGGCGCCCGAGCATCCGCTTATCGATAAATATTCCGCCCTCATCAATAACATGCCCGAGGTTTCGGCATACCGCGAGGAATGCGGCAAAAAGACCGAATTCGAACGCACCCAGCTCGTCAAGGAAAAAACCGGCGTGCGTCTGGACGGGCTTTGCGCGATAAACCCCGTTAACGGCAAAGAGATACCCATTTATATTTCCGACTACGTAATGATGGGCTACGGCACCGGCGCCATAATGGCGGTACCGGCGCACGACCAGCGCGACTGGGAATTCGCCAAGAAATTCGGCATTGATATAATCCAGGTCATCAAAGGCGGCAACATAGAAGAATGCGCCTACGACGGCGACGGCGAGATGATCAATTCCGGTTTCCTCAACGGCTGCACCAACAAAAAAGAAAGCATCGCCAAAATGCTCGAAGAGCTCGAAAAGCGCGGCATAGGCGAAGCGGGCGTGCAGTACAAGATGAAAGACTGGGCGTTCAACCGCCAGAGATACTGGGGCGAGCCCATTCCCATAATCCATTGTCCGCACTGCGGGATGGTGGGCGTGCCTTACGAGGAACTGCCCCTGCTCTTGCCTGAAGTCGAAAACTTCGAGCCCGGCGAAGGCGGCGAATCGCCGCTTGCCAAGATAGATTCGTTCGTCAACTGCACCTGCCCGAAATGCGGCGGAAAAGCCAAGCGCGAAACCGACACCATGCCTCAGTGGGCAGGGTCTTCGTGGTATTACCTGCGCTATATAGATCCGCACAACGACAACGAACTTGCGGACATTGAAAAGCTTAAATACTGGCTGCCCGTCGACTGGTACAACGGCGGTATGGAACACGTTACGCGGCATCTCATCTATTCCCGCTTCTGGCACCGTTTCCTTTACGATATCGGCGCGGTCCCGACCAAAGAGCCGTACGCCAAGCGCACGGCGCAGGGACTCGTCCTGGGGCCCGACGGCGTAAAAATGTCCAAATCGCGCGGGAATGTGGTCGACCCGCTCGACATAATCGATCAGTACGGCGCCGACACGCTGCGCGTGTACGTGCTGTTTATGGGCGACTACGGCTCCGCGGCTCCCTGGTCGATGACTTCGGTTCGCGGATGCAAGAAGTTCCTTGAACGCGTCGCGGCGCTCACCGAAATGATCACGGATACCAGCGACAAAAAAGTCATAAAATCGCTGCACGCCACGGTAAAGAAAGTCACAAGCGATATCGAAAGCATGAAGTTCAACACCGCCATAGCGCAGATGATGACTTTCGTCAACGAAGTCTACGCATGCGGCGGCATCGCCAAAGACGATCTGTTCACGTTCATTACGGTGCTCAACCCGTTCGCGCCGCACCTCACCGAGGAAATGCACGAAGTTCTGGGCGGAAAAGGCCTGCTCTCGCTTGCCGCATGGCCCGAATACGACGAATCGATGCTTGCGGAAGACACCGTTGAGATCGCCGTTCAGGTATGCGGCAGGCTCCGCGCCACCATAGAGCTGCCCAGAGACTGCTCAAAGGAAGACGCCGCCCGCATAATCGCCGAATCCGGCAAAATCGCCGCTTTTACCGAAGGAAAGACCTTCGTAAAAGATATTTACGTTCCCAACAGGATCTACAACATTATTATTAAGTAAAGGAGGAAACACCATGGCAGAAAAGAAAAAGTCCGGCTTTTGGAAAGACTTTAAGGATTTCATCAGCAAGGGCAACGTGATCGATCTGGCTGTTGCGGTAGTCATCGGCGCCGCGTTCAATAAGATCGTCTCTTCGTTCGTGAACGACATAATCATGCCGCTCATCAGCCTTGCGGTTGGCGGCAAGAGCGTTGCCGACTGGAAATGGGTCATCACCGAACAGGTCGTTGCCGCCGACGGTACCGTCACCACGGCTGAAAACGCTCTGCGCTACGGCGCGTTCATTCAGAACGTGATCGACTTCCTTATTGTCGCTTTCTCTATCTTTATCGTGCTGCGCGCTTTCACCAAACTTCAGAACAGAAGAAAGAAAGCCGAAGCTCAAGAAGAAGAGAAAAAAGACGCTTGATATGGGCGTTTTTATCGGTGCCGACGGCGGAGCGAGCAAGCTTATGCTGTGCCTTTCCGCCGGCGGCACGCGCCGTTTTTCTATAGTGCCGCAATGCGTGAATCCCGTGGTATGCGGGCAGGGCGCTTCGGCTGACATAATAATCGGTTCCATGCTCGGCTTTTGCGAGCGCGAAGGCGTTTCCCCCGCTTCCGTTGACGGGGTATTCGCCGGTATCGCGGGCGCGACCGAGCGGGATTATATAACCATGCTCAAAACGCGGCTCCAAAAGACTTTCCCTGCCGCCGCGTGCGGCGTGAGCCACGACGGCGAAAACATCATATACGCCGCTTTCCCCGAAAGCGACGGAGTTGCTCTGATATGCGGCACCGGTTCTTCGTGCTTCGTGCGCAAAGGCGGCGAGCTGTTCCGCATAGGCGGTTACGGCGCGTTCGACCTTGACGGCAGCGGTTATGAAATAGGCCGCCGCGCAATAGCGTACACGCTCAAAAGCTATGACGGCAGAGCAAGGCGCACGCCGCTTTGCGAACTGACCGAAAAGCTCGCCGGCGGCAACTGTCTGCAAAACCTCAGCAAGCTGCTTTCGCTTTCGGTGCGCGAGACCGCACAGTTTGCCGCCGCGGTGTTCGAAGCCGCGGCCGAAAACGACGCCGTCGCCCTTTATATACTCGACGCCACCGCCCGCTACCTCGCCTGCTGTGTTGACGCGGCTTCGCGGTATTTCGAAAGCCGGTTCGACGTTTGTATCGCCGGAGGCGTGGGCACAAACAAAATCATCACAAAAAAAATCAAACAATACGCGCTTCCTCAGGCGAATATCTTTACATTGACCAAAGAGCCGGCGGAAGGCGCGGTGACAAAGGCAGAAAAGCTTTATGATGAAAGAAATAATTCTTAACGCGGCGGACGACGTCGCAGAAGCGATTTCCGAGACCGTTTCGGAAATGGCGGAGGAAGTTTCGGCTTCAGGCGCGAGCGGCGCTTCGACCTGGGACATCGTAAAAGGATATATCGTAGAATACGGGCTCAGGCTGCTTATAGCACTTGTCGTGCTGTTTGTGGGGCTGAAGCTCATAAACGTGCTAGTAAAACGCATAAAGAAAAGAAAAGCGTTAAAAAATATGGATAACTCCGCGGCGACGATGCTGGGCAGTTTCTTGGGCATAGCGCTCAAAGTCATTCTTTTCGTAACGGTGATCGGCATACTCGGCATCCCGATGACGAGCGTTATCACCATAATTGGCACCGTTTCGCTGGCGATAGGACTCGCGATGCAGGGAAGCCTTGCCAACTTTGCCGGCGGGTTAATGATAATCATATTCAAACCGTTCAGACTGGGCGACTTTATAGACAACCACACCGACAGCGGCGTGGTCACCGATATGGGCGTGTTCTACACCACGCTCACCACGCCCGACAACCGCGTCATCACCGTGCCGAACAGCCTGCTTTCCAACGCCACGGTCGTGAACTATTCGGTTTCGGAAACGCGCAGAGTGGATCTCGATATCGCTGTGGCGTACGATACCGACACCGATATTGCCAAACGCCTTCTGTTATCGCTCGGCAAAGCCAATCCCCTTTCGCTTGAAGAACCCGAGCCTTTCTGTGCCGTCACCAAACACGGCGAATCCGCCGTAATGCTGACATTACGCGTGTGGTGCAAAAGCGCCGACTACTGGAATCTGCGCTTTGAACTTTTGGAAAACATAAAGAAAGCGTTTGAAGCCGCGGGTATAGAGATCCCTTACAACTATGTCAACGTTATAGAAAAGCGCAAGTGAGGTCAGATATGCACATTTCGTTAAAACTGCGCGTCTGCGCGGCAATACTTCTTGCGGCGATGCTGCTTTGCGCATGCAACACCGGAATAGAAAACCCTTCCGAAAACTCTTCAGTATCCGAAGTCAGCTTTGACCACGGCGAGGTTTCGCAGATCGAGCCGAATTCGGACGAAGAAGAAAGCTCGGGGCATGAAATACAAAAAGAATATTCCCCCGCGCTGAAAATCACCGAAGTTATGGCGGTAAACACCGTGACGGCGGCCGATTCGCAGGGGCGGTATCTGCCCTGGATAGAGATAGAAAACGTTTCGGCAAACTCCGCTAATCTCGCTGAATACGTGCTCGTAACGCCCGACGGCGAATTTTCGCTGCCCGCGTTTTCGCTCGCCCCCGGCGGATATTACCTGCTGTTCTGCGAACAGCTCGCTCAAAGCGGCGCTCTGAAACTTACGCACGGCGGATATCTTACGGACGAGACGGACTATATCTGCCTCAAACCCGACCGCTCGTTCCTTTGCGCAAACGGGAGCGAGACCGACACGCCCACGCCGGGCTACGGCGCGGTAAAGGCCGCCGACGAGCTTATCTTTTCGGAGATCGCGCCCATAAACAACGTTTACCCCGTAAACGGCAAGCCCGTGCCTTTCGTTGAGCTTTACAACAGCGGCGACAGCGATATAGAGCTCGGCTCGTATTTCATTTCCGCGGATGAGGAAGACCGCTTTGCCGCCAAACTGCCCGATATGACGCTCAAAAGCGGCGAGTACGCCGTGATCGACTGCGCACAGATAGATTTCGACCTTCCGCTTTACGGCGGCACGCTGATGCTCACCCGCAACGACGGCGTGCTCGCGGCTTCCGTTTCGCTGCCCGCCGCCAAGAAGAACCGTTCGTACGGCGACGACAAGGAGTGGAATTCCCCCACTCCCGGACTTCCCAACACCGAAGAAAGCCGCCTTTCCTACGCGTTCGACCGCAAGGGACTGGTGATAAATGAGATAGTCGCTTCCAACACCAAATACTACGCCAAGGACGGCGAGTATTACGACCTTGTGGAGCTCAAGAACACCGGGAATGAGACCGTGGAGCTTTCGGATTATTACCTTTCGGATTCGCAGAAGAATCTCAAGCTGTATAACCTGCCCGCTCAGAAACTCGCTCCGGGCGAATTTTACGTCGCGGTCTGCACCGGGATAGACGGAAAATACTGCCCGTTGGGGATATCCAGCGACGGCGAACGGCTCATACTCAGCCGAAACGACGGCACCGTGAGCGACGTGCTCGATTTCCCGCGCATCCCCACCGACCGTTCATGGGGCAGGAACCGCGACGGATTCGTCTACTTTGCGACTCCCACCGCGGGCAAGGAAAACGGCACCGGGTTCACGACCCTGTCTTCCGCGCCCGAAGCGAGCATGGAAAGCGGTTTTTACGAAGGACCGTTCGACGTCACGCTCGGCGGCGAGGGAAACATCTATTATACGCTCGACTGCAGTCGCCCGACCGAAAAGAGCAAGCTCTATAAGGGCGAGACGATAAGCATCACCAAGAACACCACGCTGCGCGCCTTCTGCAAGGACGGCGACAAAATAGCGAGCGATATAATCACGTTCAACTACTTTATAAACGAAATAGACCTTACGCTCCCCGTCATCAAGATGAGCGTGGTCGACAAGGACTTTTACGGTTCCGACGGTATTTATACCAATTACAAAGGCAAGACCGAGATCGAAGGGCACGTCGCGTTCTATGTCGACGGAAAAGAAGAGTTTTCGGTCAACTGCGGCGTCAAGATCGCCGGCCAGTATAGCCGTAAATATCCCAAAAAGAGCTACCAGCTCAAATTCCGCGCCAAATACGGCAACGGCAAGCTCAAATACGATATCTTTGAAGACGGCGAGATAACCGAATTCAACGCGCTCGTACTGCGCTCGGGCAGTGAGGACTACGAATTCACCATGATGCGCGACGAATACGTGGGAAGCATGATAGCCGACTACGCGCGCGAAACGCTTGTGCAGAAATACCGCCCGTGCAACCTTTATATCAACGACGAATATATAGGCGTATATTATATACGAGAAAAGATCAACCAGGATTTCGTCGCTTCGTACTGGGGCGTGGATCCCGACACGGTCTCGATACTGCAAAGCCATTCGTATATCGAGGACGGCCCCAACGGCGGCTGGAGCGCTTTGAACAAGTATATCCAGAGCCACGATCTTAAAACGGACGAGGAATTCGAGTATATCTGTGAGAATTTCTGCATAGAAAGCCTTATAGATTACCAGATATTCTACACCTGGGCGGATAACCGCGACGAAGGCAACACGCGGCTTTGCCGTTCGCCCGATTACGACGGCGGCAGATGGCATTATATCTTTTACGATTCGGATATGGCGTTCGGCTTGTATCTGCAGAACAAGAACAAATCCACCGCCGATTTCCTGTTCGGAAAAGAAACGCCCAAGAGCGGCCACCACAATTCGCTCATATATAAGCTGCTCCACAACAACAAGACGTTCCGCGATATGTTCCTCAAACGGCTCGAAGAACTGTGCAACACCGCGTTTTCCAACGAAGAAGCCGTAGGTCATATCGAGCACATCCGCGACCTTATAGATCACGATATGCAGTACACCAAATACGGCGTGTCGTATAAATCTTGGAAAGTTTACGTCCCCAAGCTCATCAATTACGTCACCGACCGCGCCGACGTGCTGCGCAAGGAATTCACCGACCTGCTCAAGCTTTCCAAGAGCGAAAGGGAAAAATATTTCCCGACCTATACACCGTGATATAAAACTTCACCTCCGGTTTTAAACCGGAGGTGATTCTTGTTTTTGTTCAGTCATACGGTGTAAATCACCGGGCAGACGTCGCGGGGTGTCGGGCAGATATAGTCGGCTTCGTACCTGACCAGATCGGCAAGCGAACCGAACCCGTAAAGGACGCCCGCCGTGGCGATCCCGACCTGCTTTGCGCCTATTATATCGTATTTAGTGTCGCCCACCAGCAGCGCTTCGCGCCTGTCGCGTATCCCGCATGAAGAAAGCGCATATTCCAGCACTTCTTTCTTTTTATATCTTCCCTTTTCCGGCGCGGCGCCGTACACGGCGTCGAAAAGATAGCGCACGCCAAGCATATCCAGCAGCTTTTCGGTATAGGGCTCGGGCTTGCTGGTGCCGGTGCAGAGCACGGCTCCGCTGCCTTTTATAAACGCCAGCATATCGTAAACTCCGTCATACAAACGGCACTTGAACATCTCGCCGCCGCTGTAGAATTCGCGGTAGCACGCCACCGCCTCTTCCGCCTGTTCGCCCGAAAAGCCGTAATGCTCGCAGAACGCCTCGCCCAGCGGCGGGCCTATAAAACGCCGCAAAAAGCTCTGATCTTTGACTTCAACGCCGAAATGCGCCAGCGTTTTGACGAGCGAGCTGATTATCCCTTCGGAAGTGTCGGCGATAGTTCCGTCGAAATCCATAAAAACGTATTTGTAATTGAGTCCCATAATACGGCTCCCCAAGTTAGTGTTTTTTGTATTATAACATACGGGCGCGCGTTTTTCAAGCCGCCGCAGTTGACAAATCGCGCCCGATAAGATATAATTTTAAAAACAAGCGGAAAGGACGCCGAAAATGGAAATACTCGCACTTTTAAAATCGCTTTCGGATGAAAAAAACGCCGCGTTCCAGTGTAAGCTCACTCCCGGCATAGACCGCGAACGCTTTCTGGGCGTGCGCCTGCCGGATATCCGAGCGCTCGCGCGCAGTATCGTTCGTGAACCCGAAACGCAGGCGTTCCTGAACGATCTGCCTCACTTTTATTTTGACGAAAATATGCTTCACGGCGTGCTCATATCTCTGACCAAAGATCTCGACGAAAGCATATTCCAAGTCGATACTTTTCTGCCGCATGTCGATAACTGGGCGGTATGCGATTCCACATCGCCGGTCTCTTTCGCAAAGAACAAATCCGCCGTGCTGCCTTACGCATTAAAGTGGCTGGATTCAAAGCACGTCTATACCTGCCGTTTCGGAATCGAAACGCTTATGCGCCACTATCTTGACATTTCGTTTGAACCCGAACTCCCCGCGCTCGTCGCATCGGTAAGGTCGGACGAATATTATATTAAAATGATGGTGGCATGGTATTTCGCCACCGCGCTGGCGAAAAGGTATGACGAGACTCTCCCCTGGATCGAGGAGCGCAGGCTTGACCAATGGGTCCATAAAAAAGCAATACAGAAGGCCCTGGAGAGCTTCAGGGTCACTGATGAGCACAAGGAATATCTCAAGACACTGAGATAAGATTTAAAGGAAAAGAACATGCATAATAAGATGTATCAGGTCTCGACTCTGCAGGCCCTGGTCCTGGGCTACAGCCGGGCCGTCATAACCGTGGCGGACATCCTCAAAAAAGGAGACACCGGCCTCGGGACCTTCGAGGACGTGAACGGGGAGATGATAATCCTTGACGGAAACTGCTACCGGGCGGATCAGGACGGCAATGTCGCAACAGTCCCTGCGGAGACGGGCATCCCCTTCGGAGCGGCAGCCTTTCTTTCCGGGGAACAGCAGTTCCCGGTAGACGGGATACCGGATATAGAAGACCTCAGGACGGAGCTTATGCTGAAGATCGAGGAGCGTTTCGGCCTTAACAGCATGCACGTCGTGAGGATAGACGGGGAGTTTTTAAAGGTGGACGCAAGATCGGAGGCTCAGTACAGAGCCCATCATGTCACCCTGAAGGAGATCCTGGAAGAGAACCAGAAGGCCTTCGTCTTCGAAAACATACGCGGATCCCTGATCGGAGTGTATTTTCCCGATTACATGGACGGCATAAACATGCCGGGATGGCATCTCCATTTCCTGTCTGAGGACAGGACCAGAGGCGGACACGTATTCGATGTCAGCATCCTCAAGGGTACTGCGAAGGTGGATAAGATCAGCAGCATAGAGATAGACCTTCCGAGAGAGGCGGCCTTCGACACATACTCACTCAAGCAGGATCTGCAAGAGGAGATCAAGTCTGTGGAATGACCCGAAAACTGACACAGATCATATATTTATAACCGAACTTTTGAGAGGTAGATATGGAATTTAAGAGCGGTGCCGGATGGCGATGCTGTTACGATCCCGAAACCGGTCTCTATACTGCGGAGACAGGCGGCGGGGTGAACCATGACCTGTTTGAGATAACGAAGGATATATACGATCATATCGATGATCCCGGTACCGAATGGCCTGAAGGTCTTATACACAAGGGCGGGCGGCATCTGTACATGACCGTGAACGACCGCTGCGGGCCTCCATATACCGTTATCCTGGACACGGATTACAAGAAGCTCTGTCCCTGGGCCAAAACGGTGATCACGGGAGAGGTGCTGGATGAGGATCTGACGGATGAAGCCGTGGAAGTATTCGCTTCGGAGGCGAACAACAGAGAGCAGCGCCGCAGGAAGAAAGCGGAGCGGGAAAAAGAGAATAAGTGATCCCGGCAGATCCCGGTTTGTTTGAGTTTTCAGGATTTAGTTTTAAGAGAGGATCGCCATGTCGAAAAAAGTAAAAATATCAAAAGGATCAGCGGAAAACGGTGAAGAAAAACTGAAATTCGCAGAGGGCGACGGCTGGAAAGCCTGTCATGATGAAGAAAGAGGGCTCTACACTGCGGAAAGCTTCTGTGCCGGATACTACGATCTGTACGAAATAAACAGGGATACTTACAACAGACTTTCGACCGAACGGCTGGACCGCAGGAAGGCCCAGGAACTGATCAGTATGGGCAGGCACCTGTACAAAAGTGTCAGCGACCGGAACAGCTCGTACGACATCGCGCTGGATGAGGACTATGCATCGCTCTGTCCGTGGGCTGATGTACAGAAGACCGGTGAACTGTGGAGCACTGAACTGACTGATCTTGCGGTGGCGTTGTTCGATTCCGAGAAGCAGAACCGTGAGCAAAGGTATAGGAAAAGAAATATTCAGGAATCTGACACATAGTTAACAAATCGGAATTTGTTGAGTTTTGTAATCCAATGAACCATGGAACCATAGCAGAGGAGCGCAAAATGCGAGAGCTGTTATCTGATAAATCTGTCATATTCTTTGACGTCGGGTATACAATCGATTATCCGGCTTCGGGAGACTGGGTGTTTACAAACCGATTCTATGAAAGTGCCGCAGACAAGATAAACCGATGTCCTGCAGAACAGATCCGCAAAGCAAAGGCGGCCGGATTGGTTTATTTGGCAAACAATCACTTGATTCGTGACGAAGAGGAGGAAACCGACCGGTTTTTTCATTATTACAGTATCATTTCCGAGGCGCTGCAACTGAAGTTGACAGAAGACGAGATCATGGAAATAGCCAGAGATCGAACATATAACATGGATAACTACGTCATTTACCCGGATGCCAGAAAGGTTATTCAAACGCTCAGCAAGACTCATCGTCTCGGAATCATATCAGATACGTGGCCGAGCATTGAGAATCAGCTGCGCACACTGGACGTGCTGCAATTCTTTTCCTTTGCCACATACAGTTTCTCGTTAGGCGTTTTCAAGCCAGACCGCCAAATGTATGTGGATGCACTGCAGAAATGCGGTCGCAGTGCGAAAGAAACGGTTTTTATTGATGATAGCCCGCAAAACCTGGAAGGGGCAGCTGAACTGGGTATCACACCGATCTTGATCGCTGCAAATCCGGCATCGGATGTCGAGACGCCGTACCGAAAGATCCGGTCCCTTTCCGAGTTGATTTGAGATTCTGACAAATTCCCGTTTGTCGGGACAGTCGTTCGTCTGTCCCACGGCAGTCTTTTTTCCTGACGGGATCCGCGATATGCTCATACCGCACACGGACCAGCCGTGCTTGATATTGCATATACAGAACATATACAGAAAAGGAATTATGCTTTCATGATCGAAGTCAATGAGCTGACAAAGGTGTTCCGAAAACCGATCCGCGGGAACGGTCTGTCCGGGATGGTGAAAACGCTGTTCTCACGGAAATACGACGAGGTCCGGGCGGTGGACGGGATCAGCTTTACCGTTCCCGACGGGGAAATCGTAGGCTATATCGGCGCCAACGGCGCCGGGAAGTCGACTACGATCAAGATGATGTGCGGCATCCTCACGCCGACCTCCGGCAGCGTCCGCATCGACGGGACTGAGCCCTACCGCAGGCGGAGGCAGGTCGCCCAGCACATCGGCGTCGTCTTCGGCCAGAAGACTCAGCTCTGGTGGGACATCCCGCTCGTCGAATCCTTCAAGGTGCTCAAGGAGATCTACCGGATCTCCGACGCAGACTACGCGGAGCGCATGGACTTTCTCGGCGAGGTGCTTGACATCACGCGGTTCCTATCTCAGCCGGTGCGCACCCTCTCGCTGGGCGAGCGCATGAGGGCGGACCTCGCGGCGTCCATGCTCCACAACCCGCGCATCCTGTTCCTGGACGAGCCGACCATCGGCATGGACGTGCTGGTAAAAGAGAAGATCCGGTCGGCGATCCATGCGCTGAACAGGACCTACGGCACCACTGTCGTCCTGACGACCCACGATATGACCGACATCGAGGACCTCTGCTCACGCATCATACTGCTCGAAAAGGGGCGCATCATCTACGACGGGCCCCTCGGCAGCCTCAAGAACCGCTTCGGCAATATCAAGACCCTGACGCTGACCGTCCCGGCGGAGATCCGGGCAGAGTCCGGGCCCGTGCTTTCACCAGAGGTTTCCATCTCCGAGGAGGAGGGGCGCATGGTGCTGCGCTTCGACGCGGACAGCATCCCGCTGGAACAGGTGATCCAGTATGCGTTCCGCGATCTGAAAGCCATGGACATGAAGATCGCCGAGATCTCCATCGTCGATGTGGTCAGGACGATCCTGGAACAGCAGGAGGCGGAACATGCTGAAAAAATATAAGCCGTTTCTGCGGGCCGGCGCGATCGACACGACGGCATACCGCTTCAATATCCTGATCTGGGCGGCGATCACGGTGTGCGAGGTGGCCTGTCTGGTCTTCCTGTGGCTGGCGGTCTACCGGTCGAGCGCGGGCGGTATGGACGCCGAGATCCACGGCTTCACCTACCGCGAGATGATCTCCTACGTTGTGCTGACAACGGTCTTCGGCTTTATCACCTTCAACAACGACACGCTGTGGTACATCAACAACGACATCCGAAAGGGTACGGTCGGCAACTACCTCATCAAGCCCATCAGCTACCGCGGGAAATTTGCCGCGACCAGCCTCGGCAGCCTGCTCACGATGACGGTGATGTTCGGCGTACCGTTTTACACCGCTGCGCTGGTGACGCTCCGCGTCCTCGGCTTCCTCCCGGATCTGAGCTTCCCGGGCTTCTTTGCCCATCTGGTACTGTTTCTGATCTCCGGGCTATGCGCTTCGCTACTCAACGACGTGATCGCCTACATCTTCGGTGTGCTGTGCTTTTACACCACTGCCGCCTGGGGCCTGAACTCGCTCAAGACCACGGTGATCTCTTTTCTCTCCGGCACGCTGCTGCCACTGGCCTTCTTCCCGGCGAGACTGAGGGAGCTCGTGAGCTGGATGCCCTTCGCAGGCATGAGCCAGAACCCGGTTTTGATCCTGATGATGAAATACGACCTTGCCGAGTCTCTGCGCTGCGTCGCGCTGTCGGCGGCGTGGATTGTTGTGCTGGAGCTGTTCGCGAAGCTCCTGTTCTCGCACGCCGTCCGCAAGGTCACGGTGCAGGGGGGTTGATATGCGCTACGTTCATCTGTATTTTACCTGTATCAAGCGCAGCATGATCTCCCGGCTGGAGTACAAGAAGGACACGGTCGTGGCGCTGTTCTCGTTCTTCTTCTCCAACTTCTGCTCGCTGGCCGCGATCTATTTCATCCTGCAGGCCATCCCTGCACTGGCGGGCTATTCGCTCTATGAGGTCGGCTTTTTCTATGGCTTCTCGATGCTGCCAATCGCGCTCGACCACCTGTTCAGCGACGAATTCTGGCTCGTGGCCTACCGCCGGGTCAAGGAAGGGGACATGGACATGAACTTCCTGCGCCCAGTGCCGGTGATGTTCCAGGTCTTTGCCGAGACCTTCCAGCCGGAGGGCTTCGGGGAACTGATCCTTGGCGTGGCGCTGATCGTTGTCTGCGCCGCGAATCTCACGGTCAATGTTACCTTCGGGGCCATCGCTGTGCTCTGCGTCGGTGCGGTCTTCGGCGCGGTGATCATCACCTCGCTCAAGGTGGCGATGGCGGCGCTAGCCTTCATCTTCAAGCGCAGCGGGCCGCTGCTTCAGGTCATCTACAATTTCTCATCCTATGCGAAATACCCGCTGGCCATCTATCCTGCCCTCGTCCGAGCGCTGCTGATCTTCGTGCTGCCCTTCGGCCTATTCATTTCGCTACCGGTCGACACGCTGCTTCACGGTGCGCACAACCCGTGGCTGCTCTGTGGCGCGATCATCGGCTGTGCCTCCGTATTTTTCGCCCTCGCCGTGTGGGTCTGGACCACCTGCGAGCGCCGCTATGAATCGACGGGAAGCTGAAAAAAGCAAGGCCCTGTCGCCACAGTTATTCAAATGTTATCTTTTAGCCTACAAACACTCATGATAATACGATTTGTATAGAGGGATGTATAGTGGGCTAAATGGAGCTTCCCCGACCTCTATAAGCGAAGGAGAACCTTTTAATTTTTCCTGAGGAATAATTAAATTGTTCAAAGGGGGGTGCAAATTTCTGTTAGGCTTTGCATCCTGAATAATTGAAAAGTATGGAAATAGCGAGCCGGAAAGTTCGAAATCTGAACCCCCCGGCCCGCTATTCCGCTAATATCAAGGCTTATTCGATAGGAAAAATTAAAAAGTACCCAAGCTACTTGTATCATAGCTTGGGTACAGATGTGGCAAAGAACCCTGATTTTGATACAATGACCCCACTCAAGTAAGGTGGGGTCATGCTCTACCTTGATGGGGTCAAACCCGGCTTTATGTAAACCAGATGGGGTCATAAAGAAAGCCCGCAGGTCATCTGCCCGCGGGCTATTCTCCTTTGTGCTCAATAGCCGGCCTTTTTGATCCTAGCTTCGCATCGAGCCATCAGCCATTCTTTT
>JAEEGF010885683.1_pt1 | contig 21506 bp, 14 predicted proteins | sample 9134171 | NCBI WGS metagenome assembly JAEEGF01 (sample SAMN16246542, study PRJNA631951) | gut metagenome | biome: gut microbiome; feature: rumen; material: AP-attached | host: Bos | place: Iran: Karaj | collected 2018-10 | reverse complement strand
CCTTTAATGGGGCCCTGGTGAAGCTGAGAGAGGCGACAACGAGAGAACTACTAAATTAATTAACATTTCTAACCTAAACATTTTGAATTATGGCTATTAAAGTAATTGCACAACGACGTGAAGTCAAATTGGGTAAGAATCCTGGAATGAAGTTCGTGAGGCGTCCCGATCTCTACATCCCCATCCAGGAGAAGAAGGTATTCGCAGAGGCCTCTATCCAGATCACCTGTCTCGACGAGGAAGGCAACATGCTGAAGCGTGTGACCTCAAGCGACAGTGGCGAGGTGGAGGACAACGAAAACGCCGGCAACGAGAACAATGAGAATAGTGAGAACTCTGAGAACGGTGGTTCGCAGAACAGCGGTGAGCAGAACAGCGCTCACGGCCTTCCTGACGGCCATCACGACCACGAGTTGCATGGGACGAGGACCAATTGAGTTTTAGAATTAACAAAAAAAGTAGCTTTGGCGTAACAAAATATCCTTTTGGGTGTAATAATTGAAAAAAAAAGATTAACTTTGCAGTCGATAAAATAATAATTATATGATATTTCCATTGAAAAAGATGATAATGGCTGTGGCAATGATAGCCCTAAGCCTTAATATAACCGCCCAGCCATCGGCTCAGGAGCAGGAAGAGCAGGCCTTTGCACAGCGCATTTACGAGGCGCAGATGAGTGGTAACGATTCGGCTTTCTACGACGTTCATCAGGCGTTCATGGACTATCTGGAACAGCGTGAGGACTGGGAGAAATACTATCGTACGTGGATGAACCGCGTCATCTATGATGTCAACCATAGACACTTCCACCGTGCCTTCTCCGAGATTCACCGCATCACCGAAGACATTCGTGAACGTCATCAGGAGAAATATCTTTATGTCCCCAATATGGCATTAGGCCTCTATTATAATGGTCGTAACCAGCCGGAGATAGGCGAGAAGCATTTCCGCCGTGCTCTTAGTAGCATCGATAGAGATAGCGAGCCCGTAGCTGTGTTCAACTGCTATCTCTCGTTGTCGCAGTCGCTCAGTTTCAAGCGTCCCGCTGAAGCAATGGCCTGCCTTGACAGTCTGCCGCAGCAGATGCTCCAGAACCCGATGTACGAGAGTGGCGTGCTGGGTTATCGCTGTATCATCGCCAACGTGATGGGCGACAGCAAGGCTTTCAATAACTATTTCGCACAGTACGACAGCATCCGTCAAAACGTGCCTGAGCAGTTCAATGCCGCTAATCTGGAGCAGGTGATGGTGTGTCACTACCTCATGCAGAACGATTACAAGAAGGCTCTCGCCTGGTGCGACTCCATCGATGTGCCGCTGGTAGCCACCGAGTTGCGCATGAATGTCTATGAGCAGATGGGTGACTGGAAGCAAGCCTTCCGCGCTTCAGAATTGAAAGACAGTCTGTCGCAGGCTGCAAACCGCGAGGGATTGGAGGAAAATCTCGTTGATATTACCCACGACATCGATATGCTGCAGGCAGAGCATGATAAGGCAGAAATAAGGCGTACCCAACTGTTGATCGTCGGATTGATGGCCTTCGCCATCATCGCCCTGCTCGCAGGTATGCTCGTTTATCGTCATAGGAAGAACCGTCGTCTGAAGGAGCAGTTCCTGCAATTGCAGGAAGCCCGCCGCAACACTGAGGCAGGACAGGCCATCCGCCGTGCCTTCGTCAGTACGATACAGGAAAAGCTGAAGTCACCTATCAACGTGCTGCGTGGCTATGCCCGTATTTTCAACAACCCGGATTTCAAGCTTAAACCCGAGGAGCGAAGCAAGCGCTACCGCGATATTGCTGATGCAGCCCGGAGCATAGAATCGCTGATGGATCCTATACTCGACTCCTATGCCAATGGAACAACCGGTATTACTGAGGAAGAGAAGCGCGTTTGTCAGGATGCCCTGCGCTCGCCGCTCCAGACGTTGATAGGTATGGCAGATGTCATTATCGAAGCTGACGGACAGATACCGCATGATGAATATATGCAGCTGCGTTCTGAGATATGTCGCGATGCTTACCATGTGTCCACCTCCACTCACAAACTTGTGCTGTTCAGTCTCTATGGTGATGATATTCCCACGCCGAAAGACGATTATGTCAGCCTGAATGAAACAGCGCGTTCTATACTAAACGGCTATGAGATGCACCGTGAAGGATCGCCGCTGAGCGAAGGGAGGAACTTCGCATTGGCCAGAGAGTTCAGAACCGATGTGGGGGATGACGTGAAGGTGTATACCAGTCCGTTATTGCAGGAATTGCTGAACTGTCTGCTCGACAATGTCGACAAATATGCTACTGGCGGCACGGTACTGATGAGTTGTCATGCCAACCCCAACGGTACCTATGCTATATCTGTCAGTAATGAGGGGCCGGTGATTCCCGCCGCAGATGTCGAGCGTATCTTCACCCCCTTCGTACGCCTCTCGCCTGGAGAGCACGGTCTGGGTATCGGTCTCCCGCTGGCCCGCCGTCTTGCCATCTCGATGGGCTACACCATTACCATCGATTTGAATTACACCAAGGGGGCCCGTTACGTTGTTTCTGGCATCTAAAGAACCAAGCAACAAAAGGGACTGACATCGGTGATGTCGGTCCCTTTTAGGTTGCGGAGAGAGAGGGATTCGAACCCCCGGTACCTCTCGGTACGGTAGTTTTCAAGACTACTGTAATCGACCACTCTACCATCTCTCCAGTGCTTCGATTTCTTGAAAGCGGGTGCAAAGGTAGTGGTTTTTCTCGAATTGTGCAAATTTTTAGGCAACTTTTTATAAAATATTTGGTTTTTCGTTCACTTATTTGTATCTTTGCAGCGTGATTTATCCGAATAACTTCGAACAAAAGATAGGTTTCGACGAAATACGCGAGCTGTTGAAGGCACGTTGTCTGAGCACGCTGGGCAAGGAAAAGGTAGATGAGATCGCCTTCTCCACAGATGCCGTCGTGGTGAACGAATGGCTTAGTCAGGTGCGCGAGTTTCGCCGTCTGCAAGAGGAGAAAGACGACTTCCCCATGCAGTATTTCTTTGACGTGCGCGAGAGCATCAAACGCATCCGCCTGGAGAACACCCATCTGGAAGAGAACGAAGTGTGGGATTTGAGACGGTCGCTGCAGACGATAGCGGATATTGTGAGGTATCTTTCGAGGAAGGAGGAAGGAGGTCATCGCGAAGCGCTTGCTACCGAAAGGGACGCAAGAAGGAGGAAGGAGAATACTCCAACTGACGAAGACGGTTTTACGCCCGATTATCCGGCGCTGTACAGGCTGACGGAGGGGGTGACGACTTTCCCCGCCATGATCCGCCGCATAGACTCGATACTGGATAAGTTCGGAAAGATCAAGGACTCTGCCTCGATGACGCTGGCCGGCATCCGCCACGAACTTTCGAAGATGGAAGGCTCAATCTCACGTACATTATATACTATATTACACGCCGCCCAGAAAGACGGATTGGTGGACAAGGATGTGACGCCAGCCGTTCGCGACGGTCGGTTGGTGATTCCCGTCTCGCCCACGGTGAAGCGCAAGATCAGCGGTATCGTACACGATGAGTCGGCTACGGGAAAGACCGTGTTCATCGAGCCTACGGAGGTGGTGGAGGCCAACAACAAAGTGCGCGAACTGGAAGCTGCCGAGCGACGGGAGATTGTCCGCATCCTCACCGTGTTCAGCGACGAGATCAGACCCCATGTGACAGAGATCCTCGCCTCCTATGAGTTCCTGGCACAGATAGACCTGATTTACGCCAAGACCGAACTGGCCAAACTGACGAAGGCTTTCGAGCCCGAAATAAAGGCCGAGCCGCACCTGGATTGGATCAGGGCAATTCACCCGCTGCTGCAATTGTCGCTGGAGAAGCAGGGCAAAAAAGTCGTACCACTAGACATAGAGCTTAGTGGAAAGAGGAAAGAGGTAACCGCGAATGCGCTTGCTACCGAAGGGACGCAAGAAAGTGGAAAGAGAAATGTTGGAAGATTGTTAATAATCTCTGGTCCGAATGCAGGCGGAAAGTCGGTGTGCCTGAAGACCGTTGGACTGCTGCAATATATGCTGCAATGCGGTCTGGCAATCCCCATCGGCGACCGTTCGACCGTAGGCATGTTCGAAAACATCATGATCGACATCGGCGACGAGCAGAGCATCGAGAACGACCTCTCGACCTATTCCTCGCATCTGCTGAACATGAAGAACATGATGAAGCAGGCCAACGCACGTACCTTATTATTAATAGACGAGTTCGGCGGCGGTACGGAGCCAACCATCGGCGGTGCCATCGCAGAGGCCGTCCTAAAGCAGTTGTGGCAGAAGAAGGCCTTCGGCGTGATCACTACCCACTATCAGAATCTGAAGCACTTTGCAGAGGATCACGAAGGTGTGGTAAACGGTGCGATGCTCTACGACCGCAATCAGATGCAGGCCCTGTTCCAGCTGAGCATCGGCCAGCCTGGTTCGAGTTTCGCCATCGAGATAGCCCGTAAGACAGGACTGCCCGAGGAAGTAATCAAGGACGCCTCGGACATTGTGGGCTCAGAGTATATCCAGAGCGACAAGTATCTGCAGGACATCGTGCGCGACAAGCGGTATTGGGAGGGCAAGCGTCAGACCATCCATCAGCACGAGAAATCGCTGGAGCACAAGATTACCCGCTATGAAGACGAACTCTCTGAGATAGAACGCCAGCGCAAGGAAATCCTCCGCAAGGCCAAGGAAGAGGCCGAGGAGCTGATCCGCGAGAGCAATAAGAAGATAGAGAACGTGATTCGTGAGATCCGTGAGGCGCAGGCCGAAAAAGAGCGCACCCGACTGGCCCGCGAAGAGCTGAATGCCTTCAAGGAAGAGCTCGACACCATCGACACCCGCGCCAACGACGAGATGATTGAAAAGAAAATCCGTCAGTTGCAGGAGCGCAAGGAGCGCCGCGAAAAGCGAAAGAAAGAGAAGGCCGAGAAGGCTAATCAGAGTAATCAAAATACTCAGAGTAATCCGAGTAATCAGAGTACTCAGAATCAACCTCAAGAGGCCAGCATCGCCGTCGGCGATACCGTTCGAATCAAGGGTCTAACGAGCGTGGGTACCGTAGAGAGCATCGAGGGCAAGATGGCCACGGTGATCTTTGGCGGCATGAAGACCAAGATGCGAGCCGAGCGACTGGAGCATGCGGAGATGCCCAAGCAGCAGACTACGAAACAGGAGGAGCGCAATGCTTCGATAGCAGGCGCCTACGGCAATGCCTCGAAGGACACGCGCGACGTGATAGACCACCGCAAACTGAACTTCAAACAAGACATCGACGTGAGAGGTATGCGAGGCGACGAGGCCATCAATGCCATCACCTATTTCATCGACGATGCCATCCTTGTGGGCGTGTCGAGGGTGAGGATCCTGCACGGTACAGGCACAGGCATCCTGCGTCAGTTGATACGACAATATCTGGCCACAATTCCCAACGTTTCGCACTTCCGCGATGAGCACGTACAGTTCGGCGGAGCGGGCATTACAGTAGTTGACCTCGACTGAAAAATACTTGATTTAATGTGTGCAAAAGAATTGGTGTACGCACACAATAAATCTTAAAAAATCTAAATAAATTTGGCTAACTCGCTGATAATCTTTAATTTTGCATCCGAAATCGACGTGAAGTCGTGCATTTTGAAGAAGAAAATCTAAAGGATAACGCGGTAACTCTCGTGATGAGACAGCCGCCTAAAGTATAGAGATATGATTCAATTTTTTAAGAAAGTAAGTGTGAGCCTGATGGCCTTGACATTTACATTGATTGCCTCAGCGGGAGGCGGCAACGTCAAGAGTTCCACTAAAACATCAGGCGTCGACTGGAATCCAGTAATGGATGCGATTATTCAAGTAGAAAGCGAAGGAAATCCCAAAGCCGTGAGCGGAAACTCAGTAGGCGCGATGCAGATTACTCCGATTCTTGTGAAGGATTGCAACGACATTCTGAAAAGACAGAAGAGTAAGAAGCGCTACACGATGGAAGACCGTTACAGTGTAGCTAAATCGAAAGAGATGTTCCTTATTATCCAGAAGTACTACAACCCCGAAAGCAACATCGAGAAAGCAATTCGATTGTGGAACGGCGGTGTGAAGTACACGACAAGAGCCACCAACCGTTATTACAAGAAGGTGCTCGCTCAGATGAAGTAAGGATATATAAGACTTCGCAATCGTTTGGAAAACGAAACTATTTGCAAGACTGATAATCCGATTGTCAAGGATAAAACCTGACGATCGGATATTTTATTTGTATACGAAAAAATGCAAGCCGTTTGGCTTGCATTTCCTACTGAGTTGCGGAGGCAGGATTCGAACGTGCGACCTCCAGGTTATGAGCCTGGCGAGCTACCAACTGCTCCACTCCGCGATGTTGATTTTTTCTAAGCGGGTGCAAAGTTACTACTTTTTTTCGAAATACCAAAATATTTGTGCTACTTTTTTGAAAAAACACGTTTTTCTGCACATTTCCTCCCGTTTTTCTTGCGTAATTCAAAGGAAAACTGTAATTTTGCACACTGAATGAATGTGTGCAATTTTGCATAAACCAAGGAGGAAGCAGTTATGTCAATATCCAAGACCAGACAAAGACTCGTAGATGTGGCCCGTCAGTTGTTTGCCAAGAACGGACTGGAGAACACCACGATGAACGACATTGCCACCCTGTCAGGCAAGGGCAGGCGCACACTCTACACCTATTTTAAATCGAAGGAAGAGATCTACTATGCCGTGATTGAAAGCGAGCTGGAACGTTTGAGCGACAAGCTCGACGAGGTGGCAGCCCGTAAGATCCGTCCTCAGGACAAAATCATCGAACTGATCTACACCCATCTGAGCATGATCCGTGAGACGGTTGTCAGAAACGGCAATCTGCGTGCTGAGTTCTTCCGAAACATCTGGATGGTAGAGAAGGTGCGCAAACGTTTCGATGACGCAGAGATAGAATTGTTCCGCAAGGTGTACAGCGAAGGCAAGGAGGACGGCGAGTTTGATATTGACAATATCGACTTGGTGGCCGACATTACCCACTATTGTATCAAAGGTCTCGAAGTGCCTTACATCTACGGTCGTATCGCCCACGGCATGAAGGAAGAAGACACCAAGCCGCAGGTGGCGAAGGTGGTCTATGGTGCCTTGGGTAAAATTCAGAGGAAATAAATTGTAAATTGGACTCGAGCTTTGCTCGCTTGTCTTAACAAGAAATTATAAAATTGTAAATTAACATGGGATTATTAAGTGGTAAGACAGCGCTGATTACAGGTGCTGCACGCGGTATCGGAAAGGCTATCGCACTGAAGTTCGCCGAAGAAGGCGCCAACATTGCATTCACCGACCTTGAGGTGAATCTGGAGACAGAACAGGAAATCGCCGCTAAGGGTGTGAAGGCCAAGAGCTATGCATCCAACGCCGCCGACTTCGCTCAGACAGAGGAAGTGGTGAAGGCCGTAAAGGAGGAGTTCGGATCAATCGATATTCTGGTGAACAATGCCGGTATCACCAAGGACGGTCTGATGCTGCGTATGACCGAGCAGCAGTGGGATGCTGTGATCGCCGTAAATCTGAAATCGGCCTTTAACTTCATCCACGCCTGTGTGCCCGTCATGATGCGTCAGCGTGGCGGTTCAATCATCAATATGGCCTCAGTCGTAGGTGTGCATGGTAACGCCGGACAGGCCAACTATGCCGCTTCGAAGGCTGGCTTGATTGCACTCGCCAAGAGTATCGGTCAGGAGATGGGTCCCAAGGGCATTCGTGCCAACGCCATCGCTCCTGGTTTCATCGAGACTGCTATGACTGCAGCTCTGCCTGAGGAGGTTCGCAATGAGTGGAAGCAGAAGATTCCTCTTCGTCGCGGCGGTCAGGTTGAGGACATCGCCAATGTAGCCACCTTCCTTGCCTCAGACATGTCAAGCTATGTAAGCGGACAGGTGATCCAGGTAGACGGCGGAATGAACATGTAGTGAATAGTGAAAAGTGAATAGTGAATAGTTATGGAAGTCGTTTACGAGGACAACCATATCATCATTGTTAACAAAAAAAGTGGGGAGATCGTACAGGGCGACAAAACTGGCGATCGCCCCCTTTCTGATATTGTCAAGGACTATATCAAAGAGAAATATGCCAAACCCGGGGCTGTGTTTCTGGGTGTGGTACATCGGCTGGACAGACCTGTTTCAGGATTGGTGGTGTTCGCAAGAACCTCGAAGGCGCTGAGCCGTCTGAACAAGATGTTTGCCGAGGGTGAGGTGCATAAGACCTACTGGGCAATTACCAAAAACGCCCCTAGCGACAGCGAAGGCACGTTGACCCATTGGCTCGTGAGGAACGAGAAGCAGAACAAGAGTTATGCCTACGACCACGAGAAGCCGAACGCCAAGAAGGCCATACTGAAATACCGTGTGCTGAGTCATAGCGACAACTATTCATTGCTCGAAGTGAACCTCATGACTGGTCGTCATCATCAGATCCGCTGTCAGCTGGCAGCGATGGGTTGTCCTATCAAGGGCGACCTGAAATACGGCGCCCCACGCTCTAATCCAGATGGTAGCATCTCGCTGATGTCAAGACGGGTGGAATTCGTGCATCCTGTCTCCAAAGAAACGATTATCGCCGAGGCTCCCCTACCCGATGACAAGCTTTGGAGGGCTTTTAAACTGTAGTTTAGAGTTGAGAGTTGAGAGTTTAGAGTTTATAGTTGAGAGTTTAGAGTTTAGAGTTTATGGTTGAGAGTTTATAGATGAAGAAAGCGTTGAAGTGGATGGCGATAGCGGTGTTGACGCCCATTCTGCTTTTTCTCATACTCGCCGCACTACTCTACTTTCCGCCCGTTCAAAACTGGGCGGTGAAGAAGGTGGCGGCCATCGCTTCTGAGAAAACAGGGATGGAGATCACCGTGGGTCACGTCAACCTTGAATGGCCCTTCGACCTCGGCATCGACGATTTCCGCATGCTTCATCCGAACGACTCTCTTCCCAACGTCACAGACACCATTGCCGACATCGGCCATCTGACGGCAGATATCCAGCTATGGCCACTCCTCGAAAAGCGCGTGGTCATCGACGAACTCTCGATGCGCGAGGCCAAACTCAACACAAACGGCTTTATCGGCGACCTGCGCATCAAAGGCTGGATGAAGGAACTCTGGCTATCGTCGAAAGGCATTGATCTGGACAAAGAAACGGTCGAAGTGAACGGTGCCCGGTTGGTCAAAGCCGACCTCGACATCCAACTGTCGGACACAGCCGCCGTTGACACCACGACCTCAGACAACAAATGGATCATCAATGCCGACAGCCTCAGCATCCATCAGACCCGTCTCGCCATTCATCTGCCAGGTGATACGCTCCACGTAGACGCCTATATGGGACACGCTGTCGCCACAGAAGCCAACATCGATCTCGGAAAAGAGATCTACAAAGTGAGCAGTCTCAAATGGAACGACGGGAAACTGAGTTATGACAACCGCTTTGAACCCAATGTATCAGGCTTCGATGCCAACCACATCGCCCTTTCGCATATTTACCTCGGCATCGATTCCATCAGCTATACGCCGCAAGGTACCTCGTTCTATGTCCACAACACGAGTTTCAAGGAGAAGTGCGGCATCGAGATCGCCAAACTGGAAGGCGGCGTAAGGCTCGATTCTGCCTTCAACAAGATAGAGATACCCGCCCTCAGTCTCAGAACCCCCGATTCGGATATCTACACTGAGGTAGATATGGACTTCAGCGCCTTCGACGACAAGAATCCAGGTAAGATGAAGATGCGACTGAATGCACAGTTGGGCAAACAAGACCTGATGCGGTTCCTAGGCGATATGCCAGCCTCGTTCATCCGCAGTTATCCGAATCATCCCATCGCCATCAAAGGTTCGCTGAACGGCAATATGAAGCAGATGGAATTCACCGGCCTCGACATCAACCTGCCCACCGCTTTCCATATCTCTGCCAGTGGCACCGTCGGTCATCTGACAGACATGTCAAGGTTGCAGGCCGATCTGAAGATGAACGCCAAGACACAGGACATCGGTTTTGTCACAACCCTGCTCGATCCAAAGACGATGCGCGACTATCGTATTCCAAACGGCATAACCCTCGACGGAACGTTGAAAGCCAACGGTCCTCGTTACACAGCCGATCTCGTCGCCCGCGAAGGTCAGGGAACGGTCAAGCTGAAAGGTAACGCCACTGTTCCGCTGAATGCCAAGGGTGAGATGGTTCCTAATCAGATGAGCTATGACGCAGACATCAGCATCAGCAATCTGAATCTGCATCATTTTATGCCAAAGGATTCCATCTACAACCTATCTGCCGATATCTCCGCCAAGGGTTATGGCACAGACATCCTCTCCAACAGCACGCGCCTGACAGCCGATGCGACCCTCCACCAACTGCAATACGGCAGCTGGAACCTGAACAACATGAGTGCGAAGGCAACGATCAGCAACGGGCGCAGTCACGCTACGATCACAGGACAGAATGCTCTCTTCAACGGCGACATCACCGCCGATATGCTGCTGGCGCCCGCCCTCTCCAAAGAACACGCCATCGAAGCCCAGCTCTGTGCCGACCTCTCCAAGGCCGATCTCTTCCAGATGCGTATCACCGACGAACCCCTGACCATCGGCTTGATCGGTGATCTGAGTATCAAGTCCAACCTCAAAGAGACGCACTACGTCAGTGGCCTGATTGACAACATCAGTATTCAAGATAAGAAGACCACCTATTATCCCACGAAAGTCGGTCTGTTGTTGAAGACCGATCGCGATACGACCTATGTTAGAATGCAGAGCGGCGACTTCATCGTCAAGCTCGATGCCCAAGGTGGCTACGAACGGGTATTGAAACAGCTGACCACTATCACCGACTCTGTCATCGCCCAATACGAAGCCAGGGTGATAGACCAGCCCGCCATCAAACGGCTGCTGCCCACGATGAAACTCCATGTGGAGAGCAAACGCGACAACCCTATCGCCAATCTTCTGAAAACCCAGGAAATTGACTTCAAGGACCTTTTGCTCGATGTGAATATGTCGCCAGAGACAGGCATCAACGGCTCCAGCCACCTCTATTCGCTGAATTACGACAGTACCCGCATCGACACAATCCATCTGAATCTGACCCAGAGGGGTGACCGTCTCACCTATCAGGCGCAGATATGCAATAACCGCCGTAACCCGCAGTTCGTGTTCAATGCCCTCATCGACGGTCATGTGCATGAGCACGGTGCGTTGGCTGGACTACGCTATTATGACAAAGACGGAAAGATGGGAGTCAGAATCGGTGCTACTGCCGAAATGGAGTCAGGCGGCATCCGCTTCAAGCTGATGCCCGACCGTCCGACGATTGGTTACAAAGAGTTCAATCTGAATAAAGATAACTTTGTCTTCCTGGGCAACAACAAGAAGATACAGGCCAAGGTAGACCTCATTGCCGATGACAGGACCGGTCTGAAGCTCTATACCGAGAACCAAGACTCTACGATGCTGCAAGACCTGACCCTTTCGTGCAATCGTATCGACTTGGGTGAAATCACCTCCGTGATGCCTTATCTGCCGAAGATTACCGGCAAGCTAAACGGCGACTATCACATCCTGCAAGACCAGAACGAGCAGTTCTCCTTGGTTTCTGAAATGGCCATCCAGGATATGACTTACGAGGGCGCACTTATCGGCAATCTCAGCACCGAATTCGTCTATCTGATGAAGGAGGACGATACCCATGCCATTGAGGCCCACTTGATGCTCAACGACGAGGAGTTCGGCACCCTGAGCGGCAACTATCAGAACAAGGACGAAGGCCACATCGATGCGACGTTCAACATGACCCGTTTCCCCCTGTCGTTGGTCAACGGACTCATCGAAGACCAGATCGTTGGTCTTGAAGGCTATGCCGAAGGTGAACTGGCCATCAAGGGCACCTTGAACCATCCGCAGATCAATGGCGAACTCTATGTGGAAGATGCCTATCTGGTAAGTCTGCCATACGGCATCCGCATGCGTTTTGACAATGACCCCGTACGTATCATCGATTCCCGCTTGTTGCTCGAGAATTTCGGACTCTACGCCTACAACGACGAGCCGATAAACATGATGGGTAATATCGATTTCTCTGATATGGACCGGATCACGATGGATATGCGTATGCGAGCCCGTAACCTGCTGCTGATCAATTCCAAACAAGAGGCCAAGAGCATCGCATTCGGAAAGGCCTACGTGAATTTCGTGGCACGTATGCAGGGACCGCTGGAACAGTTGGATATGCGAGGCCGTCTCGATGTGCTCAGTTCTACGGATATGACTTACATGCTTCTCGACTCGCCGCTCTCCACAGATAACCGTCTTGACGAGCTGGTGAAGTTCACCGATTTCAGCGACTCCACCCAGACTGTTGTCGTCAAGCCTGTACCCACCGGCCTCAATGCCGACCTGACCATCTCTGTAGCACAAGGCGCACACATCGTCTGCGACCTCAACATCGAGCAGACCAATTATATCGACCTGATGGGTAGCGGCGACCTCCGCATGAAATACAACAACGAGGGCATCAACCTCACGGGCCGCTATACTTTGAACAGAGGCGAAATGAAATACTCGTTGCCTGTGATTCCGTTGAGAACCTTTACTATCAAGGACGGCAGTTATGTGGAGTTTACGGGCGACGCCATGAACCCCAAGCTGAACATCACGGCCACAGAACATGTGAAAGCCAGTGTTGGCGGCGAGGGCACTACACGCGTCGTCGCATTCGAGTGCGGCGTGATCATCACCAACACGCTCAACCAGATGGGTGTACAGTTCATCATCGATGCGCCAGAGGATAATCTCATCAATGGCGACCTGAACAGCATGAGTGCCGAAGAACGTTCAAAGGTGGCGGTGGCGATGCTGACCACAGGTATGTATCTGGCTGATTCCAACACCAGCGGTTTCTCTATGAACGCCGCCCTCAGCTCGTTCCTACAGAGCGAGATCAATAATATCGCCGGCTCTGCCCTGAAGACCCTCGACCTCAGCGTTGGTATCGACAATACCACCGATGCTTCAGGTTCCATGCAGACCGACTACTCCTTCAAGTTTGCCAAGCGGTTCTTCGACAATCGATTGAAGATAGAAATCGGTGGTGTGGTTTCCTCTGGAAACAATACGCCACAAGGACAGAAGCAGTCGTTCTTCGACAATGTCTCCATGGAGTATCGCATGAACCAGAGCGGCACAATGAATGCCAAGCTCTTCTATCAGCAGAATGTCTACGATTGGCTCGACGGCTATACAAACATGTTTGGCGGTGGTTTCCTATGGCGGCGCAAGCTCAGCAACTTCTGGGATATCTTACGGTTCTGGAAGAAGGAAGAACAGCCTATGCGACGCATCAACCTGGAGCAGCAACCTGGACAGACATTAAGGCGCGATAGCACGGCAACAGACAGTTTAAAGGTAAAAAAGTAAAAAGGTAAAAAATGAAGCAGTACATGATAGATCGCATCGTCACGAAGGTAAAGGCGGCAGCCCTTTTACCTTTTTACCTTTTTACCTTTTTACTTTTATTTTCCTCTTGCTCCCTTACGAAGAACATCCCCGAAGACGACCAGCTTTTCAGAGGCCTGAAGGAGATTGCCTATATCGACGAACAAGACGACAACCGACCTGAGGATAAAGTCCGTGAGGCACAGAAAGAGACGATGAAGGAAGAGGTGGAAGCCGCACTCGCAACCATCCCCAACGGATCGCTATTCTTCAGCAGCTATTACGCCGCGCCCTGGTCTTGGCGCCTATGGGTCTATAATAACTTCGGCTCGAAGAACTCCAAGTTTGCCAAGTGGATGACCAAGTCGTTCGGCAAGGCTCCCGTACTGATGAGCAATGTGAATCCAGCTCTCCGAGCCTCTGTGGCCACATCCGTGCTCCGTAACTACGGCTATTTCCGTGGTAATGTCACCTACGAGCCCGTGCCCCTGAAGAATCCCAAGAAGAGCAAGCTCCGCTATACCGTCAGGCTCGATTCACTCTTCACCGTCGACTCGCTGGCATATATCGGCTTCACCGACTCGCTGCAGCAGCTCATCGACTCTACCAGTCAGGAGACGCTCATCCCCAAGGGCAATCCCTTCAGTGTCTCTGCCCTCGATGGCGAGCGTAGTCGTATCAGTACCCTCTTCCGCAACAACGGCTATTACTATTTCAAGCCGAGCTATACCACCTATTTCGCAGACACGCTCGCCGTACCCAACAAGACCCAGCTCCGATTACAGATGGTTGACGGTCTTTCAGAGGATGTTTTGAAGAAATGGTACATCGGCCATATTGACGTGCAATTCCGCAAGACATCCCGTGAGATTCTCAACGACTCTATCCAGCGCCGACATCTCACTATCCATTATAACGGTAAGAGCTCACCTATCAGCCCGCGAACCATTCTGAAAGATCTAACCCTGCGTCCTAGACAGGCTTTCAGTCAAGAGAAATACCAGGAATCGGCCAGCAAGATCAACGCTACCGGCGTGTTCAGTTCCACCGATTTCATCTTTACGCCCAGAAAGGGCACCGACTCTCTCGATCTCACGCTCAACTGCGTGTTCGACAAACCCTACGACTTCTATTTCGGCATGGATGTCATCGGACGTACTATTGGCCGCTGGGGTCCTCAGGTGAAGATCGGTTTCACCAAGCGCAACGCGTTCAAGGGAGGTGAGAAACTCGATATCAGCCTACATGGTTCTAATGAGTGGCAGAAAGGCGCCGGATCAGATATGAACACGTTCCAATATGGTGTCGAGGCCTCGCTCGAGTTCCCACGCATCATCGCCCCATTCTACAACAGCGACCGTATACGTCGTGATAAAGACGGACGCCCCAAGCCCCGTCGTTTCTATGCAGCGCCCACCACATTTGCCAAGGTTTCCACCGACGTTGTGCGACGCCCTGACTATTACAAAATGCATATCGTCTCAGGCGAATGGACCTACCGCTGGCAACCGTCAGCCAACAGCCGCCATGAGTTCTCACCTCTTACCATCAACTATCAGTACAAGAACAGCGTCACTGATAAATTCCTGGAATTGCAGGATAGCAACTATTATGTAATGGGTATGATGGAAGACAGGTTCATCCCCAAGATGAGATACACCTATACGTACACCAGCCCTTCCACTTACCGTAATCCCATCCGTTGGGAAACATCAGTCGAAGAAGCGGGCAACCTTGTCTCACTCTACGACCGTTTGGGCGGACACCGTTTCGACGAAAAGAACAAGACATTCTTCAAGACGCCCTATTCCCAGTTCGTGCGCCTGGAGACCGATTTCACCAAGACCTGGAGCGTGGGCACCTACTCTTCCCTTGTGGGACATGTCAATGCGGGTGTCATTTTCAGCTACGGCAACAGCGTCGAGTCACCATTCACCGAGATGTTCTATGCCGGCGGTGCCAACAGCATCCGAGCTTTCCCAGTACGTGAAGTGGGTCCCGGACAGGTCTCGATGGCAGGTCAACGAAACCGCCAGATGTCTTATCTGATCCGCAACGGTGATCTCAAGTTCGTGGCCAACCTCGAATATCGGCAGCCCCTCTTCGGAGATCTGCATGGAGCGGCATTCATCGATATCGGTAACACCTGGCGTTTGAGAGACCCGGATTACAGCGATATAGTAGCAGCAATAGATGAAGTTTATGATGTGGATCCTGAAATGGCTATTGATATGGTAACCCAATTGGGTTATCTTGCCAGTTGGTATGATCTGATGAAATACAAGCCGTCACGGTTCCTCGAGGATATTGCCGTCGGCACGGGCATCGGCCTGCGCTACGACCTCGGATTCCTCGTTATCCGTCTGGACTGGGGCTTTGTCCTGCACAATCCTGAGATCAACATTAGTGATGAACATCACGGCTATTTCCACTTCGGCAAGTTCAAGGACATGCAAACCCTGCATTTCGCCATCGGCTACCCGTTCTAAAGAGTGAAGAGTGAATAGTGAAAAGTGAATAGTGAATAGTTAATAAATGTAGAGCGGCAGCAAATTATTCACTATTCACTTTTCACTATTCACTAAATTTTCGTACCTTTGCAGCCAAATAAGTAAAAAAAATAATTATTTGCATTATGAAACCTACACTTTTCCTGCTTGCAGCAGGCATGGGAAGCCGCTACGGAGGCTTGAAACAGCTCGATGGTCTGGGCCCCAACGGCGAAACCATCATGGACTATAGTATCTACGACGCCATCCAGGCTGGATTCGGCAAGATCGTATGGGTCATCCGTAAAGATTTCGAAGAACAGTTCCGTACACAGATCCTCTCAAAATACGAGGGACATATTCCCTGCGAACTCTGTTTCCAGGCCCTCGATGCCCTGCCCGAAGGATTTTCGGTGCCCGAAGGCCGTCAGAAGCCCTGGGGAACAAACCACGCCGTGCTCATGGGTAAGGATGTGATCAAGGAGCCCTTCTGCGTCATCAATTGCGACGACTTCTACAACCGCGATGCATTCATGGTCATCGGCAAGTTCCTCGCCGAACTGCCCGAAGGTGCCAAGAACCAGTATGCCATGGTAGGTTTCCGCGTTGGCAACACATTGTCGGAGAACGGAACCGTGGCCCGCGGCATCTGTTCGAAGGATGCACAGGAGCACCTGACAACTGTCGTGGAGCGTACAGAGATCGTGCGTTGCGCTGCCGACGGGTCCAATGCGGGTGCCGCCAGCGAGCCTATCCGCTATAAGGACGAAGAGGGGCTGTGGGTTGTTGTCGACGACAATACCCCAGTTTCTATGAACATGTGGGGCTTCACGCCCGACTACTTCGAATACTCTGAGACTTACTTCAAGGAGTTCCTCAGCGATCCGAAGAATATGCAGAACCTCAAGGCAGAGTTCTTTATTCCTTTGATGGTCAACAAGCTCATCGTCGAGAATACCGCAACGGTAAAGGTGCTCGATACGACCTCGAAATGGTTTGGCGTCACCTATGCCGCCGACCGCGAAGGCACGGTGGCCCGCATCCAGCAGCTGGTCGACGAGGGCGTCTATCCGAACAAGCTGTTTTAAATGAATATCGATATTCTCACTCCCAAAGAGTGCAGCCGACTCAGCAAACTGATTGAAACCAGTCAGAACATCGTCGTCACCTGCCACCGCAGTCCTGACGGCGATGCCATTGGTTCTTGTCTGGCATGGGCGGAGTTTCTCCGCAGCATGGGCAAAGAGCCGACGGTGATTGTGCCCGATCAGTTCCCTGATTTCCTGCATTGGCTACCCAACATAGAGAAGATCGTCCGCTACGACAAGAATCCTGAGCGTTGCGACCTGCTGCTGCAGATTGCCGACCTCGTGTTCTGTCTCGACTTCAATACGCCGAGCCGTGTCGACGAGATGGAGCCCGCCCTGCTCAGGACCCCGGGAGTCATCGTGCTCATCGACCATCACCTCAACCCTGATGTGCCGGCCGAGCTCACCATTTCCCACACCGAGGCCTGTAGCACCTGCGAGATTGTCTTCCGTATCGTTTGGCAGCTCGGACAGTTCGAGAAACAGAACAAGCACTTTGCCGTTCCCGTCTATTGCGGCATGATGACCGATACCGGCGGCTTTACCTTCGCTTCCACGCGTCCGGAAATATTCTTTATCATTTCCCTGCTGCTCACCAAGCGCATCGACAAAGACCGCATCTATCGCAATGTCTACCACAATTACTCTGAGAACCGCCTCCGTCTGATGGGTTTTGTCATGTACGAGAAACTGGTCTATCTGCCTGAATACCATACCTCGTTCTACACCATCTCCAAGGAAGAGCAGAAGCGTTTCAACTTCCTCAAGGGCGATGCCGAGGGACTTGTCAACATCCCCCAGCAAATCAAGGGGCTCAAGCTCTCGATTTCGCTGCGTGAGGATACAGAGAAGGAACGTGTTGTCTGGGTGAGTCTGCGCTCCGTCGATGATTTCCCCTGCAACGAGATGGCCGAGCAGTTCTATAATGGCGGTGGACATCTGAATGCCTCTGGCGGTCGGTTGAACGGCACGCTCGATGAAGCTGTCGAAATCACCCGAAAAGCTATCGAAGCCTACGCGGCGAAACTGAAATAAACTGAAATAACGAGATAACATCATAACGAAATGAAAAAACTAATTCTGATATGCTTGGCCGCCATAGCCGTTCTCGCCAGTTGCAACGACTATGAGACCTATGGCGACAAGAAGGAGAAAGAGCGCAATGCCATCTCCAAGTTCATTTCCGACTACAGTATTATTGTGATTGATGAAGACCAGTTCGCCATTCAGGGATATACCACAGACACGGCGCGCAACGAATTCGTCAAGCTCAATAAGAGCGGTGTCTATATGCAAATCGTCCGTCCCGGATGTGGCGAAAAACTCAAAGACGGCGAAACGGCCAACATCTGCTGCCGCTTCAGAGAGTTTGATATCGAGGCTGACTCAGCAACGCTCCGCAACAATACCGATATCTTCGCCGCCCGCGTCGACATTATGCGCGTCACCAATACCAGCGGCACCATCTCAGGTTCTTTCACGCAGGGCATCATGATCTCGGTTTATGGTTCTGCCTCCATCCCCTCAGGCTGGCTCGCGCCCTTATCTTATGTCAGGATAGGACGTTCCAAGTCACTTACCGACGAGAAGGCGAAGGTTCGTCTCATTGTGCCACACAGCCAAGGGCACACCGTCGCTGCACAGGAGGTACTGCCCTATTTCTATGAGATAACCTACGAGAAAGAAGCCTGAACAAGGCAAATTGTAAAATCGTCAAATTGTACAATAAATTGTAAATTGTCAAATTGTAAATAATATATGACTCTTATAAAATCCATTTCCGGCATCCGCGGCACAATTGGCGGACACACAGGTGACACACTCAATCCCTTAGACATCGTTAAGTTCACCACCGCCTACGCTAAGTTTATCTCCCGGAAAGCCGGAAACTCCGGTCTGAAGATCGTTGTAGGTCGCGACGGCCGCATCTCTGGCGAGATGGTGAAGAATGTGGTCTGCGGAACCCTTATGGGCTGCGGCTGCGACGTAATCAACATCGGCTTCGCCACCACACCCACTACCGAACTGGCTGTCCGCATGAGCGGTGCCGACGGCGGCATCATCATCACCGCCTCGCACAATCCGCGTCAGTGGAATGCCCTGAAACTGCTGAATAGCGAGGGCGAATTCCTGACGGCTGCCGACGGTGCCGAGGTGCTCGACATCGCTGCACGCGAGGACTTCGACTATGCCGAGGTCGACCAGCTGGGAAACTATATTGAGGACTTTTCTTTCGACTTGCGTCATATCGACAGCGTGCTCCAGCTGAAACTCGCCGACGTCGAGGCCATTAAGAGCCGCAAGTTCCGCGTTTGCGTCGATACCATCAACAGCGTGGGCGGCATCATTCTGCCCAAACTCTTTGATGCCATCGGTGTGGACTATCAGATACTCAACGGCGCCTGCACAGGCGACTTCGCCCATAACCCCGAGCCATTGGAGAAAAACCTCCACGGCATCATGGACAAGATGCGTCAGGGCGGTTTCGACCTCGGCATCGTGGTCGACCCCGATGTCGATCGTCTCGCCTTCATCTGCGAAGACGGCACCATGTTCGGTGAGGAATACACCCTCGTCTCTGTCGCCGATTACGTTCTGAGTAATCTGAGTTCTCAGAATACTCCGAGTACTCTGACCACTGTCAGCAATCTCTCCTCCACCCGCGCCCTGCGTGATGTCACCGAAAAGCACGGCGGCAAATACTTTGCTTCTGCCGTGGGCGAGGTGAACGTCACCACTAAGATGAAAGAGGTGGGAGCCGTCATCGGCGGCGAAGGCAACGGCGGTGTCATCTATCCCGAGAGCCACTATGGCCGCGATGCGCTCGTTGGTATCGTACTCTTCCTGTCATCGCTGGCACAGAAGGGCTGCACCGCCAGCGAACTGCGCGCCACCTTCCCCGACTATCAGATTGCCAAAAACCGCATCGACCTCACACCTGATACTGATGTCGACGCTATTCTTGTCAAGGTCAAGGAGATGTTCGCCAAGGACAACAGCGCCAAGGTCAACGATATCGACGGCGTGAAGATCGACTTCGCCGACCGTTGGGTTCACCTGCGCAAATCGAACACCGAGCCCATCATCCGCGTCTACAGCGAGGCCCCGACGATGGACATGGCCGACGAACTCGGCAAGAAACTCATGCAAGTCGTCTACGACATGCAGTCATCCAAAAACGCCTAGTGAATCACGGGGACTGGCACCAATGTGATATCTCTGATGTCACAGTGTGTGCCAGTCCCTGTGATTCACAGCGCTCCCCAGAGCGCAATCCGCCCTTTCTTCTCAGAGCGCTTTTAGAACGGTCCATACCCCATACAACTGGTCGTCGTGATCGCCGTCAGAAATGCCGTGAGCGCGGCTACTACCACCTTCACCGCCACCTCAATAATCCTCTTTTTCATAATTCATTGCATTTAATTACGTTCGAATGTCTTATGGCGTTCCAGCGTCACTGGGATGTCTCACTGGGGACAGCGACACCACGTGTGATATCTCCGATGTCACACTGGTTCCTGTCCCCTGTGTGACATCCCTTGTGACGCTTAGACGGGCCTAGTCCTTATCAATCCCATCTCCACTATCCCCGCCTTCTGCGGTTCCCGTGTTGATCACGAGACTTGAAGCTTGTCCCGGCATTGCGAAGTTACCCGTCCACACGCTGCCGTCCTCTGTCAGTTCGATCTCGCTGCCGTCGAGCGTTGCATTAGGCGTCATACCCTCAGCCGGCGTCACGCTCAATTCGCACTCGGCATCCTCCTCAAGCAACGCTCCACTGACGACATTCTGACCGCCACAGCTCACCACGGCCGTACCGCTACCGTTCTTGGTAATTGTCAGGGCATGTCCACTAGTCTGCTGACTGTTGCCACCGTTGTTGCCGCTTTCACCGCCGTTACCTCCATCGCCACTATCATCGTCACTGGGCGCATTACCCGTCAACTGCTTGATCAGCGCCTTGGTCTTCGACGTGAACTGCAGCTGCGCCTCGTCGTTCATATTGGCAATCGTAGTCTCGCCCGTAGCCTGCATGATCATCTTCACCGCACCTACTGCAAACTGCATGGCGTCGGGCTTCTCAGCCAGCTGCTCGTCGGTCTTCTGTGCACCGCGACCGGCAGACACGCGCGAGCCCTGCTCCAGCGTCAGACCATTCGCATCGATCGAGGCCTTGAACAATCCGAGGTCGTCGATCTTCACCACATAACCCATCAGCGCGTACTCCTTGATCAGACTTGCCAAATCAAGCAGCATACCCGTGATCTCACCGAGCGAGAAAGCCGTGGTATGCTTCTTCATGATCTTGGCCAGATCCTTCACGCCAAGCGTACCCTTGTACTCCACACGTCCGTAATACTTTCCCAACGTGCCGTTCAGCACTTCATTTGTGTTCTTTGTCAAATTAATCTCCAACATAATTCTTACTTTTTTAAAGGAAACAAATTGCCATA
>JAEEGF011275495.1_pt1 | contig 21507 bp, 11 predicted proteins | sample 9134171 | NCBI WGS metagenome assembly JAEEGF01 (sample SAMN16246542, study PRJNA631951) | gut metagenome | biome: gut microbiome; feature: rumen; material: AP-attached | host: Bos | place: Iran: Karaj | collected 2018-10 | reverse complement strand
TCCAGGCTTAACAGCTGTGGATAATGACCTTTTTCTTCTTTACCCAGTTTCACATAACCTAATACACTTACAATCACACAAATAACTTCTATAACAACCATTATCGGAGTAGTCATAAAACCAACACGGCCTGCATGATATAAAATGGTTCCAAGAATTATAAAGAAATGTATCACCAGTCCAAGTATCATACACATCTTATTATTCTCCATCATATGTTTCTCTCTTAAATCCATCTTCGATTCCTCTCATCCACATTAGTTTTTTAACATATTTCATAATCAATTATATACAGCTTCGACATGAATATCAAACCGAAATACCATAGATTTTACTTGGTCAAATATTTTTTCACATAGGCTCCCGTATATGATTTCTTGTTCTTAGCAACCTCCTCAGGTGTTCCTGTTGCAACCACAGTTCCACCTCGATCTCCACCTTCAGGTCCCATATCAATTATGTAGTCGGCACATTTGATAACATCCAGATTATGTTCAATAACAACTACAGTATTGCCTCCATCTGACAGCTTACGCAATATATCTACAAGTTTGTTCACATCTTCAAAATGTAAACCAGTAGTTGGCTCATCCAACACATAGATTGTCTTGCCTGTAGATCGTCTGCTAAGCTCAGTAGCAAGCTTAATTCTCTGAGCCTCACCACCGGATAACTCAGTAGATGGCTGACCTAATTTCACATAGCCTAATCCTACATCATAGAGAGTCTGAATCTTTCTCTGAATGCTTGGCACATTTTCAAAGAAATGCAACGCCTCCTCCACAGTCATGTTGAGGACATCATATATAGACTTGCCCTTGTATTTCACTTCCAAGGTTTCTCTATTATATCTTTTGCCTCCGCACACCTCACAAGGCACATATACATCCGGCAGGAAATGCATCTCAATTTTGATAATACCGTCGCCTGAGCAGGCCTCACATCTACCGCCCTTTACATTGAAGCTGAATCGTCCCTTCTTGTAACCTCTGGCCTTGGCATCTGCAGTGGACGCAAACAGGTCTCTAATCATGTCAAATACACCAGTATAGGTAGCCGGGTTAGAACGAGGTGTTCTTCCAATTGGAGATTGATCAATATCAATAACCTTGTCCAACTGCTCAATTCCTTCTATCTCATCATGCTGACCGGGAACCTTGTGAGCTCTGTTAAGCTCCTTGGCAAGAGTCTTGTACAATATCTCATTGGTGAGAGAGCTCTTTCCCGAACCAGACACACCTGTCACACAGGTCATTATTCCAAGTGGTACATCCACATCAATATTTTTCAGATTATTTTCTCTGGCGCCCTTGATATGTAAATATCCAGTAGGCTGTCTGCGCTCCTGTGGCACAGGGATGCATCTGCGACCACTTAAGTACGCACCTGTAATAGAATCAGGATTATTCATAATATCCTGAGGTGTTCCTGTTGCCACAATTTCACCGCCATGCTTTCCTGCTCCAGGCCCCACGTCCACCAGATAATCTGCAGCTAACATAGTATCCTCATCATGTTCCACCACGATTAGGGTATTACCCAAATCTCTCAAGCCTTTTAAGGATGCAAGCAGCTTGTCATTGTCTCTCTGGTGCAATCCAATACTTGGCTCATCCAAAATATATGCCACTCCTACCAGACCGGAACCAATCTGTGTTGCCAGTCTGATACGCTGAGCCTCTCCACCAGATAATGTACCAGTAGCTCTGGACAGTGATAAATAATCCAATCCTACATCCACCAGAAATCCTACTCGTCCCTTTATCTCCTTGAGGATCTGATGTCCAATCTTCAACTGTTGAGAAGACAGAGTCATATCTTCCAGGAATTTGGACAAATCACAAATAGGCATCTGTGTCATTTCATATATATTCTTGTCAGCTACAGTTACAGCCAGAGATTCTCTCTTAAGTCTCTGCCCTTTACACAGAGGACAGTCGCTGAAGTACATATATTCCTCATATTCCTTCTTCATGGTCTCAGAGTGAGTCTCTCTGTAACGCCTGTTAATATCAGCTACCAAGCCATCAAACTGAATATCATATACTCCTACACCTCGCTGACCTTTGTAATGCACAGGCACACTTCTGTCAAAACCATTTATAAACATATAACGGATTTCTTCCGGTAATTTCTTGTATGGTGTATCCAAGGAGAATCCATACTCATCTGCCAAAGCCACAAGAAGAGCATGGGTGAAGCTCTTGGGATCAGAAGAGGATTGCCATCCCATTACCTGTACACAACCTTCATTGAAACTAAGTTTCTTGTCCGGAATCATTAGATTCTCATCAAACTCCATCTTGTATCCCAAGCCAAAACACTCAGGACAGGCACCAAAAGGATTGTTGAAGGAGAAGCTTCTAGGCTCAACTTCATCAATACTGATTCCACAATCCGGGCAGGCAAAGCCTTCGGACATAGTAATTCTATCGACCTCAATCACATCTACATAAATCAGACCATTGGAAAGCTTCAACACCGTCTCAATAGAATCTGCCAAGCGCTTCTCTATACCTTCCTTCACTACCAGACGATCCACAATAATTTCAATATTGTGCTTGATATTCTTCTCAAGCTTAATATCCTCTGAAAGCTCGTATTGATTGCCATCAATCATGGCTCTCACATAACCATTTTTCTTGGCCTTCTCTAAAAGCTTATCATGAGTTCCCTTTCTACCTCTAACCACAGGAGCCAGAAGCTGAATCTTGCTTCTCTCAGGCAGAGACATAACTCGATCTACCATCTGATCAACAGTCTGCTTCTTGATTTCCTTGCCACAGTTAGGGCAATGAGGAATTCCAATTCTAGCATATAACAATCTGAAATAATCATATATCTCCGTAACAGTTCCAACTGTAGAACGAGGATTATGATTAGTAGATTTCTGATCAATGGAAATTGCCGGTGGAAGTCCTTCTATCTTCTCCACATCAGGTTTCTCCATCTGGCCCAAAAACTGTCTGGAATAGGAAGACAGAGACTCCATATATCTCCTCTGTCCCTCGGCAAAGATAGTATCAAATGCCAGGGATGATTTTCCAGAACCGCTGAGCCCTGTGAAAACAACGAACTCATCTCGTGGAATTTCCAAACTTACATTTTTCAAATTGTGCACATTGGCACCTTTTATCTTGATATATTTTCTCTCACTCATAATCACATATCCTGTAACATCTTCTTCATTTCAATTAACTGATCTCTGTATTCCGCAGCCAACTCGAAGTTCAATTCCGCTGCAGCCTTTTCCATCTTGGTCTTCACCTTGGCAATATGTTCCTCAAGTTCTTCCCTATCCATGTCCTCAGGCTGTCTGTCCATAGTATTGTCTGCCTTCTCTTCCACGCCAATACTAATGAGATCTCGAACCGCCTTCTTGATAGTTGTAGGAGTTATACCATTTGCCTCATTGTAAGCCTGCTGAATAGCTCTACGTCTTTTAGTCTCACTGATAGCCGCCTCCATGGAATCTGTTATTTTGTCTGCGTACATTATAACATGGCCTTCCGAATTTCTCGCCGCTCTTCCTATAGTCTGTATAAGAGATCTCTCAGAACGAAGAAATCCTTCCTTGTCCGCATCCAATATTGCCACCAGAGTAATCTCCGGAATATCCAATCCCTCTCGCAACAGATTAATACCAACCAGAACATCAAATACATCCAGACGCAAATCACGAATAATCTCCGCTCTTTCCATGGTATCTATATCTGAATGCATATATTTCACACGAATACCTAGCTCAGCCAGATAATCAGTCAAATCCTCCGCCATGCGCTTGGTGAGGGTTGTAATCATAACCTTGTTACCCCTCTTGGTCTCCTTGCGAATCTCTCCCAATAAATCGTCAATCTGTCCTTCTATAGGTCTCACTTCCACCTGTGGGTCAAGAAGACCTGTTGGTCGAATAACCTGCTCAGCTCGAAGCATCTCATGCTCCTCCTCGTATTCTGCAGGAGTTGCAGAGACAAATAATACCTGATCCAACTTAGTCTCAAATTCATCAAAGTTCAATGGACGGTTATCCAGGGCAGATGGTAATCTAAATCCATAATCCACTAGAGTAGTCTTTCTGGATCTGTCTCCCGCATACATTCCGCGAACCTGTGGAACTGTAATATGAGACTCATCAATAATCATGAGATACTCATCAGGCATATAGTCAAGCAAACATGCGGGTGGTTCTCCCGGCTTCTGATTGGTTAAATGTCTGGTATAATTTTCTATTCCGCTACAGAAACCTGTCTCACGAAGCATCTCCACATCGAAGTTGGTTCTCTCAGCAATTCGCTGAGCTTCAATAAGCTTATCTTCACCTTTGAAATATTTCACACGCTCTTCTAACTCCGCTTCAATCTCATTGCAGGCCTTGTCGATTTTCTCCTGAGGTACTACATAATGAGAAGCAGGGAAAATAGCTATATGATTCAGCTCCCTCTTGGTTTTCATAGTCATGAAATCCAGCTCAGTTATTCTGTCAATCTCATCTCCAAAGAACTCAACTCTGATTACAATATCCGATGCATCCGCCGGAACCACCTCCAGCACATCTCCTCTCACCCGAAATGTACCTCGATCGAAGTCCATATCATTTCTCACATATTGCATATCAACCAGTTCTTTGATTACCTGATCTCTGTCCTTCTCGTCTCCCGGTCTTAGAGACACCATCATATTCTGATAATCTTCCGGACTACCGATGCCATATATGCAGGACACAGAGGAGATGATAATTACATCCTTGCGCTCTGTAAGTGCAGCTGTAGCCGACAGTCTCAGCTTATCTATTTCATCATTGATAGAAGAGTCCTTGGCTATGTATGTATCGCTCTGAGGCACATATGCCTCCGGCTGATAGTAATCATAATATGATACAAAATATTCCACTGCATTTTCCGGAAAGAATTCTTTCATCTCACCATAGAGCTGTGTGGCCAAGGTCTTGTTATGAGCCAGAATAATAGTAGGCTTATTCAGTTTTTCAATAACATTTGCCATGGTAAATGTCTTGCCCGATCCAGTAACTCCAAGAAGAGTCTGCATCTGGTTTCCATCTTTAAATCCATCCACCAATTCCGCTATGGCCTGGGGTTGATCCCCCATAGGACTAAATTCAGAATGTAATACAAATCTATCCATATATAAGTCTCCCAAAGCTACATGACAAGTAGCAAAAAGGGAGCCACAATTTATGGCCCCCACAATTTATGCGTTTCTTCCGTGACAATTCTTGTATTTCTTTCCACTACCGCAAGGACATGGATCATTTGGATATACTTTCTTCACCGCTCTTTTCTTTGGGGCGTTTGAAGCCGAATCGTCTTTGTTTGTTCCTGTAACCTGAGCCACTTCCTCGCGCTCTGGTTTCTTCTCAATTCTAATTCTATAGAGCATCTGAACCGTGTCTGTTCTGATGGCATCATTCATAGCATCAAGCATATCGTAGCTGGCTGCCTTGTATTCATCAACAGGATTTCTCTGAGCGAAGGCCTGCATACCGATACCCTGGCGAAGCTGTTCCATGTCATCAATCTCTTCCATCCATTTTCTATCGATAACACGAAGCAATACAACTCGCTCTACCTCCCGGAAGGTTTCCTCATCTGGGAATTCTGCTTCCTTGGCCTTGTATAAATCTTTTGCAACCTGAATAAGTTTCTCCTCCAGATCCTCAACCTTCTTCACTCCATCCAAATCCTGAGGAGTTACAGGTCTCACTGGAATAATTGGAATAAGTGTACGATTCAATTCGTTCAAATCCCATTCATCTGGTGCAAGTTCATTAGAACAGCAAAGCTCAACTGATTCACGAACTCTGTCTTCTACCATACCCATAATCTGCTCTCTCATGTTCTCGCCCTCAAGAACACGACGACGCTGTTCATAAATAAGCTCTCTCTGCTCATTCATAACCTGATCATATTCTAACAGGTTCTTTCTGATACCGAAGTTATTGCTCTCAATCTTGGTCTGTGCCTTCTCAATGGCATCAGACAACATCTTGTGCTGAATCTGCTCATTTTCCGGAACGCCCAAGCTGTTAAACATATTAATCAACTTCTCTGAACCAAATAATCTCATAAGATCATCTTCAAGAGAAATATAAAACTGAGACTCACCTGGGTCTCCCTGACGACCAGAACGACCACGCAGCTGATTATCAATTCGGCGAGACTCGTGTCTCTCTGTACCAATAATCTTCAATCCGCCTGCTGCCCTGGCTTCATCATCAAGCTTAATATCCGTACCACGACCAGCCATGTTAGTAGCAATTGTAACTGCACCATGTATACCAGCATCTGCTACAATCTGAGCTTCCTTCTCATGGAACTTGGCATTCAATACATTATGCTTAATTCCCTCTTTAGATAAAAGTCTGGAAATTTCCTCAGATATATCAATAGTAATAGTACCAACCAATACAGGTTGTCCCTTGGCATGAGCCTCCTTGACAGCCTCTACTACAGCATGATACTTCTCTTTCTTAGTCTTATATACAGCATCATTTAAATCGATTCTGGCAATAGGTCTGTTGGTAGGAATCTCAATAACATCCATTCCATAGATATCTCTAAATTCCTGTTCCTCTGTAAGAGCTGTACCTGTCATACCAGACTTCTTGTCATACTTGTTGAAGAAGTTCTGGAAAGTAATATTGGCCAGAGTCATGCTCTCTCTCTTAACCTTTACATGTTCCTTGGCCTCAATAGCCTGATGCAATCCATCTGAATATCTACGACCTGGCATAATACGGCCAGTAAAGCTATCTACAATCAATACCTGGTCGTCTTTGACTACATAGTCCTGATCTCTAAACATCAGATTATGTGCACGCAAAGCCAGGATAATATTATGCTGAATCTCTAAGTTTTCAGGATCAGACAGGTTATCAATATGGAAGAAATCCTCCACTCTCTTGGTTCCCTGCTGAGTCAGAGTAACAACCTTGTCCTTCTCATTTACAATGAAGTCACCAGTCTCTTCTCTCTCAATACCCATCATGGCATCCATCTTAGAGAACTCTGGCAAATCCTCACCACGTCTCATCTGGCGAGCCAGATTGTCGCATAACTCATACAACTTAGTAGACTTACCACTCTGTCCTGAAATAATCAGAGGAGTTCTGGCTTCATCAATAAGAACAGAATCCACCTCATCAATAATACAATAATGAAGTCCGCGCTGAACCAAATCTTCCTTGCGAACAACCATGTTGTCTCTCAGATAATCAAATCCCAACTCGTTGTTGGTAATATATGTAATATCGCAATTGTATGCTTCCTGGCGCTCCTCGCGAGTCATGCTATTTAATACACAGCCAACCTTTAATCCAAGAAATTCATGAACCTGGCCCATCCACTCTGCATCACGCTTTGCCAGGTAATCATTTACTGTTACAATATGTACACCCTTACCTTCCAAAGCATTTAAGTATGCTGGAAGTGTAGATACAAGTGTCTTTCCTTCACCGGTTCTCATCTCAGCGATTCTACCCTGGTGCAGGATGATACCACCAATAATCTGTACTCTGAAGTGTTCCATTCCAAGAACACGCTTAGCTGCTTCCCTAACAGTTGCATATGCTTCTGGAAGCAAATCATCCAAAGTCTCTCCCTGTGCCAATCTCTCCTTGAATTTATCTGTCTGAGCTCTCAGCTCATCATCACTGAGTTTTCCCATCTCCCCGCTTAATGCTTCAACCTGGTCCACAATAGGATAGATTCTCTTTAACTCGTGCTCACTATGTGTACCGAATATTTTCTCTATTAAGCTCATTATTTATGTCTCCTTAAGTATTATTTCTTCTTTATGCTGCGTCTTCTCTTCTTTTTCTCAACATATAGAAGCTCGTCAGATTTCGAAATTTCCTTTTCAATATCCACATTATCATAACATACAAACTCGCTATATCCTATAGATAATTCTACATAATAAGGCTCATCTGAATGCTCATTATAATATTTCACATTTTCCTTTACTTTCTCTCTGACTGCATCCGGCTCCTGGTTTGTAGTAAAGGCTACAAACTCATCACCGCCGATTCTTCCAATTACAGAACCTCTAGGCATATTCAATCTCAAGAACTCTGCTGCCATATCAATGGCTGAGTCTCCTGCTGAATGTCCATAACAATCATTTATCTCTTTCAAATGATCCAAATCGGCAAAGAATAGAACTCCTCGCTCACCCTGATGAACAGACATAGCCGCCATAATCTCTTCCATCATTCCACGACGATTCAGAAGACCGGTCAACTCATCCTGCTTTGATACAAAGTCCAAAACCTTGTTTTGAGCCTTCAACTGCTTCATGGAATTCTTCAAAGCCTTCTGGGCCAAGTCCCTCTCATCCTGCAACACCATATGATGGAACATACTTCCCAGCTGCATACAGCATGCCTGAACAAAATCAAACTGTTCCGGTGTATTCTCACACATAATCATGCCGAAATGTCTATCGCCTGCATAGAGAACATATGCATAGTAGCATCTGGCTCTATCCTTTGGCATAACATCTGTGAAATATTTGCCTTCTTCAACCTTGATGCCCTTGGAATACTTCACAGTCTCCATGGCATCCTCATTGTAATAACCTGCCAAATATATATCATCCGGCAATCCCTCACCCTGCTTATAATTAAATTCTTCCTGATAGAAGTATAAATAAGCACTAGGAATTCCAATATCTCTCATACGCTGGAATATGCATCTGACATTTCTCTCAAATGGCATACGAGCTGTAAGTAAATCTCTGGTAAATGATGACAAGAACCAGGCCTGCTTCTCTGCCTCAGTGCTTTTTCTTCTGGCAGACTGTACATTGGATGCTGATACATATTCTGTAAAATAGCTGATTACTCCCAGCAATTCATTTCCGCCATTGATGTCAGTCACTCCATTGGCAAGCTCTATCAGAAGAGCTCCCACATTTTCCAACACAGAATTTCCTGATATATAAGGATATTTATAAATCTTTCTCAAATATTTTGACAAGACATCAGTAGATATATGCTTATTATCCGGATCGTAAATAGTAAATACTATATAATCTACCATTTCCTGCAACAAATAGTATAATTCTGTCTCATGCTTCTTGTATGGAATATTCTTGTATATCTCATTTGTAATATCATGCAGACGTGAAATAGTATAATTTCTCGCGTTCTCAACCTGAACTCCACGACCAGACTTAAAGGTCTTGATGGTCTCGCATCCACATGAACCACGAAGGCAAATGGAAGCTGCTATCTTTTTGGACTTAACCTCTCTGCCCTCACACAAATTAATTACTTCCTTTATTGCATTATATGCATATAAAACTCCTGAGTGAGATACAGAAGTCAATGGAGGGCTTAGCTTCCTACAATTGTCCGAATCATCATAGCCTGTGATTGCTATTTTCTCACCAGGATACAAGCCCCTCTTCTCACATTCTACATATGCACATTGAGCCATGTTGTCGTTAGCACATACTATGGCTTCAATATCCTCATTGTTGTCCAGCAAAGAATTAATCTGAGCACTTACTTCCGCAGAGTAATCTCCATACTCAATCATGGAATCTGTAATAACAAGTCCTGCCTCTTCCATGACATCCCTGTATGCTCTCAGTCTCTCGTTGGAATCATAATTCATTCTAGGTCCAGCCATAAATACAATATTTCTGTATCCATGCTTCTTCACCAAATGTTCCATAACCGAACGCATACCGCCATAATTATCTGATATGAGATAAGGTACCTCATCATCTTCCGACACATCCTCAATCATTAAAATTGGCTTGTCTCCAAAGAGCTCCTTGTATTCGCTCTTGCTGCGAACATATCTGAATCCTGTCATAGAACCATAAGCCAAAATTATAACATCCGGATTTATGTATTTTATATACTCATGTATGCTGTGAAAATGATATTCATTTGTTGCACAGAATTCCTCTGACAGAATATCACCACAATACTTTGGAATCTTGGCTTCGCTGAGAAACACCAGGTTTACATCTTCCTCACTGGCATTCATCTGCATACCTTTAACCAAATCATTAACATACTCCGTTTTGTTCTGTCCTATTACAACTGCTATAGTATATCTTTTCTTACCGTTCATCCCCAAATCCCCGCATTCAAAAACCTAATACAGACTAATTACTTCTCCTTGTCTTTCTTATCTTTCTTATCCTTGGACTTTTTGTCTTTCTTCTTATCCTCAGATTTCTTATCCTTCTTCTTGGAATCTGAGTCCTTATGTTTCTTATCTTTTTTATATTCAAACTGGCTTATCTTGTATCTGTCAGCAAATACATCATAGTCCTTGGCATAAGCCTCTGAATTGTTCTTCTTATATTCATGCTTGTAATCATGAGCTTCAACTGCATTGTCCATTGTCTCAACAACAGCGATACCAATGTTTGAACAGTGAGCTGCAATTCTGTCGAAATTATTTAACAGATCATTGAATACCATACCATTTTCCACTGCGCATACTTCTTTTTGAAGTCGTATAACATGATTGGTTTTCATTCTGTCACACAAATCTCTAATAAATTCACAAGCAGGCTCAACCTTATGAGCCTTCCCAATATCATTTGTTTCAAACGCTTCCACTGTAATAGCAACCATATCCTTGATTGCCTCAGACATTACCTGGATTTCCTTCATGGCAGCTTCAGAGAGGTCTAACTTCTCCTCCTGAATCTGTCTTGCAATATATGCAATATTTAGCGCATGATCACCTAATCTCTCAAAGTCTGTAATAACATGCAGATACTTAGAAGTCTTGGTTATCTCGCTTGTATTTAAGCTCTTCTTGCTGGCCAGCATAATATACTCACCCAGCTTATCCTCATATTTATCAAGAAGCTTCTCTTTCTTCTCCACCTTGGCCCATATATCATCACTGTACTCGTTCATCATTGAGAAGGCTGTAGTCAAGTTGTCCTTGGCTGTGTTAGCCATTCCCTCCATAGCTTTTCCAGCCTGGCTGATGGCAAGTTCAGGATAAGCAAGGAATCTCTCATCCAGCAAATCGAAATCTGCCTGCTCTGCAATATCTTCCTCTGAATCCTTTACAAGTTTGTATACCATTGATTCAATAGCAGATACAAATGGGAACAATGCAAATACTGTAAGCATACGATAAACAGTATTCAAAAGTGCAATCTTCACAGGTGCCATTGTCATATCCATGAATTCAAAATGAACAAATGCATTAGCTGTATAGAATATTGTTCCCCAAATAATCATTCCAAGCAAATCATTTAACAGATATACAAGGGCTGTTCTCTTACCATTGTTGTTAGTTCCAATTGCAGATAACAGAACAGGAACTGCAGCACCTATACCAATACCCAATGTAATAGGGAATGCAGATGCAAATGTAATTGCCCCTGTCATAGACAATGCCTGCAAAATACCAACAGAAGCTGATGCACTTTGAAGAACTGCTGTAATAGCAATACCTACCAAAATACCAACTACAGGATTTGTAAACATTGTAAGCAAACTTACGAATGCAGCATTTTCCTTTAATGGAGCCACTGCTCCACTCATGGTCTGCATACCTACCATAAGGATTGCAAAACCAAGCATAATATCACCTACATTATGATATACACTTCTCTTTGTGAATTTCTTTAAAATGATACCAATTATTGCCACAACCGCTGAGATAGTTGCAGTAGACAACAGAGTTGCGATTCCATTTGAGCCCTCTATATAAGATAAACACAGAATCCAACCTGTAATAGAAGTTCCGATATTGGCGCCCATTATAACTCCAATGGCCTGAGCCACCTTCATCATACCTGAGTTAACAAAACCTACAACCATTACTGTCGTAGCTGACGACGATTGAATGACTGCAGTCACAACTGTTCCTAACAAAACACCTTTCAATGGTGTGCTTGTCAATTTATACAATGTCCTCTCAAGACTCTTTCCAGCTACGCGCTGAAGTCCGTCTCCCATGAGAGACATACCAAACAAAAATAAAGCTACTCCACTGAATATCTTTAATGCTATTGTTATTGCTTCCATATCTAGTATTTTCCTTTCATACTACAGGTCTTTCTTTCCTGTTTACTTTCTCTCTTTTCACTCACCCAAAATCAATTATAAGGAAAAGACAAAATCATGTAAACATATTAAAATCAACAAAATCCCACAAAATTACTCATCATATTATATAGAATTTCATGCTTGCAATTCTATTTTAATAGTATGGCATCTGCCAATTTATTTAACTGATCCACATCAACTTCCTTCATTGTGGACTTGATTGTAACCTGTTCATCCAGAACCTTCACATCCTTCATAGCCTCAAGTTCCTGACGCATAGTCTTGGCTGCGCATGGGGCCCATGTACCATTTTCTACCAAACCAACCACTCTGTTCTGGAAAGCCTTGGATGCCAAATGATGTAAGAAGTCGCTCATAGGAGCAAATACTCCACCATCATAGCTGGCTGCTGCCAAAATCATTCTGTCGTGTCTGAAGGCATCCTCCACACACTCTGCCATATCCTCTCTGGCCAAATCAGCAACAACCACTCTCTCTTCGCCCTTGTCTCGCAAAATATCAGCCAGCTTCTCTGCCACTGCCATGGTATTACCATGAATTGAAGCAACAGCAATAAATATACCCTTGGTTTCAGCCTCATATGATGACCAGGTATTATATAGTCCCAGATAATATTCCAGATTTTCTGTAAGCACAGGTCCATGAAGTGGTGCAATAGTTGCTATATCCAAACCTGCCGCCTTCTTCAGGAGGGCCTGAACTGGAGCGCCGTATTTACCTACAATATTGAAATAATATCTACGAGCTTCGCAAGCCCAATCCTCATCCACATCCAGAGCTCCGAATTTACCAAAGCCATCTGCTGAGAAAAGAACTTTCTCACTGCTTTCATAAGAGACCATAACCTCTGGCCAATGAACCATTGGTGCCATAACAAAGGTTAATACATGCTTACCCAGTTCAAGAGTGTCTCCTTCTTTTACCACCAGTCTCTCTGCTGTTGGTGGCACCTCAAAAAACTGATCTAACATGGTAAATGTCTTGGCATTTCCCACCAATGTAATATTAGGATAAATATCAAGAAGTCTTCCAATGCTTCCTGCATGATCCGGCTCCATATGTTGTATTACAAGATAATCTGGGATTCTGTCACCCAGGGCTTCCTTCAAATTGCCTTCCCACTCAGCAGTTCCTCTTGGATCAACTGTATCCATAATTGCAATTTTGTCATCCATAATTACATAAGAGTTGTATGACACACCATTTTCAACTACATACTGACTCTCAAACAAATCAATAGTCTTGTCATTTACTCCTATGTACTTTATACTCTCCGAAAAATTTGTATTTCCTAACATTATATACTCCTTTCCCACTCCCCTAGCGTTTACTATAGTTACGATAATTATAACATCTCTCATAGCTTTATTACATACTTTTTAACCACCTAATTATGTAAATATGATAAAATAAATATACTATATAAACCTAATAAAAAAGGGGGAAATGCAAATGGTAAAAGCCAAGAAAAAATGGTGGCAGATTCTGCTGATTATCATTGGAATTCTCATTGCTGCAGTTGTAGTATTTTTCGGAATTCTGACAATCACAGAATTCAAGCCAGCAGACACGGAGGTTCTCGAAATCAACGGCGAGGGTTCCAAGACCATCGCAAGAGGAGACACTCTCAACATTGTAACCTGGAATGTGGGATACTGCGGATTAGGTGAAGGTGCTGACTTCTTCATGGACGGGGGAACAAGCGTAAGAAGTTCAGACAAGGCTACCGTAGAAAACAACATTGCAGCCATCGCATCAGAAACTGCGGCATCTGATCCTGATGTTGTATTTATGCAGGAAGTGGATGTTAATTCCAAGAGATCCTATGGAACTAATCAGTTTGAGGCAATTCGTGATAGCCTGACAGGTTATTGCAATACATTTGCCACAAACTACAAGGTATTATACATTCCTTATCCATGGCCACCAATGGGTCATGTAGATTGTGGTATTGCTACATTTTCTAAATATAATGTAACAGACTCCACCAGAATTCAGTTGCCATGTCCATTCTCTTATCCAGCAAGACTCGGAAATCTCAAGAGATGCCTCATGGTTGACAGAGTTCCTATTGAGGATTCTGACAAGGAATTAGTTCTGGTAAATCTGCACTTAGAAGCTTATGATTCCGGCGAAGGCAAAATCGCCCAGACCAATATGTTGAAAGAATTATTGGAAGAGGAAGCCGACAAGGGCAATTATGTAATTGCAGGGGGAGACTTCAATCAGATATTCTCCAACATCGACTCCAGCGCATATCCACTTGTATCAGAGGAAATGTGGCAACCAGGTGTTGTAGACATCAACGAGTTCTCAGACAAGCTTCAGTTTGTAATGGACAATCAGGTTGCATCCTGCAGATCTCTGGACAGACCTCTCACAGGAAATGATACATCTCCTGACAAGTTCCAGTACTACATAATTGACGGCTTCATCGTATCCGACAATATGATGGTACAACAGGCAGGAGTTAAGGATTTAGGATTTGTTAACTCAGACCACAATCCACTGTATATGAAGGTTCGTTTGAAATAATAATATTTAACACAAAAACCATTATGGTATTGGAAGCTATAATTGCTCCCATCCATAATGGTTTTTATTATTGTAATAAATATTTATGCAAACATTTCACATAATCTATAAAGCCTTCTGCAAAATGTCCAATGTGTGGGCTCCCGCTCCAAGAAGTTCCGGTCTCTCACAAGTCTTCAGATGATATTCTATAAATCTCTCATAAGTCTCATCATCCATAGCATTTAACTCTCGTCTCATATAATCCGCAGGTCCATCTGCCGATATAATCTGCTGGCGAGCCACTCCTGCCATGTCATTAATGCGATTGATGTCTTCCAATCTCACATATTCATACAGCTCCTCCTGGGAACTATGGGTATGATAATCACTGTCCAATCGTCCATCCTTCAGGCACTCATTTACATTGCCCTCTCTGAAACCATAGACAATGACGCTATATTCATTCATAAGATAAGCTACAAGTATATAGCCTCCTGGCTTGGTAACACGCTTGGCCTCCTGCAATGCCTGAACTTTGTCCTCATCAGTATAGAGATGATACATAGGACCAAATATCAAAGTCATATCATAGGTATTATCGCTGCACTTCTTCAGCTTACGGGCATCCCCCTGATATGCCTGAATATCAACCTGGGCCTTTGTGGCATTCTGTTTTAATCTGCCCAGATTATATTTCACATATTCCACAGCAGTAACCTGGCACCCCAACTGAGCCAGCTTAATAGAATATTTACCAGTGCCTGCCCCCACATCCAAAACATGAAGCTGATTATAATCCGTCAGCTCATGTTCCTGCATATATTTGTTTAAATATTTCTCTATATACTTAAAAGACGTCACAAACTCCACATGTCCATGACGTCTATCAAGCCTCTTATCTTCATTAAATTTATTATAATGTTCAACAAGTTTATCCATAAATAATCTCTCACATATGAATGATTTCCATATGTATTATACCAACTTCTTCCAGGTCTTTCTTGTAATCAAAAGCAATATTGGGAAGATTTCCAATCTACCTGCCAGCATGTCAAATATTAATGTAACCTTGGAAAGCACATTTAACCCGCCATAATTACATGTAGGGCCAACTCCATCCAAACCAGGTCCAATATTATTGAAGCAGGCGATTACAGCAGTTACTGTAGTTGTCATGCTCTCGCCATTTAAACTAACTACCAATATACTTACTATCATAATAAATACATAGGCAATCAGATAAGTATATAGGCTAAGGAGAACCTTCTCATTTACAGGTCTGCCATTATTTCTTACAACTTTAATTTTCTGAGGATTTAGTGTCTTCTCCAGATTTCTTCTCAAGGTCTTAAATAACAATAATAATCTACCACACTTGAATCCACCACCGGTACTTCCGGCACTGGCTCCAATAAACATCAACATAACCATAATCATCTTGGAGAATGTAGGCCACATATCAAAATCTGTAGTAGCAAATCCAGTTGTGGTTATTACAGTTGCCACCTGAAAAGCACTGTGTCTTACAGTCTCCCCAAGAGTACCGTACATAGGTCTTACATTTATAGCAATAAGCACAATACTTGCTGTAATAACACCAAGGTAGAGGCGAAGTTCCTCGTCCTTGAACACATCCTTCACCTTACCCAAAAGTAGGAAGTAATAACATGTAAAATTGATTCCAAAGAGAATCATAAATACTGTACATACATTCTGAATATATGGGCTGTAGCTGGCGATGGAATCATTTTTCACACCGAAACCACCAGTTCCAGCTGTACCAAAGGCTGTACATATAGCCTCAAGCACATCCATATGTCCTGCCAACAGGAATATAAAATCCAAAATAGTGAGGACAATATATAACCCGTATAGAATAACTGCAGTCTGACGCATTCTAGGAACAAGCTTACCTACATCCGGTCCCGGGCTTTCTGCTCTCAGAAGATGCATGGTAAATCCACTGCCTTTACCGGAAGCAGGAATAACTGCCAGAATAAATACCAGCACTCCCATTCCACCTAACCAGTGAGTAAAGCTACGCCAGTAAAGCATACCCTCTGTCATGCCCTCTACATTGTTCATTATAGAAGCACCAGTAGTTGTAAATCCAGATACTGACTCAAAGAAAGCATCTAAGAAGTTTGGAATCTCACCAGATATATAAAATGGCAGGCAACCAATCAAACTCAGTACAATCCAACCAAGACCTACACTGACCAATCCCTCTCTGGCATAGAAGCGGGTCTCGCTTTTTATACAGGCGAAATATGTAATAAGAGACAACATTCCAACAGCAGCAATTGTAACAGCAAATGCATGAGTAGCACCATCTCTATCATATGCAACACTTATTAGCAGTGCAGGAATCATAAATAATAATTCCGCAAGAGCAACCATGGACAATATACGTCCAATCATTTTATAGTTCATAATTAATTCATTACTCCATTTCCATGAATAAACATATGATTATATTATGCAAAGATATCATTTATCTTGCCGATGTTTACATCTCCACTCTTTACAATAACAACACCGTCATTGACTCTGTAAGAAGATGAACCGTCTGGGATAATCAGGTTACCGCCTCTTGTAATGCAGGCAACAAGCACACCCTTCTTGAGATTCATATCCTTGAGAGGCACATCAATATTTCTTGTATCTGCATCAACCTTGAACTCCAAGGCTTCCATCTGACCATCTGCAAAGGTATGAACAGATAAGGCAGCACCACTTTTATTTTCCATAGCTCTAATATATCTCACAATATGATTGCAACACAAATCCTTTGGACAAACCACACTCTCAAGTCCTACTGCATCCTTGATAATCTGATTCTCCACATGATCAACCTTGGTGACAACCTGTTCTACACCATAGTTCTTGGCATAGAGTGAGATAATCATGTTCATCTCATCGAAACTTGTAAGGGCAACAACAGCATCCACATTTTGAATCCCTTCTGACTCAAGGAAGTTCTGGTTGCTGGCATCACCATTTACCACAGATACATCCGGAAGAACCTCTGCCAGGTGCACACATCTCTCGTAGTCCTTCTCAATAAGTTCAACCTGCACACCAGATTCTGACAGAAGTTTGGCCAGATAATAACTAACCTTACCACCGCCGCAGAGCATTACGCTCTTGACCTTTCTGGTAATGATTCCAATGCTCTTGAGCATCTTGGTAAGCTCCTCACGAGAGCCTGTAACAAAGAGGTGATCATCTGTCTGAAGAACAAAATCTCCAGAAGGAGCAAATACTACTCCACCTCTGTTAATGGCACATACAAGCACCTTACTCTTTAATATATTATTCAAATCCATAAGAGAGATATTCTCCATTGGGCTTCCAGGCTTAACCTTCAGCTCCACTATCTCTGCTCTGCCCTTGGCAAATGTATCTCTTCTGAGGAATCCAGGATATTTCAAAAGCTTATCAATCTCTCGAGCCGCATCCTTTTCCGGATTAACAGCCAATGATGAAGCAAATGTCTCCTGCATGTTGTAGATTTGATCTGCATACTCAGGGTTTCTGATTCTGGCAATAGTATGGATATCCGGATTCAAAGTATGTGCAGTCAGGCAACATAACAAGTTATACTCATCGCCACCTGTAACAGCAATAATTACATCAGCATCCTCCACACCAGTTTGTTTCAAAGTATTTACCGCAGCACAGTTTCCCTGTACAGCCAGAATATCAAATTGCTCTGAACAATTTTCCAAGATTTCCTTGCGTCTATCCACAAGAATAATTTCATGACCTTCTGAAACCAACCAACGAGTTAGCATGGAACCAACTTTACCAGCTCCCGCTATAATTATTTTCATTGCTATTCCTCCTGAAACCCCATAAGTCTTATGGTTTTCATTTATTAATATATCATCAATGCAAAAAGATGTATTGATGACTTGCTATTTGACAAGCATTGTCATAATACACCTTTTGCATAAAATAATCCACTTATATTTTTACTGAAGTTTAATCACTTCACCCTCAGTAATTCCATTTTCATTGAAAGAATCAACACGGACATAGTATTCTCTATCTGCCACAAGTGCCGATACCTTCTGACTATTCTCATATGTCATCCAGCTATGATATAACTTCTCTGGAGATTCTCCCCATAAAATATTATATCCTGTAGCTCCCTGTGCTTCCATTTTCACATCCATATCAATCTTGTTATCCTGTCTAGTGGCTGTAAATTCTGGAACCGCTGGAGCCTCCCCATTGCCTTTGCCGAAAACTCGGAGTCCGGAAATTGTTGCCGGCTGGTTGTATGGCACTTCTAGAACTGTCAGCTTTATATATCTGGCAGAAATACCATTTTCCCTCACAACCAAATCATGTGGTAAGTCTGTATCCACCTGAGATTTGTCCTCAACCACCATAAAGTTTTCTCCATCAGTTGAAGCCTCTAGAATCCATCTGGTCTTGTAAACTGTGTCATCAATAAATCTGGCCTGTGTTCCCGGTCTGATTTCTCCAGGTGCCTCAGCCAAATCAATCTTGTCATCACCAAAGTTAATCTGAACAGCTCTTACATCCATAGCCTCTCCCAAATCAACCATTACCCACTGTCCGGCTTCCTTGGTATCAGCCTTCCACCATGTCTGACAGTTTTCGTCGCATACATTTATAGCCACATTGTCTCCTGCCACAGAAGAAGCAGTAGCCTCCTTGCCATAATTCAAGAGATACCACTTTGGATTAGCCCATATATCCTGCTTGCTTCCTGTGATTTCCATTGGCCATGTAGCATATCTCTGATTACATACCAGCTCACCATCAGCATCAAAACCAGCCGGCCATATTCCAACACGTCTTTCAAAATCATGATTCTTGCTGATTCGCATTGTTGCGGTATGCCACCAGTTGCCATTTGCATCCTCCATTGTAGATCCATGACCAGCTCCCGGCATAAATCCTCCCGGGCTGAATGAATATGGTGCATTTGCGCCAAGTGCAAAAGGTCCCAACGGAGAATCAGATACATAATATCCATCACCATATGTATTGTACTGTGTTCCAGGACATGCATACTGGAGATAATATTTACCATTATGCTTTGTCATCCACGCGCCCTCAATGAATGGTTTCTTGGCAAACATACCCTTTATTGCACTTTCATAGCCTCTCATCTGAGCCGGTGGATTGTCCGGATCCATACCCTGAGAAGACATGAAATATCTAAAACTTGCTTCTATCTCCTCATCGCTGGCAGGTAAAGTAGAATTATTCTCTCCCACTCTCTCATAGCCTTTAGTATATGGATCCCCAAAAATCAGTTCCTTAGGCTCTCCGATTTGTTTCATTGTCTCCGGATCCAACTCGACGCCATAGATTGGCTTCATACTGTCGCAGCCCCAATAGAAATAGATTCTGCCATCATCATCTGCGAAAATATTAGGGTCCCAAAATTCAAAAGTTCCAGGAATCTTCTCATACGGACCATTTATCACATCCTTGGTTCTGTAGAAATCGCATACCTCCCCCTTCTTGGAAGCTGAGAAATATACATAATCTCCAATGACACGAACATCCGGAGCATAATCATATAATGGAAGATTGTCTGGCAAGAAGTAGCTCTCCCAATTAACCATATCCTCTGATACCCAAACCTTGAGATTCATTGAGGCAAAAATATAATATTTGCCCTTGAACATAATCATAGAAGGATCTGCCGCTTCACGACAAATCTGTAAAATACCACCATTTCTCTGATCCACATTAAATTGATATCTATAATCAATATTTAACGGATTACATACATATTGCATACTAACACCTCCAAATAAGCTAATACACCGCCAGATATTACTCTGACGGTGCACTTTAGTAACATCTTGTTCATATATTACTTTATACCCACAAAATTACCTTATAAGAAATTTGCTTTATTATATAATTATTCGTTTTGCAGTTCAATTTAGTCATAAAAAGCCTACTTATAAAGCAAAAAAACAACATTAGTTAGCACTAAATCTATAGATAGTTGTAGTCCTCTTCTCTACACCAGCCTTAAGAACTGGCTGTGAGAATTCTGGAATATTAATAGCATTTGGGAAATACTGGCTTTCAAATGCCACTCCACCTCTGCGCACATATGCCTTGCCTGATTTACCAACCAGCTCTCCATCAGGAATATAATTTCCTGCATAAAGCTGCATACCTGGCAAATCTGTCAGCACTTCCATCTTGATTCCAGTATTAACATCTCTCATATAGGCAGCAAGTCTCACTTCGCCTTCCTGACCTTCCAAGGCATAATTATGATCATATCCACCAGCCCAGTTCAACTGATTGAAATCAGCTTCAATATCCTGAGCCAACGCCTTCTCTGTTGTGAAATCCATAGGTGTGCCTGCAACTTCCACAAGCTTACCATTTGGAATTGAGTGAGGATCTGTCTCTGTAAATTTCTTAGAATTAATCCATACCAATTGATCCATAGCATTACCGCTATCATGTCCGCCTAAATTGAAGTAGCTGTGATTTGTAGGATTGAATACTGTATCCTCATCACTATTTGCCACATAATCAATTCTAAGTTCATTGTCATCTGACACTGAATATGTAACCTCCATATGTACATTTCCTGGGAATTTCAATTCCATATCCTTCTTATCATAAGCAAATGTAATGGAGTCATCCTTCTCATCTGTCACCTGCCACATTTTATGACAAATAGAGTCAAAGCCACTGTGAAGATTATTCTCATTATCATTTACATCAAGAGAATATTCCTTACCATTTAATGTAAACTTAGCCCCACCAATTCTATTTGCCGATGGAACCACACAGCACCCAAAGTATGGATCATTAGTGAAATAATCCTCCAACTTCTCATATCCCAAAGCTACGTCTACATCATTTCCATTCTTGTCAGGCACATGAATCTCTAA